>Ga0116176_10000680_pt1 | contig 27537 bp, 17 predicted proteins | sample AD_STIC08_MetaG_FD_89803 | JGI IMG/M metagenome (GOLD analysis project Ga0116176, IMG submission 89803) | Active sludge microbial communities of municipal wastewater-treating anaerobic digesters from USA - AD_STIC08_MetaG | ecosystem: Engineered > Bioreactor > Anaerobic > Digestate | place: USA...
CCTCGACCGCTGCCTTCCAGAACGTGGGCAGGTCGCCGCGAGGCGCCAGGGTGGGTCGGCCCCATCCGCTTAGTGTGGCCAACAGGACCAGCGCCGCCCATGCTGCGGATGCCGCCATCGTCGCCAGCGCGATCAATGCAAGTCGCCGCATCTGTACTAGCCTCAAGTCGCTTGGGAAGTGTCCGCGCAACAGTCTGACTTGGCATTCCGAAGTCAATGACGGTCTTTGGGCGAGATCGAGCCACTATAACGTCGGTGGGCGGAGGGCGCGATCTGGCCCATTGCAGACACTCATGTTGGATTGCAGTTTGGCGAGTGTAGCCGCTCCAGTTGCGAGAATGTCCGCGGCGTACTTGATCGACGCTGAAGCCGCCGAAGCCGTGCATGACTGGCGACAGATAGGGCGGGCTGCAGGTTTCATATGCGGGTGCTGCTGCGTATGCTCATCAGCCATTCCTGCAGCTCAAGCGCCAGCTTCAGTTCAGTATCGAGGAAGGCCTTGCGCGTACGTGGAGTTGCGCCTTGCGACTCTGCGATGACGCCTGAGCAAACTCCTTATCCATAGGCGCCCGCATGCAAATCTCAACCCGTCCAAGAAGTGTAGCGGTTCGGATATATGTTGGTAGTAAAAGTGTCGGTATGATGAAGTGGAAAGGCCCCTCGAGCGATCGCGTTTCCGATGTCGGGCAAGCCGGATTTTCTTATCGGGCCGGAAGCGCTAGCATCGGTTGATGACCGGGACCGCATCAGTCGATGTCTACATGTGGAAAATCGATCGTTCCGCGGTTGATGCTGCCCATATTCGCACCTTTCTTTCGACAGACGAGAAGGCTCGGGCGGACAGGTTCTTCAGACCGATTGATCGCTATCGATGGGCGGCTTCGCGGGCGGGGCTCAGACAGCTACTATCGCGTGAACTGGGTATTGCGCCAGACGCCATTGTTTTCGGGCAAGAGGCAAATGGCCGGCCGAATTTGGTGGGCATTGAAGCGGTATCATTCAATCTCAGCCATTCGGCAGATGTTGCTGCTTTAGCCATATCCCGCGACACACGCGTTGGCGTCGATGTTGAAGATATACGCGAGATCAGAAGCGACGAAATCGAACGGGCGTTGTCCATAGCCGAGCGCCTCGAATTGGCGGAGGCCGCGGATGCTCTGCAACTCGAAACATTCTTCCGCTTCTGGACCCTCAAAGAGGCCTTCATGAAGGGCACGGGGCTTGGCGCATCTTTGCCACTTCACGATTTTGACGTGAGTCCAGCCGGGCCAGGTTTGCTCCGGCTGAAATCCGCGCCAACGGAGCCAGGAAGGTGGCGTTTCGACGAATTTGTTCCGAAGCCAGGAATACGAGCGGCGCTAGCAGCACGTACTGACGATCGCGATCTTGTTGTCCAATGGCGTTGGGCGGATTTTGAATGAAAATTCTCGTGGCCGTCTTAGACGGACCTCAACTGGTGCGAGAGTAAAGCTCCGGTCACTCACCTGGTGGCGCCGGTTTTGCGACTGAATCCAGCAACCAAGTAACCAACGGTGCCCGAGAGATCGGATGCTTAACCCTGCGTTCGACCTATGTCGATCGGAAGGAGCTCTGACATGGCTGTTTCAACCGCATTCAAAGCGACCTTTATTGGCAGCGGTTCGTTGCTGGTGGCGTGCGTCGAGATGTGGCGGCAGGCGGGGAACACCCTCCACGGCGTAGTAACCTTGTGCCCCGTTGCAACAGCCTGGTGCGATCGTAACGGCATTGGACACATCGCTCCGTCCGATGATCAGGCCGCATGGCTCGGGCGCGACACGTTCGACTACCTGTTCAGCATCGTTAATCACGCGATCACACCCGCAGAAATTCTGAATCTTCCGACGCGTCGCGCCATCAACTTTCACGACTCGTTGCTGCCAAAGTATGCGGGCTTCAACGCGACCGCGTGGGCGATTATGAGCAACGAAGCCCAGCACGGCGTCACCTGGCATGCGATGACCGCCGATGTGGATGGTGGCGACATACTCCTGCAGCAGATGATCGACATTCTTGATGACGAAGTAGCGTTTTCTCTCGGCGCGAAATGCATCGAGGCCGGACGCTCAAGCTTCGAGACATTGATCGGCATGCTGGCCGAGGAAGCCTCCGGCAAGAGCCTGACGGTCACCAATCAGTCACCGAGCCAGAATTTTCATCTGCGGTCCGATCGTCCGGGTCTGGGTGTTATCGACTTCAGCAAGCCGAAGCGTGAGATTCGGAATTTCGTTCGCGCCATGAATCTGGGTTCGGACGATAACTGGATGTGCCGCCCGAAACTAGCGCTGCCATCTGGCTTGTTCATCGTCGAGAACGCCGAAGTCGTCGCACGACCGCAGGCGGCACCTGGAACCATCGTCGCGGTGGACAGCAAAGGCGTGGAGATAGCCGCGGTTGATGGCGTTCTGCGCTTTGAGTTGTTCTCCACGCTAGAGGGCGGCCATGTCGATCCTCTTGCGACTGGCGCAGCCGTTGGCGATGTGCTGGCATCCGAGGGATATGCTGATGCCGCTGCTGTGGCTGACGCGGTCTTCACAAAGCATGAGCGATTCTGGGTTGGCAGGCTCGCAACCATGCGCGCGCCAAACGTGGCGGGCTTGAAGCCGCATACGGGCGCTGCCCAGCCGGCACTCGAAATCCGCAAGCTGCCAGCGGCGCTTACCGATACTGTTGAACGGCGCACCGCGCTGGCGGCGGCGCTGCTGACCTATATTGCCCGTACGGGCGAAGACGACAATTTTGACCTCGCGCTGACGAAGACTCTGTCGCCGGGCTTGCAGAATGCGTACGCGCGTCACGTTCCGTTCCGCGTCGCGGTCAATAAGTCTGGCAATTTCGATCTGCTTCGCAGCAGAGTCGCGCAGGAACTGGAAATCCAGGACAAGCGCGGCTCATACGCGCGCGACGCGGTCACGCGATATCAGGCTCTGCGATCGACTAATCGCGCACTCCTGACTGCGGGTATCCAGTTCTCTGATCTGGAACACGCGTCAGCGGAAGCGATGCTCGCTGTTGGGCAGTCTCTGTCGCTCATTATCCCCGATACCGGCGATTCATTCGCGTGGGCATACGATGCACGTGCGATCGAGCCTGCATCGCTGAAAATGCTGGCTGACAGGGTCGACGTTCTGCTTGCCAGCGGCTTGAAAGACGGAAGCGACGCACTGTCGAGCCTCGAAATTTTGCCGACGGCCGAGCGTTCTCTTTTGCTGGATCAATGGCAGGATACGGCGATCGAAGGCGTGCCGGCTCTTGGTATTCACCAGATGTTCGAGATGCAGGTTGCGCGCACACCAGACGCGGTCGCCTTGCGCTTCAAGGATGACAGTCTGACATATCGTCAGCTGAATGATCGCGCCAATTCCGTCGCTGAGGCCTTGCGTTCGAGTGGGGTATTGCCCGGCGTTCTGGTCGCCGTGGGCATGGAGCGCTCGCTCGATCTGGTTGTTGGATTGTTCGGTGTGCTGAAGGCCGGTGCGGCTTACGTTCCGCTCGATCCTGCTTATCCGCGGGACCGCCTGGCGATGATGGTCGAGGACTCGGCCGCGATGGTTTTGTTGACCCAGAAACATCTCGTCACATCGCTGCCCCCTGCTGCTGTCACGCTGTGCATCGAAGACATTCCGGCTCGTGCTGTTGTCTCCCAGGTCGCGTCAAAGCCGGACGATTTGGCTTATGTCATCTTCACGTCGGGTTCGACCGGACGTCCGAAGGGCGTGATGGTTCGCCATCGCAACGTGGCCAACTTCTTCACCGGTATGGACCAGCGCATCGGCACGAAGCCGGGTGTCTGGCTCGCCGTCACCAGCGTATCGTTTGATATCTCGGTACTTGAGATCTTCTGGACACTTGCGCGCGGCTTCGAAGTCGTGATGCAGGGCGAAAGCGACAGGGCTTCAATTGCGCGTGTGCCGACTGCAAGTGCGCGCAAGGAGCCTATGGACTTCAGCCTGTTCTATTTCGCGGCTGGGCAGGGCAGCTCCGGAGCGGGTGACGCCTACCGCCTTCTTCTCGAGGGTGCCAAATTCGCCGACACTCATGACTTCAGTGCCGTGTGGACGCCCGAGCGCCATTTCCATGAATTTGGCGGGCCGTATCCCAACCCGGCAGTGACAAGTGCAGCTCTTGCCACGATCACCAGTCGCGTATCGCTGCGCGCGGGCAGTGTCGTGCTGCCACTCCATAATCCACTGCGTGTTGCAGAGGACTGGTCGGTCATCGACCAGCTGTCCGGCGGCCGCGTCGGTCTGTCGTTCGCATCGGGCTGGCATGCTGACGACTTTGCATTCATGCCGCAAAACTATGAGCGCCGCCGTGAGGTGATGCTGGAAAGCATCGAGACAATCACCAGGCTGTGGCGCGGCGAGAAAGTCGAAACGATCAACGGGCAGGGCAAGACGATTTCGGTCAACACCTTACCGCGCCCCCTTCAAGCCATGCCGCCAATGTGGATCGCTTCCGCTGGCAGCGTGGATACGTTCAAGGCGGCTGGCCGCATCGGCGCAAATGTCCTGACCAACATGCTGGGTCAGGATATTGACGATCTGCGCAACAAGTTTGCAGCTTATCATAAGGCGCGTCGCGAAGCCGGGCACGACGGCCCTGGCGTCATTACGGTCATGCTTCATACCTTTGTTTGCGAAGATACCGAGAAGGCGCGTGAACTCGCGCGCGAGCCCTTCTGCAATTATCTCAAGAGCTCCTTCGATCTGATCAAGGTTGCGCCGTCGATGTTCCCGGCGTTCCGTCAACCGTCGCTCGGCAACGATGAAAGCGATGGCAAGGGTTTTGACACGAGCCGCTTCACGGCGGATGACATGGCGGCGCTCATGGATCACGCCTTTGATCGCTATTTCGAAACCGCTGGACTGTTTGGCTCGCCAAGCAAGGCTCTCGCTATGGTCGACCGGTTGAAGTCAATCGGCGCCAATGAGCTGGCCTGTCTGATCGACTTCGGCATCGATACCGACATTGTGTTGAAAAGCCTCCCGCATCTGGATCAGCTGCGGCAGATGTCGCGTGCCGCCGACGATCAGGCTGACGAGCGCGACTATTCCATTCCCGCGCAACTTCGCGACCGCAAGGTGACGCACCTCCAGTGCACGCCGTCGCTGGCGCGTATGATCGTCAGCGATCCGGATGGTATGGCCGGCGTGAGCCGCCTTGATCGCCTGCTGCTTGGCGGCGAGGCATTGCCGGTTGATCTGGCGGATATTCTCGCGCCGCTGGTCTCCGGTGAAGTTCACAACATGTACGGCCCGACCGAAACGACAATCTGGTCGACGACGTCGCCTATTATTGCCGGTGAGACAATCACGATTGGCCGTCCTATCGCCAACACCGTAATCCGCATTCTGGACGAGGCGGGTCAGCTTGCTCCCATCGGGATTGCTGGCGAACTCTACATCGGTGGCGATGGTGTCGCGGTAGGATATTTGGGTCGGCAGGATCTGACGGCGGAACGGTTTGTCACCGATCCTTATGCGGTTTCGGGCCTGCTTTACAGAACGGGCGATCTCGCGCGCTACGTGGCAAGCGGTGATATCGAGTTCCTTGGTCGTGCAGATTTCCAGGTGAAGCTGAATGGATACCGCATCGAGCTGGGCGAGATTGAAGCGGCCCTCGGCCGTCATGATCTGGTAGGCCAGGCCGTGGTCACTGCCCGCGCAGACGATGGGCAGACCAGGCTGGTGGCCTACGTAACTCCCGCAAATGGCGCGCGCAGTGTCATCTCGGCTGACGAGCAGGTAGCGCGCTGGGAGGGACTGTGGGATGGCGCATACCGTGACGCGGGTCAGGTAGCCGATCCGCGTTTCAACATCGCCGGATGGAACGATAGCGCGACCGGATTGCCGATTCCGCGCGAACAGATGATCGAGTGGCTGGATGGGGTGGAAAGCAGAATTGTGGCGCTCGCACCCAGGCGCATACTGGAGATCGGCTTCGGGACGGGCATGGTGCTCTACCGTATGCTGCCGCATGTCGAGCATTACACAGGGGTCGACCTGTCATCGCATGCTCTTGATGCGATTCAAAAGGAGCTGAAGCCTGAGGAACGCGAACGCGTTTCGCTGTTCCAGCAACCTGCTCATGCGCTTGCAGGCGTTGCGAACCAGTCATTTGACACGGTGGTTATCAATTCCGTTTCGCAATACTTCCCAGACGCATCCTATCTCGAGAAGGTGCTTCGCCGCGCCAGTGAGATCGTTTCCGAAAGCGGCAGTATCTTCGTCGGCGATGTTCGCAGCCTAGAACAGTTCGAAGCCTTCCACACTGATGTGATCCTTCAGCAGGTGTCTGATGGCGCGAGCCAAGCGGATATTGCCAAGCGGCTTGATCAACGTATCGCTAAGGACGGCGAACTTGTGGTCGCTGAAGCGTTCTTCCACGCCCTGGCGCGCGATCTGCCGCGTGCTCCGCGTGTCGAGGTGCATCTCAAGCCGGGGCGGGCCAGCAACGAGATGTCGGCCTTCCGCTATGACGTCATCATCCGCTTTGGTGCACAAAGCGGTCAGACGCTAACGCCGATCAATGTTCCTCATAAGGAACTGATGCCGGCATTGAACCGTGGAGAACCTGCGGTTATGATCAGGGACTTGCTCAACGCTCGCGTCGCAGGCGTTCATGCGGCAGGATCGGCACTGCGTGGGTCGAACAAGGTTCACCTTGCCGGGTTGCGGGAACTTGTATCGGCCAAGGTCAATGGTGCGATTGAACCCACTGATTTGGCGGCAACCCATCCCGGTTACACGGTTGAGATCATGCCGGCGCGTTCAGGCGACGGCACACGGTTCGATGCATTGTTCCGTTCCCGCGCTCTCGATGAGGCCGCGGTAATTGCTTGCGGCGCGCCACAGCATGATAAGGCTGCGACCCACTATGCGCGCAATCCACGGTTGGATACACCAGCCGCCATGTCGATCGACGATCTGCGCGCCTACCTGCGCAGCAAACTGCCGGAATACATGGTGCCGTCGTCCTTCGTGATGCTCGATGCATTCCCGTTGACGCCAAACGGCAAGATTGATCGCAAGGCATTGCCAGCTCCCACCAAAGTAATTGTGCCTGCCGAAGCAACTGATCACGTGGCTGCCACAAATGCGATCGAAGAGACCATCGCAGACGTCTGGAAATCGCTGCTTGGAGTCGAGCGCGTTGGGCTGCGGGACAACATCTTTGATCTCGGCGTAAATTCGCTGCTGACCGTTCAGGCCAACCAGCGTCTGTCCGCTCTGCTGGATCGGAAAATCGCCCTTGTGGCCATGTTCCGTTATCCAACGGTGGAGGCGCTCGCCGCGCATCTGACGGAAGGGCAGGCATCAGAAGACACTGCTTCCCGCCGCGCGCAGGATCGTGATGCCCGCAAGAAGGATGCAGCGGATCGCCGTCGGGAGCTGAGGTCAGCCAAGCGGTAGTTTCACGCCGGCTTCGCGCTACGCTTTATTAGAAGCTGCGCGCAGTCCATGAACCACTGGCGATGGAAGGCAAGCAGCCATCCAAAATAGATGGCTGCGCCCGCCGTCGCGCACGCGGAAAGCCGCGCGAGCGGGTTCCAGTCTTCTAGTCCCTGATGCAACGCAATCGTCGCGGCGCTCATGATAGCCACGGCTAGAGCAGGCGGCATCAGGCCAGCATAGTGCGCGAGATTGGTTTGCTGCAGCCGCTTGTTGACGATCACATTGCCGACGATGCCCATGAAGGCCGCAGGTATGGCCATGATCAGGATTACGTCCGGCGCACTCAGCCCGTTCGATGCAAACAACGTGATGAGGGACGTTCCGACCAGCGCAAGCGTGTAATACAGCGATAGCCTGTTCATCCCCATCGCGTTCAGAGCCATGTTGTTAAACCAGAGCACGGGGATAAGCAGGAATGTTATTGCGGCCGCCTGCAGGATGGGACCGACGCCCGCATACTGTTGGGGCAGCAGTATGGTGGCGATGTCATCAGCAGTGATTGCAAGTCCTGCGAAGATTGGCAGCGATACCAGCGTCGCCGTACGAACGATGCTGTTGTAGACTTCTCGCTCGCCCGCAACGTCGCCCCGCACGTGGGCCATCAGCGGGAACCAGAGATCGACAAGCGGGGCGATTACCGGTCCTTGCACCGCTTCGGCGATGCGGTTGCTGGCGCGTAGCAAGCCAACCGTCGCCAGATCGTAGCGCATTCCGAACACCAGCGCCGTTACTCGGCCAATCGTGCTTACAAGCGTCTTGACCAGCCAAAGGGCGAAAAACCGCTTCATGAAGTCCCGTGCAGCGATCAGGGGCAAGGCGAGACCGGGCGCCCAGCGCGTGTAGTGATATAGCAGCGCCACCTGCACCATTTGGGAAACCAGTCGTTGCACGAGGATCGCCCAAACGAACCAGGGCGAGAAGGCGACAGCAATTCCCGCCACTCCTCCAACCAGGGTTGAAGCAATATTCCGCTCTGCTACCTGGCGATAGCGAAGATCGCGCAACATCAGCGCGTCCATGACGGCGATCCATGGCGTTGGGATCAACATCACACCGAACGCGATCATGAAGGTTGTCAGCAAAGGCTCGTCGTAAGCCCTGGCAACGAACGGAGCAGATGCCGCCAACGCAACTGCGATCAGCGTCACGAAAAGAAGGAAAGACGTAAACGCCGTGTTCAGCGATTTCCTGTCGTAGCGGGACGACTGAATGATCGCGTCCTTGGCCGCATAGCAGCCCTCCATTGCAATGAAGTCTGCGGCAATGGTCGCGAGCGCTACGACGCCGAAAATATGTACGGGCAACTGCGCAGCGATGATCAGGAAGATAACGGTCCCGACGATCTGGGTCGCGACAAAGTTAAGCGTGCTCCAGAGAACAGCTTTCTGCATCATCGCAGATACCCGCGAGCGCGCCGTTATCGCCGGCTCTGGGTTTGTGCTCGTCGGATCTGTATTAGCCATGCTCAGCTTTCACATTGTCATATACCGGCTGGGTCCTACACCAGCAGTGTTCCAATTTGGTTGCTCCGCTTCCATTCCCGCGTGCCGGGATTTTCCATCCAGCAGCACCTGATAGCGATAGAAGCATCCTGAGTTGGGCAACAATGTTAACGAGGTTGTCGCGTATCGGCGACACAAGCTCGCGCAAAGCCTCTCCTTCACGCCAATCTGTCAGGCGCCTTCGTATTGATTGCGGTTAACTCGCAACGTGGAGTCCAACAGGCACTTGTGGCCATTTTAAACGTTGTTTTATGCGATGACGTGGCACAATCTTCGAAACAATATTCCCCATGACCCGTAACGATCTCCAGAACTCCCGCGCTGTGGATGTCGCCATCATTGGCATGGCGGCCAAATTTCCGGGCGCTGACAGCATCGACCAGTTCTGGGCAAACGTCCGTGACGGTGTCGAATCCATCCGTCGGTTGTCGGACGAGGAGCTGCTGGCTGCCGGTGTGCCAGCTGCAACGCTTGCCGACCCGGACTACGTCAAGGCTTCGCCTGTTCTCGACAATATCGACAAGTTCGATGCAGCCTTCTTTGGCCTGAGCGCGCGTGATGCGTCCGTCATGGACCCCGCTCACCGCATCTTCCTCGAGATCGCCTGGAAGGCCTTCGAACACGCCGGCTATACGGCCTTGCCGGAGGAGGGTGCCGTCGGCGTCTTCGCAGCGGCTGGTGCGCCGATCTACATGATGGAAAACCTGCGCACCAACCCGGACCTCATGCGGTCAATGGGCGAGTTCCTGGTTCGCCACACCGGCAACGATATGAACTTCCTTGCCACGCGCGTCTCCTACGAGATGGATCTGCGCGGACCCAGCATGAACGTGCAGACGGCATGCTCGTCCTCTCTCGTCGCTGTCCATCTGGCCTGCCAAAGCCTTGCCCGTGGCGAATGCACTATGGCGCTGGCCGGCGGTGCAACCGTTCTGCTTCCGCAAGCGCGGGGGTATCATTTCAAGGAAGGCGAGATCTTGTCGCCCGACGGTCATTGCCGTCCGTTCGATGCCAAGAGCGCTGGAACGGTATTCGGGAGCGGCGCTGGCGCCATTATCCTGAAACGCCTCAGCGACGCGCTCGACGATGGCGACACCATCCATGCCGTCATTCGCGGCTCGGCGATCAACAATGACGGGGCGGTTAAGGTCAGCTATCTCGCCCCCGGCGTCCAAGGTCAGGCGGCGGTCATCGTGTCCGCGCTGGCGTCGGCTGGCCTGGAAGCCGACAGCATCAGCTATATCGAAACCCACGGTACAGGCACGCTCGTTGGCGATCCGATCGAGGTAGAAGCGCTAAGGGAAGCGTTTGGCCCGCAGACCGCTCGCCGCAATTATTGTGGCATCGGATCAGTCAAATCCAACATCGGTCACTTGGGCGAGGCCGCCGGCGCAGCATCGCTGATCAAGGCGGTGATGGCGCTCAAGCATCGCAAGCTGCCGCCAAGCCTGGGCTTTGAAACGTCGAACCCGGCAATCGATTTTGCCAACAGCCCCTTCTATGTGAACGCCCGTCTCAACGACTGGGCCAGCGATGATCCCCTTCGGTGCGGCGTCACAGCGCTTGGAGCCGGCGGCACGAACTGCCACCGATCCTTGAGGAAGCTCCTGCGGGAATTCCAGGGGAGGGAGAGCGCTCGCAGCAGCTTATCGTGCTGTCTGCCAAAAGCCGGGCCGCTCTGGATGCCAGAAGCCTCAATCTTGCCGACGCTCTGGAAGCCAATCCTGACGTCGATCTTGCGGACACCAGTTACACACTGGCAATTGGCCGACGTAGCCTGCCGCATCGCAGGGTTTTTGCTGCAACCACCGCCGGTGAAGCTGCGCGGTTGTTACGCGGCGAAGACGCCAAGCGCGTCGTGACAGGCCTCGCAGGCGATCAGACCCCTAAAACGGTCTTCATGTTTCCAGGCGGCGGTGCGCAATACGCCGGCATGGGACGTGAGCTCTATGAAACGGAAGAGGTCTACCGCGAAGCGATCACCGATTGCCTGGACATCGTCGGCCCAGCCCTCGACGTAGATCTTCGTAAGCTGATGTATCCAGAGGTTACGGATACCGAGAAATCAACGCGTGCGCTAGAGAGGCCTTCATTTACCCTTCCGTCGCTCTTTGCGACTGAGTATGCGCTGGGCCGGTTGTTCATGTCGTGGGGCGTGACGCCTCAGGCGTTCATCGGACACAGCGTGGGCGAGTATGCAGCGGCATGTCTCGCCGGGGTCATGAGCCTCGAGGATACTCTCAAACTTGTCATGATGCGCGGGCGCCTGTTCGAGGTTGTCCAGCGCGGCAGCATGCTGAGCGTGCAGCTGTCAGAATCCGACCTTCGCGCGATCATGCCCAAGGGGCTGGATATCGCAGCCGCCAACGCGCCGGAGCTTTCCGTTGCATCGGGCCCGGTGCAGGCAATCAAGGACCTGCAGGCTTTGCTCGCTTCGCGCGATATTGAATCGACCCCCGTTCATATCGATGTGGCCGCTCACTCGTCGATGCTGGATCCGGTGCTCGACCAGTTTCGCCAGCTTTGCCGCACGATCAGCTTCCAATTGCCAAAAACGCCGTTCGTTTCCAACGTTACCGGCAAATGGATCACGGCGGAGCAGGCGACATCGCCGGAATACTGGGTCACGCACCTGCGCTCGACCGTGCGCTTTGCAGACGGCCTCGCGACGCTGCGCGAACTTGGCGAGGTAGTACTGCTCGAGACAGGCCCCGGCCGGACACTCAGCATGCTGGCGCGCGCACAGGCTCAGCCGTTCCAGAACGCTTTCAGCAGCCTGCGTCATCCGCAGGAGAGCGCCAGCGATCTCGGCTTTGCCCTGACGAGCCTCGGCCGCCTCTGGGCGGTCGGCGCCGAAGTAGATTGGTCTGCCTTCTATGACGGCCAGCTGCGCAACCGCATCCCGCTGCCTACCTATCCATTCGAACATCAATCCTACTGGGTGGAGCCAGGCAAGAACTTGGCGATCGCGCCGATCGCAGGGGTGATGCGCAAAGCTGACGTCACCGACTGGTTCAGCACCATTGGCTACCAGGAAGCGCCGCTCGTCCTGCGGCCTGAAGCGGCGCGTCAGCGTATCTGGCTGTGCATCGCCGAGAAGCTGTCGGATGCTCGCGATCTGGCAATAGCGTTGAGCCCGCACCGTGTTGTGATAGCGACCCCAGGCAGCAAGTTCGGTGAGCGTCTTGATGGAACGTTCAGCATGAACTTCGGTAGCCCGGAAGATCATGCTTCCATCATGCAGTTCATGGAAGAGTCAGTAGGCTTGCCTGACCATGTCGTCTTCCTGACAAATCGCCGGGCCGGCGTGATGTCGAGCGAAGACGCGATCCTTCGGCGCTTCCTGCCGATGATCCATCTTTTCCAGGCGCTCGGAGCATCTTCGACGCCAGCGCAGGTATCAATCGTGGCATCCGGTATCGCCGGTGTGGGTGGTTCGCCGCTGCAGCCGACGCAAGCCCTCATGCTTGGGCCGATGCTGGTCGCGCCCCGCGAGTTCGATCATCTGCACACGCGCTGCATTGATGTTCCGGCAGACAAGCTTGCACCAGCGGACAAGAAACGTCTGACGGTGCGGATCGCCAACGAACTTCGAGCGGAAACGCGCGACGCGATTGTTGCGCTTGCACCAGCAAGTCGCTGGGTCCGCCAAACGACGTCGCGGCAACTGCCGGCGAGCGAAGCTGGCGCCGCCGAGTGGGCGCGCGAAGACGGCGTCTATTTCATCACGGGTGGTCTCGGCGGTATCGGGCTTGAGGTCGCAACCCACATGGCCCGCTCGAAGCGTGTTCGTCTCGCGCTGCTGGCGCGCGAACAGCTTCCATCAGAAGACAAGTGGGACAGCATTCTTGCGAAAAGTCCGTCCAGCCGTGTTGCAGAACGCATCGCAAAAGTGCGTGAACTGCGTGCGCTCGGTGCGCGCGTGATGGTCTTAGCCGGCGATGTGACGGATCGAAACGCGCTTGCCGCTGCGCTGACGTCGGTCAGAGCGGCCTTTGGGCCGTTGAACGGCGTCATTCACGCGGCCGGTGTGATGGACGACGCGCCGATGATGACCAAGACATCTGACGCGATCCGCCGCGTGCTCTCGCCCAAGGTTGACGGTACGCTCGCTCTCGATGCGATTGTCACTGAGACCCTCGACTTCATGATGTTGTTCTCATCGGTCGCTTCCAGCCTCGGCTTGCCGGGGCAGGCAGACTACACCGCTGCGAACGCGTTCCAGGATGCGTTCGCCCGCGCCCGCTCGACCCGCGCCGGGGGGCGAACCGTTGTCGTAAACTGGAATGCGTGGCGTGATGTCGGCATGGCGGCTTCCGCACATCGACGCGATACAACCGGCATCGAGCCATCGCGGCCGAGCCGTCACCCGGCTCTCGATGGGTACAGTGAAACAGGGGCGGAGCGCACGTTCGTGGCAACCTTTGCTGGCGAAGCAGCCTGGTTGCTGAACGAGCACGTGACGAAAACCGGTATTGCCCTTCTTCCGGGGACTGGCTTCGTTGAGCTGGCGCGTGCCGCCTACGCAGAAGATCGCCGCAACCAGCCTGTCGAGCTGAGCAATCTCGAATTCATCGCCCCTTTTCGCAAGGAAGCAGACAAAGCGCAGCGCCTCGAAATCACGCTGACGCCGTCGGGCGAAGCGAGCGATTTTGTTATGCGGGCAGGCGGTCCGAACAGCTCGCCCATCGCTATGGGCAGGGCGCAACTCTGCCGTGAACAACAGCCTGCGCGACTCGATATCGCAAGCATCGCTGCTCGCTGCGCGCAACGCGATGAAGCATCGAGCGATGGCAGACTGGTTCAGGACTTCATGGCGTTTGGTCCAAGGTGGGCCAATATACAACGTACGCGCTACGGGCAAAATGAAGCGCTGATCGAGCTCAATCTGGACGCTGCGTTCGTCAATGATCTCGGCGATTATGTTCTTCATCCCGCGATGCTCGATATGGCGACCGGGGGCGCGCAGGCGCTGATCCCGGGTGTTGACCTCAGTCGCGATTTCTATGTGCCGCTTGGCTATGAACGCGTGCGCGTGTTCGGCGCCATGCCCGCCCACGTCTTCAGCCATGTCCGCTGCACCGCAGATGCAAGCACGGGTCTGGCCTATTTCGACATCACGCTCACCGACGAGCCTGGCAACGTCTTCGCGGACATCGCACGCTTCACGATGCGTCGCGTTGATGGCGCCACGGCATTTGCTGCTGTCGCCGCGCGCGCCGCGCCGACGCAGCGCCAGGATGCATTGATCGAAGCCCTGCGCGACGGCATTCGTTCGGCCGAGGGCGTGGATGCGCTTGATCGCATCATGGCGCAGCCCGGCCTTGTGCAGGTCATTGCGTCTTCGGTCGACGTGAACGCATGGAGCGCCAAGCTCGATGCGACCAGGATCCAGACGACGATAAACGAGGGCAGTGTCGAAGGCTTCGAGCGCCTGCCGGGTTTGCCGGAGTATGTCGCGCCGACGACGGGCGCGGAGCGCGTCCTTGCCGCGATCTGGGCCGAACTTCTTGGCTTCAAGGCTGTCGGCGTGACTGACAACTTCTTCGACCTCGGCGGCAACTCGCTGCTCGGCGTTCGCCTGTTCGCTGGCATCCGCAAGAAATTCTCGGTATCGCTGCCGCTGGCGACATTGTTCGAGGCGCAGACAATTGCCGATCTCGCAAAACTGCTCGCTGATCCGAGCCAGGACATTCCTGCTGCCGGCGATGCGGCCTGGTCGCCATTGGTATGCTTGCGCCCGGGCGTTGCGGGGCAAACGCCGGTCTTCTTTATTCACGGCTCGCGCGGCAACGTGCTGGTCTTTAAATCCTTCGCGGATCGTGTCCGCGCGGAACAGCCCGTCTACGCGCTGCAGGCTGCCGGTGTTGATGGCAAGATGGAGCCTGACCAGACGATTGAAGTGATGGCTGAGCGCTATCTGCGCGCCATTCGGCAGGTCCAGCCGACGGGCCCCTACATGTTCGCGGGTTACTCCGGCGGCGGCGTTATCGGCTACGAAATGGCCCGGCGTCTACGCGAGGAAGGCCAGGAAACCAGCATGTTGATGCTCATTGACACGCTTGAGCCCGAGCAGATGCGCCGGCCGGTTTCGATGCCGGATCACTTAAAGAACCTCCATCGGGTCAAGCTTCATCGCTTCCTGGAACTGCCGCACGTTCTCTGGAAGTACAAGTTCCGCCCGATGCTGCGTAAGCTCATGGGCGTGCCTGACCTGCCAGTCGTTCGTACGCCGCTGGAGGCGGCATCGGATGACGTCGATCGTGCCTACAAGAACGCGCAATGGGCATATCAGACACCGCGGAGCGAACTGGATGTCGTCGTCATTCGCGCCACGGATGCGCGCATGCACTTCCTGCGCAGTGGGCCGGCCTTGGGTTGGGATCGGTTTGTGAGCGGCAAGATCAAGACGTTCGATGTCGATGCCGAGCATGATCTTGTGTTCGCGGAGCCGTCGCTTTCCCAGCTGATCGACGCTTTTGAAATTTGCGTCTCCGGCGAATGACCGTGCCTGCCTCTGATGGAGCCAGCACGGTCAATAATGCTCGCCTACTATGCGCGAGTTCATCACCCCTTCCGAAGCACGATGTCCCGCGAGCAAAGTTCGGCTCCCGGCTCGAGGCCCGGCGCATCTCCACCAAGCTTACTAAAAGCCGGCGCGGTCATCGGATCGCGATTGGGGTTGATACCGATGCCTAGATCTTTTCGGAATGTCAGGTCGCCCTGAAAGAGCGCAGGTTGGTTTTCACGAAAAGACATGTGTGTGATGCGCCGTTCGTACTTTGCGGTAATATCGAAGTGAATGTGCCGGTGCGCGCATGTAGGGTTTGTTGCCGCTCAGAATGCCTTGAGCCTGGTAAGCGCCGGGCTTCACAGTAAGAAAAGAGAAGCGGCCGTTGGCCTCGGTCTTCCGACGCGAAAAGCTTGGAAAGCTCCGATCGACGGCAGGGCCTCCTGGTTCTGCAGGATGCCCGTAGCGTCCATTTGTATCGGCTTGCCAGATTTCGATCGTCGCGTTTCTTACGGGCGTTCCATCGGATCCCAACACGCGCGCAGCAAGCAGGATTGTTCGGCCCTCCGCGCGACCTTTGCGACCTTTAACGCGCGTGAGGTCTGCATTCTGGACGATCGGCTTCTGTATTGGATAGTAGGGGTCGATTTCCAGGTTCGGTGTGGACGGCAAGTTCGAACGTGACGGCTGTTGTTGCGCCCGGACCGGGAAAATCAAGCTCGTGGCGGCCGCGCCAATCGCAACAAATCCAGCGCGTCTTGTCGGATAGGGCAAGCAATGTTCTCCCTCGGTGAACGGCAAGGTAGCAGCCGATCAATGGCCTAACAATAAATGCAAGGATGGTGCGTTGCCGCTGTCCCACGGTCACAAGGCGCCAATGACCGTTTTCGGCGATTTCCGGCCGGACTAGCCTGCGACCTCGAACGGCCGGGAAGGTACCTACATCGGACGCCGCGCTACGTCTGGAAATACCGGCAAGCCCGTGGGATCTCTCAGCCTTCCGCCAAACACACGATCGATGTGCCGAATACTTGCACCCACATCACGAGGAAACCGCTGGTAAGCGGGCCATTCTCGAATGATGTCGGGAAGCTGTCCCTCCACCTAGCCCTCCAGTGAGCATTCAACTCCCGACGTCGGATTGGACTGCTCGCGCGGCGTACGCACACATGATCCGGCACTCAGCGCCCGACAGCAGCTCCTGGAGGCCCTTGAACCAGTCCGCAGAGTGCCCGATCTGGTCGACCAGGTCCATGAGCGCCTCGTCGGCCAGTTCCGCGGACATCGCCATCAGTTCATCCTTGGACTTGTGAAGTGTCAGCCAAGCCAGGCGCACCGAGATCAGGTGTGGATTGGCAAGGTCTGTCCATTCCGCATTGGTCGGAGGCACCCAACCATCCGGTTGCTGCTTCCATGGCTCGAAGTCCAGCTGCGCCATCAACTCGAGTGTATCATCAGCTAGCGTTTCGTGACTCATGGGTAGGCGGCCTTGCTTGATTGCGGAGGTCCTGGAGCTTCATGAGCATCGCCAAGTTCTTCTCGAACAGGCGTGTCAGGCGCTCGTCGAGACCCAGCAACAGGTTCATGCGGAACGGATCGAGGCTCTCGCCGTGCGCCTGCAAGCGGATTGCGGGCCGGCGGGAAAGCTGACCACGGGTCTCCGCGTGGGTGGCCATGGTCTCGTCGCGGAGAAAGCGGAGCAGCTGAGCGGCGTTTCGCGCATACGGGCGATAGCTATCGCCTTCCTGTGGTACGCCGTCCGGATGGGTCTGCTCGTCGTCACTGACCACATTCTCCCACCAGATCGCCGTATCCTCCCGCAGGGCCGCAAGCGCCTCGTCGTAGGCTGCAGGATCTCCGGTTTCGAGGAGCGCAATGGCGCGGAGCGTCATGGCTTCGTCGCGATCATTGTCGATGGCAGTCTCTGCATCCTCCTCTCGCGTCGTCGAGAGGGCAGACGTCAGTTCGTCCTTGTCCGCTTTCCGATCGCGTCCGATCAAGGCCCGGCGGACGGACTCTGATGCCTTGAAATCCGTACCAAGCCGATCCTGAAGCGCGGCCATGTGCGCCGCCCGCTCTCCCACGACCAGTCGCCTGCGGCGCCATTGCAGCCAGACGAGTTGGTCGACCAGCGCTTGTTCGGTTGCGCCCTTGGGCCGATGCTCGCCATGGAAAGCCGACCGCAGCGTCCGGAATGCCGAAACGTCCTCCCAGTCAAGTAGAGCCCGCTCCATCGGCTCGTCAGCGGCCTGGCGGCGCAAGGGATCGATGGCGATGACATTGCGCCGGCTCACCAGAATGCCCTCGCTGCGGCGCGCGTGCCGTCGCGTGCGCTCCGTCCCGCTCGCCGCCCGCTCATGCCGCCAAGCCGCGCCAAGAGCCTCACATGCGCGTCATTGACCTCTGCCTCGGCCGCCTGGATCCGGGCGTCGATCCGGGCAAAGGTTCGTTGGCGCATGTGTTTCGGCCGCCAGTAGTAGCTGTCGAGCCCCGGCTCGGCGCCAAGCCGCCGCTTCAGCTTGTTCGCCCTCCGCATCGCCCGGTCCGTTGGTCCCTCCTGACTTGAGGCGTAGGCGGCGCCAACACAGGTCCGGCATCGGAAGTATTGTCGCGCTAACGCGAGTGTCGCCACGCGCCGGCTGCAACGCGGACAGCGGAAATACGTCTGCGCCCCGCCGAAGGGTTTGGCGACGCGCGTAAGCGTCACGCGTTCTTCGATCTGTCGCCAGTCCTCCGCATCCCCGTTGCGTACCGAGTAGACGAGCGTCACGACATCATCGCCGCCGACAACCTGCATCGACCCCGTCGGCCTTTGCCAGTTGTCCCGCCACGAATGGGTCGAATAGGTCCCCGGCCGATCCATGCGATGTCGCACGAGATATCCGGCATCGATTCGCCTCAGGCCTTCGAAGTGTGGGCGCTTCCTGTTGGCGCCGCCGCTACCCATCCCGCCCATGTGACGTCTCGCGCTCAGGTTTCGCCCAAATGGGTTGGCGAGTTGAGGCGGCAAATCAAGATGCATTCCGCTGGCGTTCGCTGAGGTTCGATCGCAAGGCCCAAGCCGGTGATCCAGTTGTGATCTCGGATCCTCACAGGGATGGCGCGATCGCAAGGCAAGTGAAGCAAGTGACGATCCGTGAGCCACATCTGCCATTCATGCGCGCGCATACGTGGATTTTGAATCACCCATCCTCACTTGCCGCACTTTCAGATGTCTGCGGCTCACTTCTCCATCACGCGCCATTCACCGCGCTATCATCACGGGCTCCCTGACCCGCAAGGCGCATTCCGACAAACACATGGCCCTTGGCTCGGCGCGGTGTCGAGACGCCAGGGAGGCCCGAGGATCCAACACGTTGCGTGAACTGTGCTTTCGCCGGTATGTGCGCGGGCGCAAGCCCCTCGCCATTCGCCCACAGGCGGAACCGGACGTACGCCGCCTTGCTGTGCACCACGTGGCTTGGATCTCCCGTGATGTCGACTTCATCGCGATCCTGAAGCCAACCTCCGACGGGGTCGGAACAGAGGATCCACTCGCCTATGGCCTCACGTGAGGACGCCAGATCGGGGAAAGAGGATCGGCGCAGCAAGCGTGAGGCGCCGGCGATCGCCCAGGCCAGCAACAGGTCCGGTTCCTGCTGGCCGACAAGCCGGCCAAGTCCTTCGATCCGTTCGGTCTCCGGAATACGCCGGTTGAATGTGATCACCAGCAGCCGGCGGCGGACGCCCGCGTCCATCCCGCCGCGAAATGCGGGAAGGGCGTTGCAGGCCAGCATATGCAAAGCTCGCGGCCGAAACCGGACGGCTGACCGATAGACATCGCGACCCGTCATCCAGTCACCGGTCACTGCGCTCTTGAACCCGTCCGAAAATATTGCCGTCTCCCCGAGTTCATCGGTGGCGTTCAACAGCGGGCCCGCCAGCTGGACCGCATATCGATCATCGCCAATTCGTGCCGGAGACACCGCGGTGTGCGCTGTTTCCGGCAGCAGCGCGCGCAGAAGATCAAGCACCTGGCTCTTGCCATTCTCTGCCTTGGGACCGAAGAGGATGACCGCTTTCGGGCTGGCGAGTCTTGTCGAGATGCCAAGCGCTGCCGCACCGGCGGCTTCCGCCAGAATGTTGATCTTGTCCTGCGCATCGAGATCGCCGCGAAAGCATCCGGCAAGAAGTCTGCCGAGCAGGGAGGCCTCCGGCAGCTTGATCGCCGCCGCGGTCCAACGGCCATCAAGCCTGTGCAATTGCCGTTGGGATGGGTGATGCGCTGCGAGGGAGGGGCTCCCCTCGGCGTCGAACGTCACGAAGCCGTTGCGACAGTTGATGCCGATGGGCGCTATGTCGAAGAAGCCGGGATGATCGAGAATGCCGTCCACGATGTACCGTATGCTGTCGATGCGGGCGCGATTCAGCTGAACCCGTCGTCCCTCGGCGGGACGAATTCCATCGAACCGCCGGATGCGTTCCAACATGTCGGCCCGATCGAGGCGCCGCCAATGGTCGCTGCTCCAGACGTGGATTTCGCCCAGATCGTGCACGACATGTTCGAACTCCCGCGACAGCTCCGCGCAAAGCTGTTCGGCAATCTCGTTGTCCGACCCGATCTCCAGCTTTGACTGCCGGAAACGAAGAACTGCCTTGCGCTCAGCCATCGGCAGGGGCTGCAACGACATCGGCCCAGTCTGCTCCGGGCGTCTCGGGAATCAGGGTCTCTACGTAACGTCCCTCGGCGCGGAAGCGGCGGGCGGCCCGGTGCGCAGTTGCCAGACCAGGCGGATCGTTGTCGGCGCACAGGACAACATGACGAACTTCGGCCGGCAGGACGATACGCTCCAGCCGGGCCCCGCATGCGGCCCAGCACGGAAACCCGTGCAGCTGCGATGCCGCCAGGGCCGTCTCGACGCCTTCGGCGAGCCCGAGCACGGAGGTCACTGGCGCGAGCCTTACCGCCCCGTGTCCTAACCGCCCGAGCACCATCCGTGCGGGATCGACGCCAGCTTTCATTCCCAAGCGCGTGAGAAACGTCCGTTGCACGGCCAGGAGGATGTTGTCGGGACCATGCACGGCAGCGAGCAGCGCGGTCAGCGCCTGTTCACGGGCAGTGGTGTGTCGTGCGTGCGGCAGGAAGCGGAGCGCATGGGTCTCGACCTGCAGACCTCGCGAGTGAAGATAGGCCTCGCCAGCCGTCCCCTTCACAGGGCGTGCAGCGGTCCACAGCGTTTGGGCGACCGCTGTTGTGTTGCGTCGGGGCGGGGCGGCGATGGCTTTGGCCGCCTCCAGGCCGCTGGCGACATGCGCGGAAGCAGACAAGGACGCAAAGATATCTTCTGCCCGGCATCCCGCGAAGCAGTGCAGCAGCACACGGCCATTGCTTCCAGCTGCGATCGACAGCGAGGGGAAACGATCGCCGCGTCCCTTGCCATGTCCTTTGACGGGGCACCGCGCTAGCGCCTGATCACCTGACCATTTGCCGCTCAGACGGCGAACGACTTCCTCCGCGGTCATTGGCCGGCTTCCCGCGCGGCCATCCAGGCTTCAAGGGCGGCAACGCGGATCAGTCGGCGCCGTCCGAGACTAAAGCTCGGGATAGCGCCGGAACCGAGTTCCTCGTAGAGCCGCGTCCTGCCTATGCCCAACAAACGTGCCGCCTCGGCGGGACTTACCGCCAAGACGACAGGGTGGCTTGATGTCGCCAACATTGAATGTCTCCTGCGTGTTCGTCCGAACGCGGGAGAATGCTGGGCTGGCCGGGGTCGGCAATTCAAGGTGAACGCGATTTGCCGTATTGCTGCTTTGCCGTTTCAGGAGATCTCTCGCCCTTCACGTTCGGCCTCTTCGATTTCGCGCAGGTTTCGCGGGACGGATGTGGCCGCAGGTATCTTGCCCATGGACTTCTTCCATCCCGAGCGAATTGATTTGACTTGGGCATTGCGTCGATCCGGCCATTCACCTGCTTCAAGCAGCACCTTGCGAATCTGTGCAATGTTCGCCGACCGGCTCTTGGCCCCAGATTTTGCAGGGGTGGGTCCTGGACCAAAGAGAATTTTTGAAGCCTCAGGCTGCATGAGCACGAGCTTATTGCTCTGCAACTGAAACAGTTTCGACGCATCCGCGAAGAGGTATCTTTCAATGCGGACTTCCCCGGGTGGCCTTGTGCCAATCGTCGCGATCAGCCCTGAGCCCTTCGGGAAGGATGTTCGCAGTACGTGCAGCACGTTGGACAGCGTAGCTGCATCCTCCAGACCCACTGCGAGACCTAGCGTCCAGCCGTCGTCTTGCGTCTTCCTATCGACGTATCCGATCTTGTAGAGGCGCTCTGCTGCATGGCGCGAGACACCGCGCTCGTTGCGCCCAATGCTCTCTGCAAACGCTCCAAGCACCGCGACCCAGTCGAGCGCGTAGGTCTGTAGTTCTGATCGCGAGAGTGGCAGCCTGCCGTTGTGCAGGCAGACATAGGAGTAGGTGCCATCCCGCGAACGTTTGACATCGCATGTGTGAGGCTCATCGCATGCCACACAGCGCCACTCGGTCAAGAGGTTCGCGGGCGCCAGCCAGCTCGCAGCAAGCGCAAATGTCGAAAGAGGTTGAGGGAGTTCGTCCAGCATTGCTGCGGTGGCTGTGCAATCGCGAGCGAGGCAAACAGCAACAAGATCAAGCAGCGGAGTGAGATCTTCAGCCCGGCTTAGGAGGGGCGGGGAGCGAAGGGCTGCGTCCTGACCCATGACTCGATTGCTCCCTTCTCCGCGATAGTAGCGTTGTCTACCTTCAGGCGTGCTGGCCAATCCAGGAAGATACGTACTTCGCGGGCCTTCTCGCTGTCCGCCTCCGGGAACGTCTTCAGGGAGAGTGCAATTCCCGCGACGAGTTCGCCGGACATGGCCAGTGGAGAGACGCCAAGATCCCGCATGCGGTGATAGGCCGACGATGGCGAGTCCGCTTTGAAGCTTGCACGGAGAGTGGCTTCATTTCTCGCGCGCAGTTTGATTTCTGTTACGCGGATCAGGGCAAAACCTTCTGGCGGTGAAAGCGCCGGGTCAACTGTGGTCCTGAAGAAGTCAATTCCCAGTCCTGTCGCGTGATTGTCTCTAGGGAAGATTTGTCGATCGCGTCCTTGTGGAACCGGGCCGCGATCTCGCCCAGCACGGCCTGGCCCCCAACGCCGTATCCGGAAACATCAATTTGGCCCGTCCGTTCATTGTAGGTGATTGCCAGTTCGCGTGCCTCGTGACGGATGATCGGCTGGACACCATCGTCATCGCTTCCAAACTCCATCAGGTATCGCGCCGGGCGCTCGAGGTAGACTGCTATGTGGTGTATTCGGCTTGGCTCGACTCGGGGCTCAACCTGCGCCTCACAATAGGTGAACGTGTCCGCTTCAGCCCGCCGACCGCCCTCGCGTGACTGGATGTAAGTCTGGATTTCGGAAACTGCCTTGGTCAGGTCGGCATGCAGTCCGCCCGGATTGCTTACGACAAACCCGCAGTGAAATCGCCCGTCCTGCCAGTGATGCTTCATCACGACGTTGCGCGCCCGGTCGATCAGTTTTGCGTCGTACTTCCACACCCTCCAGGAGCGTTCTTCCAGCGAAAGACTCGAGTCGAGCATTGTCAGCATGTCGGGCGCCTCATCACAGACGGCGCGCAAAGCGAGCTCCGCAAGATCCGGTTTATCGGTCAGGGCTGCTATTTCGCTCACGATCGCCTCGATCTGGCCGCGCCTCAACTCCCCATCCATGGCGGCTGTGCAGGCGGCGGACGCACGTTTGGTTGGCGTCAATCCGAGCAGATCCGGTGTGTTGGCGCCGAGGGTAGCGAACACGTCGGCAATCGTCTCGTTGGTGAGACGCCGGAAGAAGGTGCGAACAGCTGCCGACATCAACATCCCCGAACCTGCCGATACGTTCGTAGACGATTCGGGCGAGGGGGTGGCACGAGTGTGGTAGTACGGCGTCGGAACCGTCGCGCTGTAGTTTGCCGGAAGGCAACCTCGTCGTTGGTAGCTGCCTCCTGAGCGTGTGCCGGTTGTTTGCTCGAAGCGCCCGGGCGGCTTCCGCTGCCGGCGCTGTTCAGTCAGTCCGTATCGTGGTGGAGCTACTATGCTGTCGAGCAAATGTCGGTATCATTCGGGCAACAGATTATTGCCTGCCGTGGCGACCGCGAATGCCGGGACACAATCACTATGCTTCGTGCCTCTGCGGCTGGTGCCACAAGACACGCAGCAATGGCTATTCGGAGCGCCACGAGATCATCTCCGCGTTTCGGAATTTCACGGCGCTCAGCACACTGGAGCGTGAGGGGGCGACACGAAGCTGGACGGCTTGCTTTGTATCGCCAAATGCGTCGTGTCCGGTCTGCGACGCCAGAGTGTTCTTCTATCAGAACGCTCACGGCAGTCGCGTCTTCTTCGATGCGCTTGGCTGGCCTTGGCCAAAGCATCCGTGCACGGACCGCGCAAGCCGGACAAAGTATGCCAAGTCCTTGTCCGCAGGATCGCCACGGCCTCGGTCGCGTGGCGAAGTGCTCGGTCTCCTCGATAAAGCCCGCTCGGTTTCGTTCGACGTCAATGCTGGCTTTCGTGAAAAATGGGGATTGTCACCTTGGGATCTGCTGGAGGTCACAAGCATCGAGAAGCGTGGATTTGAGAACCACGTCGAGGCCCGTTCTATATCTCCGCCACTAGACGGGATGATCCGCTTCAGTTTCACCTCTCACAATCATTCGCCGAAGGTCGGCGACCTGATTGGCTTCAGCGGAACGGAGATTTCACTGCTTGACCCCGAAGACTGGGGCCAGCGGGGCTACAAGGTGAGGCTCTTTTAGGCGGCGTGGTGGCCTGCCGAGGGCTCGCATTTAAGAGGACTTTGCGTCCCGGCTGACCATGCTAAAGCCATGATCCGGAAGCGGCTGGATTCGATCGCCGTCGATGTTGGGGAGAACGTGGCTTAATGATCGCAGACCATTTCCGGGAACTTGGCAAGTTCGAGTCTGGTCTCTGGAAAATCGCCGACAGTCTTCGGGCCAACTCCAACCTGGCGTCGAACGAATACTTCATGCCCATTATGGGCCTGATCTTCCTGCGCCATGCAACCAACCGCTTCTACGAAGCGCAGGCCGCGATCGACGCAGACCGTAAGTCCGGCAAGATGCCCCATCGGCCGCTGACTGATGGAGACTTCGCCCGCCGGCGCGCGCTGAACTTGCCGGACTCCGCACGCTTCGATGTGATCCTCAAGACGCCGAAGAACGGGAATCTCGGCGCGGCGCTCACGGCGGCGATGGAAACAATTGAAGCGGCCTTCCCGCCATTGGCCGGTCAGTTGCCGAAGGACTACGGGCGCTTCGAGGGCAGTGTCCTCGAAGACATGATGAAGATGTTCGACGCGGAAGGCCTGCGCAGCGCTTCGGGTGACGTGTTCGGCCGCATCTACGAATACTTCCTCGCCGAGTTCTCCAAGCAGGGCGCGCACGATGGCGGGGAGTTCTTCACACCGCCCTCGATCGTGCAGACCATCGTCAACGTCATCGAACCCGACCACGGCGTAATCCTGGATCCAGCCTGCGGCTCGGGTGGCATGTTCGTTCAGTCCAGCCATTTCATCGAGGATGCCGGCCAGGACACGATGAAGCGGGCCACCTTCTATGGCCACGAGAAGAACGAGACGACCGCGAGGCTTGCGCAGATCAATCTTGCCGTTCACGGCCTGGAGGGAAAAATCCGCGCCGGGAATGAAGCGATCACTTACTACAAGGACCCGCACGAACTCGTCGGCAAGTGCGATTTCGTCATGGCGAATCCGCCTTTCAACGTGGACGAGGTGGACGCCGAGAAGGTCAAGGGCGACAAGCGACTGCCCTTCGGCCTGCCGGGCGTGAACAAGACCAAGAAGGTCTCGAACGCCAACTATCTCTGGATGTCCTATTTCTACAGCTATCTTAACGAGAAGGGTCGCGCGGGCGTGGTGATGTCATCGCAGGCATCAAGCGCGGGGCGCGATGAAGCGGTCGTGCGGCAGAAACTGGTGGAGACCGGCGCGGTCGACGTGATGATCGATATTCGCGGCAACTTTTTCTACACGCGCACCGTGCCCTGCCAGCTGTGGTTCTTCGATCGAGCGAAGGAGAGGGACGAAGCGCGGCGCGATCATGTGCTGATGCTTGATGCCCGGCAAATTTTCCGAAAGGTCTCGCGCTCTGTCTGTGATTTCTCGCCTGAGCAGCAAAAGAATATCGCGGCCATCGTCTGGCTTTATCGCGGGCAGCAGGAACGTTTTCTGAAGCTGGTCGAAAGCTATCTCGCGGAGGCCGTAACGTTGGGCGCCAAGGCACACGCACCTCTGGCAGCCTACCGGGACGCGCTTGGCAAGATCGCCGGGCTCATGGAAACTTTCGCCACGGCGAAGCGGAAAGACAACCTGCTGAACGAGCCGTGGGCGGAATTCGCCTCTGCGCAGGCCACGGTGGCGGCGGATATCATGGCTTTCGGCAAGGAAGCGGCGGGCCAGGACAAGGCATGGGTCAAGGCGGAGCGCGACAATGTTAGCTTGAACGCCGCGCGGGCGGCGTTGCATCCTTTAGCGAATCGCTGCCGTGACCTGACCAAACAGATCGATCTCGCCGCGACGTTGGCGGGCCGGGTGATCGACATCGCGGTGAAGGAATTGGCGGCGCGAGAAGCTGAAGCCTGGAACAATGCCGAAGTGAACAAGGCCCGCAAGGCGCTGGACGAGGCGCGGGCGGCGGCGGTGGAGGCGTTGCGGCACGCGCGATACTTCGTGAAACAGGCAGACTGGCTGCAGGAGCGTTTCCCCGATGCCGTGCTGAGCGATGTTGAGGGGCTGGTGAAGCGCGTTGATCGCGCCACTGTCGCCGCCCATGACTGGAGCCTCACGCCAGGCCGCTTTGTCGGTGTTGCACCGGAAGAGACGGATGAGGATTTCGATTTCGACGAAGCTCTGCGCGCCATCCATATCGACCTGAAGGGGCTGAATGAGGAGGCGACGGAACTGGCAGCGCGCATTGCCAAAAGGTTCGAGGAGCTAGGAGCGTGACGGCCTTCTATCTCGGCTCGAAGCACTGGAAGCCCGCGATCCTTCAAGATCTGGTGTTCCTACAGCGTGGCTTTGACATCACAAAGGCCGAACAGAAGGATGGCGAGGTTCCGGTTATTTCTTCATCTGGTCCTAGCAGTTGGCACAGCGAAGCCATGGTCGAGGGACCCGGCGTTGTGATTGGCAGAAAGGGTTCTCTGGGAACCGTCCACTATTCCGAGAACGCTTACTGGCCTCATGACACAACGCTTTGGAGCAAGTCACTCAACGGCAACAATCCTCGCTTCGTATACTACGCATTGAAGTGTCTAGGCCTAGAGCGCTTTAACGTTGGGGGAGCGAACCCGACCCTGAACCGGAACCATATTCATAGCCTTCCGATCTATCTTGCGGATCGAAAGACGCAAGACAATGTGGCCTCGTGGTTGGTTGCCTACGACGACCTGATCGAGAACAACCGTCGGCGTATTACGCTGTTGGAGGAAGCCGCGCGGATGCTCTACCGCGAGTGGTTCGTCCACTTCCGCTTCCCCGGCCATGAACACGTCAACATCACTGACGGCCTGCCCGAGGGTTGGGAGCGGGTGTCCGCGTCCGAAGCGTTCGAGGTAAACCCACCAACCCCGCGCGACGATGATGGCATAATCACGTACGTGCCAATGGCCTCATTGTCCGAAGTTGGGATGGTTATCGACCAAGCACCTCTTGAGGGGCGTCAAGAATCAACAAGTGTGCGTTTCCAAAATGGCGACACGCTTTTCGCTCGGATCACCCCCTGTCTGGAAAATGGAAAAACGGGATTTGTCCAGTTCCTCGCGGATGGGGAAGTTGCCTGCGGATCAACTGAGTTCATAGTTCTTCGAGAGCGACGCGTGAGCAGATTCTATGTTTACCCGAACGGCCTCCGGGGAAAGCGGAACACGGAAGGTACTCGTGGACCCGACCCGTCCTTTCATGACCTCGGCAGGAACCGTCCAGACACAGTTATCGAGGTCCATTTGGTCG
>Ga0116176_10000691_pt1 | contig 27307 bp, 26 predicted proteins | sample AD_STIC08_MetaG_FD_89803 | JGI IMG/M metagenome (GOLD analysis project Ga0116176, IMG submission 89803) | Active sludge microbial communities of municipal wastewater-treating anaerobic digesters from USA - AD_STIC08_MetaG | ecosystem: Engineered > Bioreactor > Anaerobic > Digestate | place: USA...
ATCGATACTATTTGTTATCACCAAGTTTGCGTTGGGGTTTTACTTTGGTCAAAGTGATCTTGGATCTACGTATGGAGCCGCAGGTTCAATTATTTTAATTATGCTATGGGTATCGTACGCAGGTATGATTCTCCTATTTGGTGCAGAGTTTACCCAGGTTTACATTAGTAAGCATGGCCGAAAGCCAAAGCCCACAGCGGTTGCTGTTTCTACGATCAAGCCCGTTAAGAAGGGTGTGGGAAAAAAAGTCCACACAAACCCGTAAAAGATTCCAATCAGTAATATGCTATTGGCCTTTGGTGCATAAAGGCACAGTATGTTTTCTGGCATAAAATTTCTAATAAGAAGACCAAATAGTCTTATGACCCTGACCAAAACCCTGATAGATGTATCTTATATCTATAGATTTATTATTGAGTTCTTTAAAAAAGCATTTTCTCCACCCTATGAGGGCAGGGAGATTTTGAATCAGTGTTTTTCGATAGGCAATAAGTCGTTGTTTCTTGTAACGTTTACTTCTTTTCTTGCAGGGATTGTTTTTACAAAACAATCGCAACCATCCTTAGCTTCCTTTGGTGCGGAGTCTTGGTTGCCTTCATTAGTTTCTCAGGCGGTTGTTCGATCGCTTGGGCCACTGATTACAGGTTTGATATGTGCTGGCAAGCTGGGTTCAAATATGGGTGCTGAGTTGGGGAGTATGAAAGTAACAGAACAGATTGATGCCATGGAAGTTTCTGGCACAAGACCTTTTTCTTATTTGGTTGTAACACGGGTAGTCGCGTCAACGCTTATGTTGCCTATTCTGGTTATTTATTCGGATGGGGTTGCGCTTTTTGGTTCATTCCTGATGGTTAACTCGTTTAGTGATTCTGGATTTCAATTATATATAAATGAGGTTTCGACCTCGATTGCTCTCATTGATATTTTTTCATCCCTTGTAAAAGCGGCCTTGTTTGGTTTTGCAATTGGAACGATCAGTTGTTACTCCGGATATAATTCTTCCAATGGAACTATTGGAGTTGGAAAGGCGGCTAACACAGCAGTAGTAGTGTCAATGACGTTCATCTTTATCATCGATCTGATCATGCTTCAATTTTTAAACTTAATCCGATGATGGAAACACAATCGAAAGTTGTTGAAGAAGCAGTATCCACGGGAGGAAAGGTGGTGGAGATAAAACATCTGAAAAAGAGTTTTAATGATCGCGTTGTACTTAAAGATGTTAATCTTGATTTGCATGACCGTGAAAACCTGGCTGTACTCGGCAGATCGGGAAGTGGAAAATCTGTGCTAATAAAATGTATGGTAGGTTTGCTCAAAGCCGATGCAGGCGAAATTCAAGTGCTGGGCTACAACGTTACTTCTTTATCGGCCGAGAAATTAAATGAGTTAAGACTCCAGGTTGGCTTTTCATTTCAGGGAAGCGCCCTTTATGATTCAATGACGGTTCGGCAAAACCTGGAATTTCCACTGAAACGAAATCTGGGTATCTACGATTGTGCGCAACTGGAAGAACTCGTAATAAAGGCGCTAAAAGACGTGGGGTTAGAGCATACGATTGACCAACGACCCGATGAGTTATCCGGAGGAATGAAGAAGCGGATTGGGATCGCAAGAACGCTTATTTTAAAACCAAAGATTATGTTATATGATGAGCCTACTTCGGGCCTCGATCCACAAACTTCAGAAGAGATTAATGAGTTAATACTTCAGGTGCGCGAGCGATATAACACAGCCTCAATTATAATCACTCATGATGTAAGTTGTGCCCGTCAGGTTTCTGATCGGGTAATTGCATTGATTGAGGGTGAAAGTAAACTGGAGGGAACATTCGAAGAGCTAAGAGTAACAAACGATACTAATCTTAAGCATTTTTTTAATTATTAGACAATTTCAAGTATGGAAAATTCAGACTTAAAGAAGAATATCAAGTTGGGAGCATTTGTGGTTGGAGGTATCATAATATTTTTAGCATCTGTCTTTTATATGGGTCGCGAGGGTAATCTTTTCAACAAAACGTTTGTCGTCTCGGCCATCTTCAAAAATGTGGAAGGCCTTAAGGAAGGTGATAACGTATGGCTATCGGGTGTAAAGATAGGTACCGTAAAACGTGTTCAGATCGTTTCTGAAGGGAAAGTAATCGTTAGTCTTTCCTTGAAGGATAAGCAGAATGAGTTTATTAAAAAAGACGCAACGGCCTTTGTAGGCTCCGATGGATTGGTAGGAAGCAAAATTGTTATTATCCGGCCCGGTTCTGTTGGCCAGACAATCAATGATAACGACATGATTAATTCTCTTTCACCTACGGATACACAAGAGCTATTCAATATTGCCAAGGAGATTGGTGTAAATGCACGTTCAATTTCAAATGATTTAAGTTTGATTACTTTACGGATAAACCGAGGAGAAGGAATTTTTGGTGAGCTATTGCATGATGGCCCGATTTCTAATGACCTTAGGGAAACAATTTTATCCCTAAAGGCAAGCGGAGAAAATGCTGATCGGATAACTGCTGATGCAAGGCAGGTACTGGATGAGTTAAATAATGGTGAGGGGCTTGTTGCAAAGTTGATCAACGACACGACCTATGCAATTAAATTTGATAACACATTACAAAACATTTCTGCAGTAAGTCAAAATTCAAAGGTAATGTCGGAGGACCTTCAAAGGATTATTGAAAAAGTAAATAATCATGAGAATGCAATTGGTGTTTTACTTACAGATACGGTCTTTGCTCAAAAATTACAAGGCACAATGGATTATGCGAAGTCTGCGTCAATTAAATTGGATGCCAATATGGAGGCACTGCAGCATAATTTTTTATTAAAGGGATATTTTAAGAAGCAGAAAAAAGCGGAGGCTAAGGCTAACAAGGTAGTATTAACAGAAAAGTAATTATGAAACCACGTACCGAGGTAATCAATAATAGAATCGTAAACTCTGTTGAACAACTGGCTAGTTTCCTCAAGCCCGGAGATATTTTCCGGAAACTTCATGGACGTACTCAGTATAAATTTGAGTTACTGGATGCCAAGGAGCGCCTGGTGGTTTGTAAAAACATGGATACCAATCTGGCAGAAAAAATTTACTACATGATGCCGGTGTTTAAATTGATTATCTCTTAGAACTCTATGAAGTTATTCCTGGATAGCGGGCACTTTTACTCGCTTTTTATTCATAACCAGAGACGAGATCCCTTTTAAAACCATCGGTACAAGTAACCGGGTAACCCAACCTGCCTTCGCTAGTTTTTGTCCTACAAACAGATCGATGCCAACAGAGGTTGCCGCATTGAGTACTGAATGATTAGGTTCTTTCTTTTTAAAGATATTTAATATGGGCAGCAGGTACATGAATGGCTCCAGTTTCTCCTTTGCTTCCTGAAGACCAGCTTTTAGGATTAACCGCTGTTCTACGATGTCACTTTCTACTCGCCTTCTTTCGGCAATTAACTCTTCATAATTATTAATCCTGGTCATATATTTTTTTGATTATACGGTTTCTGATTTTAGGTATCCAAAATTTTTGAGATGTTGCAAGTAAAATTCCGAGGAGCAGAGTGCCTGCACCACCGACAATAAAAAATCCTAACTTCATATCTTGCAGGTATTCGCCAAGCCACCATGCCGAGCCCAATCCTATAAAGAGAAATACAAAGACAGCCAGCATCATGGATAAAATACCTATAATACTTAAGGAAATCCCAAGCGAACTGTGTTCAGTAACTTTTAGTGCTATCAAATTGCGGTAAGATTCAATAAGCTCTACGGCTGTACTTGCTAAATTTTCTGCAGTGTTCTTTTCCTGATCCATAGTTTTGTCTTTTAGAAATAGTGTAATACCTTTTAATTCAGTTGACTTAGGTTTTGGTTTGCTTGGCTTCCAGGCTTCCATCACCCAAAAGTGTGCCCCACGGTTGAAGTTCTGGAACCTTATCAAAAATTACTTTCATAACTGCCAGGCCTGGGATAGCCAGAAACATGCCGGGTATACCGCATAAAGCACCGCCTACTAAAACTCCGATTAACGTTACCAGAGCATTAATCCTCACTTTATTTCCTACAATCAAAGGCATACCCACATTATTATCTAATAATTGAACTGTGGCCAGGATAATGCCTACCCAAAGGACTTTGGTAAGCTCATCTGAACTCACTAACGTAATAAACATGCAGAGAACGTTTGCAATCAAGATACCTACATAAGGAATCAAATTGAGAAGCGCTGCCAACAGTGCAAGGAAGATTGCATACTTAATGCCTATAACTAAAAAGCCAATTGTATTTAATGTAAAGACAAGAGTGGTTTCAATTAGAAGGCCTATAAGATATTTTTGGGCAATCGTTGTAGACTCTACTAAGATACTAGCCACACGAGTCTCAGAATCTTTCTTAAATACCGTGATTAAGAAAGCCTTAATGCTCTTTCTGTAGTAAAGTAGGAGGTATGTATAGATGGGCAATAGTACTACGTAGGTTAGAAATCCGGTAAGAGAAACGAATGTTATACTAACTAATTCAGGAGCACTGTCTTTCAGGTCGTCTACGGTATTATTGAAATACTGATTTTGTTTCGTGATGGTCATGTTAGTGCTTGCCTTGAACCACTTCTGAAAGGAATGGGTAACTTCATTAATCCGATCTTTTAAAGCCGGTACATCATTCATGAAATGAATTATTTGACTTGATAAGAAGTAAAGGATTCCAACGCCAACGATAATGGAAAGCATCAGTGGAATTGAAATGGCTATGGACTTATGGAGTCCTTTTCTGCCAAAATAATTGGTGAGCGGCAGTAAGATATTAGCAAGCAATATAGAGAATAGAATAGGCAGGATAAGGTCCTTACCATAGATCAAGGCTATACATAGAATGGATATGGAGATAAGGACCAGGGACAGTTTTTGATAAAATGGGGTTTCTTGTTTACTAACCATAGAAGGCATGATTTTATAGATTGCAAAGGGTAATTATCATGCCAGAGTAATTTGCATATTAGCCTGAACAAGCGCCCTAATAGATTAGCCATTGAGAAATATTTTCTACACTTAGGGGATCATTTTATCTGAAAACGGGTCAATACGAGTCGGTAGGTGCCAGTATGCGGCAATTGCATGTGGTACAGATATTGGCTTACAGAAATCGTACATCCAATTGTCGATTGTCAATTGGGTGATCTGATTTTATATAAACTTCTTAACATTAAATTATTATTCTATGAAAACGCTTGGTTTGGTTTTATTATTAGTAGGAATCGTGATGACTCTATTTACTGGATTTGATTTAGTAACCAGAGAAAAAGTGGTTGATCTTGGATCGGTGGAGATTAGTGCAAATAAAACAACACCCATATACTGGTCGCCCATAACAGGAGGAGTGCTTGCGGTAGCCGGTGTTGTACTACTTGCCATAAGTAAAAAGACGAAGTCGAATAAAATTTAGTTATCAATTTAGTGTGTTACCGAACCCATTGTAAGAGTGAATTTCAAGCCGGAAGGCATCTTTGTTAATGATGAAAGATAAAAAAGTATTAATCATAGATGATCAAATGGATTTCGGCTTTTTAATGGAGACTTTCTTTTTAAAAAAGGGAAGTAAAGTTTTTTTGGCAAACTCTATCACAGAAGGATTGCGGGTTTTACAGGAGGAAGCACCGGATTATACCTTTATGGATAATAATCTTCCAGATGGATTTGGCTGGAGTAAGACAGAATTTATTTTAGCCAATTATCCTCAAACGCAATTGTTTCTCATTACCGCGATGGAAGTTCCTAAAACTTCCTCTACTTCCTTTAGCATACTCTATAAGCCATTGTTAAAAGATGAACTCCGCAAGATGTTTCCCTAATAGCTGTTGTTCTACCTGAAACAGGTGTAAGCATTACAAGTAACATTAAATGGTAGTTTGTGTAATTATAAATTCTCTTAAACTCCATGAGGTTACTTGTACCCGAAATAGATCAGCTATTAGATCCTCTTAAATCTCATTTTAAAAAGGACAATTTTACCCATAAGGAGGTTAATGAAAACCCTCCGCTGCGATCTGAGCTTTTCAGCAAGGATCAGATGGAAGTGCATGCTCAGTTTTTGGCGGGAACTCATGTATTAAGCAAGATTAGTTCACCTGAATTGCTGCTAAAGGGATTGGCGGAGAATGAGGAGATCATATTTGATGTTAATGATCTGCTGAAAGAAAGTGTCAAGGAAAAGAGGTCGATTAGCCCGGCAGCAGAATGGCTTCTTGATAATTTTTATTTGATTGAAGAGGAAATCCGGATTGGAAAGCGTTATCTGCCTAAAGGATACAGTAAAGGATTACCTAAAATAAAAAGTGGATTTCCAAGAGTATATGCGATTGCTATTGAGATAATTTCCCATAGCGATGGTCACATTGATCTTCATAGTTTAAGTCATTTCATTGTTTCCTATCAAAAAGCAAGCAACTTAACGTTGGGAGAATTGTGGGCAATCCCAATTATGCTTCGTCTTGCATTGTTAGAAAACTTAAGTCGCGTAGCAACCCGGATTGCCGTAGATAGAAAAGATTCCGCATTAGCGAATAAGTGGGCCCGGCTTATCGTAGAAACAGCAGAAAGTTCGCCAAAGGATTTGGTATTGGTTATCGCTGACATGGCACGATCAAACCCGCCTATGGTAAGTGCCTTTGTGGCTGAGTTTGTACGAAAACTTCAATGGAAAGGCCCTGAACTTACGTTGCCATTAAATTGGGTTGAGCAACACCTGAGTGGTACGGGCGACACAATTAACTCCATGGTAGCCATTGAAAATCAAAAGCAAGCTGCCGATCAGGTTTCTGTAAGCAACAGCATTAACAGTTTGCGATTTCTCGCAAAGATGGATTGGCGGGAATTTGTGGAAACTATGAGTGTAGTGGAGCAAACATTGCGACACGATATTGGAGGGGTATATGCAAAAATGGACTTTTATACGCGTGATGATTATAGGCATAAAGTTGAGGCAATTGCTAAAACCTGTGGATTGAGCGAAAATGATATTGCACGAATAGCAATAGAATTAGCAAGACATAGCTTTGCTCAGGACAGCAATGATAAGAGAAAGGCTCATGTAGGTTACTACCTGGTGGGCTCTGGAGTTATTAATACAGAAACAGTGGCAGGCGTTCGCTTGTCTGTAGTTGAGAAAATTCAAAAGAAAATAATTCAGGCTCAACATTCAATTTACATTTTGAGTGCAGTTTTTGTAACTGCAATTTTAGCCTATGTGATGATTGTAGTGGCTGCCGAGGATATTCAGCAATTAAGCTGGTTGGTTGCGATGAGTCTACTCTCTATTATTGGAGCCAGTCATCTCGCACTATCAGTTGCTAATTGGGGAGCTACACTGTGGATAAAACCCAAGCCGTTACCCAAGCTCGATTTTTCGGAGGGAATACCAAACGAAGACCGAACCTTGGTAATAGTACCTACATTACTGGTTAGTGTTAGCCAGGTCGAAAAACTAATTGAGCAATTGGAAGTTCGGTTTCTCGCTAACCGCGATCCCAATCTCCTTTTTGGTTTACTAACAGATTTTAAGGACGCACCTTCTCAAACGATGCCCTTGGATGATTCATTGATTCAATTGGCTGAAAGGAGAATTGAAGAATTGAATAAACAATACGATCGTAAATCGAATGATACTTTTTTTCTTTTCCACCGACCCAGAACGTGGAATGCAAAAGATTGTATTTGGATGGGGTACGAGCGCAAAAGAGGTAAGCTCTCCGAACTTAATCATTTGCTTCGGGGCAGTAATCGTGATCGGTTTTCTTTAATAATTGGCGAGCCTCATCTCTATCAGTCTGTTAAGTATGTGATCACGCTCGATACGGATACTCAATTACCCCGCGATGCTGCATGGAAATTGGTAGGCCTTATGGCCCATCCGTTAAATCATGCGGTGTATGATGAAAGGAAGAAGCGCGTACTGCATGGATATGCCATTATTCAACCCCGCATTGCAATAAGTTTACATGGTGCCACAAGATCTGGTTACACGCATCTTAATGAAAATGATTCGGGGATTGATCCGTACACACGCGTAACTTCTGATGTCTATCAGGATGTTTTTGGGGAAGGGTCTTTTATTGGGAAGGGTATTTATGAAATTGATTCTTTTGAAAAAGCATTACACGGTCGTTTTCCTGAGAATAGAATTCTAAGTCATGATTTATTAGAAGGTACCTATGCGCGTTGTGGCTTTGCCAGTGATGTTCAAGTATATGAAGATTACCCAACCAGTTACCGACTTGATAGTAACAGACGGTATCGTTGGATTCGTGGTGATTGGCAAATCGCAGCCTGGTTTTTACCATTTGTGCCCGGTGCAGACAATAAGTTTAAGAAAAATTCAATTTCCCCGCTATCCCGGTGGAAGATATTTGATAACCTGAGACGTAGTATAGTACCAATTGGACTTACGCTGCTACTGATTGCCGGATGGACAGTATTTGCATTGCCATGGTTTTGGACTATTACTGTAGTTGGAATTGTGTTTATCCCATCTGTAATTATTTCTGTTTGGAATCTTGCCTGGAAACCAGATGAAGTTGGCGTGTCCCAACACATTAACAATGCCACTCATGCTACTTCAAGAAGTATCTTACAAGCGGCCTTTTCATTTGCCTGTTTGCCCTATGAAGCATTTATGAGTACCGATGCCATACTTCGAACCGTGTGGAGAATTGCGATCAGTGGTAAAAAATTACTTGAATGGAATCCATCGGGAATGGTAATCAACCAAAAGGAAGGTTTTTTTACAACCTATCGCACCATGTGGTTTGCGCCTGCTTTATCTGCTGTTATTTTAATTCACTTAATAAACGTGGTATCACCTGCCCTTTTTATTGCCATGCCTTTTCTGATAGTGTGGTCTCTATCTCCAGCCATTGTTAACATTCTTGGGCAGCCATTAACTGATCAAAAGTCAACGTTGAACAATAAGCAGAGACTTTATTTAAGAGAACTCGCACGCAAAACCTGGTCCTTCTTCGAAAATCTTGTAGCCGAGGAAGATAACTGGTTGCCACCTGATAATTTACAGCAATATCCTATACCTGTAATTGCTCATCGAACTTCTCCTACCAATATTGGACTTTCGCTTCTTGCTAATCTTTCTGCCTGGGATTTTGGATACTCAACTACTAAGCAACTTATTGATCGTACAGTCAATACATTTTCATCATTAAATAAACTAGAACGATGGTCGGGGCATTTTTATAATTGGTATAATACCCAAAGCCTGGAGGTACTGCACCCCCGCTATATTTCAACGGTAGACAGTGGAAACCTTGCCGGGCACTTATTTACGTTGCGCCAAGGATTACTTACTATACCCAACCAACCGATTGTAGAGTTGAAATTCTTTCAAGGTCTGCAGGATACACTTCGGCTAGCCATTCATGAAATTCCTGCTAAGGAAAAGGAGTTAAGAATGTCTCTTCAAACTTTTCATGAGGAGTTAGGTTTGAGCAGTTTTCTATTACCAGCAGTGAAGATTCATTTCGAGAATATTTTGGCGCGCCTTAAAAAATTGACTGGCTCGATTGAAGGTAACCGGATCGTATTTACGGAATGGCTGCATGCAGCTGTAAAGCAAATTGAAGCCATTCAGCATGAACTTTTACTTGGCGCTCCATGGCTATTTGATTTGCCGGTACATCAAAAGTATAGTAATCATAAATTGGTTTGTGAAATTCCTACGCTTGCCGGGTTGTCAAAAATGGATCGTGAAATAAAATCTGAACTTGAAAATTGGCACAAGCAACTTAATTCGGAAGCAGAAATTCAGTGGCTTTATCATTTCGAGCAATGCGTTCATAAGGCCAGTACTCAGGCCAGAGAACGTATTTCCGCTTTGCAGTCGTTGGCATTTCAGTGCTACGAATTCACAGATCAGGAATACGAGTTTTTGTATGACCGATCGCATCATTTATTAGCCATTGGTTATACGGTTGATGAACACCAGCGGGATGCGGGCTTCTATGATCTGTTAGCCTCTGAAGCAAGGCTAGGTTTATTTGTTGCCATTGCTCAGGGCAAGCTTCCACAAGAAAGTTGGTTTGCCTTGGGAAGAAGACTTACTACCGCAGGCAATACACCGGTTTTGCTTTCGTGGAGTGGATCGATGTTCGAGTATTTAATGCCCGGGTTAGTAATGCCTACCTATCAGAATACCTTACTGGATGAGATGTGTATTGGTACCGTGAAAAAGCAAATTGAATATGGTGAGATACAAGAAGTGCCGTGGGGTATTTCGGAATCGTGTTACAATTTAGTGGACACACACTTAACTTACCAGTATAAGGCGTTTGGTATTCCTGGCCTTGGTTTTAAGCGCGGATTGAGTCAGGATTTAGTAATTGCTCCTTATGCTACCGTGTTGGCATTAATGATTGATCCACAAGCAGCCTGTAGTAATCTGGAAGCGATGAGGTCTCAGGGTTTTGAAGGAAAGTATGGGTTTTATGAAGCCATTGATTTTACTTCGGCCCGGTTGTCCCGTGGACAAACACATGCCGTGATCCAAACTTTTATGGCACATCATCAGGGGATGAGCATGCTTTCGATTGCATCCATTCTGTTGGATCAACCTATGCAAAAGCGATTTGAAGCCGATGCACAACTTCAAACAGCCTTGCTTTTATTACAGGAGCGTGTGCCAAAGTCAACAGGATTTTATTCAGGCTCGGCAGATAATAAGAATGTGGTATCAACCGCCTCCTCTCCGGAAATTCGCATTATAAATACGCCACACACCCAGATCCCCGAAGTACAATTATTATCCAATGGTCGTTACTTTATTATGATCTCCAATGCAGGCGGTGGTTACAGCCGCTGGCGCGATTTGGCGCTGACGCGTTGGCGCGAGGATACTACTTGTGATAATTGGGGAATGTTTTGTTATGTCCGGGATTTAGATAATAATGTATTTTGGTCAACGGCACATCAACCCACCTTAAAAGCAGCGGATCAGTATGAAGCAATATTTTCGCAAGGACGGGCAGAGTTTAGAAGACGGGATGATGGAATTGAAACGTATACGGTAATTATAGTTTCGCCCGAAGATGATGTTGAAGTGAGACGCACTCACATTGTAAATCATTCACGTAGCAAAAGAAACGTAGATGTAACGAGTTATGGAGAGGTTGTATTAGCATCCGCGGCAGCAGATGATTCGCACCCGGCATTCAGTAATCTTTTTGTTCAAACTGAAATCAATCAACATCAAAATGCAATAAGTTGTACAAGGCGTGCCCGCTCCAAACAAGAGCAGCCACCCTGGATGTTTCACCTTATGAAAGTGAGCGGAGTAGATGCGAATATGATTTCGTACGAAACCGATCGAAGTAAATTTATTGGTCGCGGGTATTCATTAAGTAACCCCAAAGTAATGAGTAAAACGGATCCCCTGTCGGGTTCGCAGGGCTCGGTATTAGATCCCATTGTTGCTATTCAATATAAATTAGTACTAGGTTCAGGCGAGTCAGCCATTGTTGACATGGTGACCGGAGTTGCCGATACGCGTGAAGCAAATCAAAGTTTGATCGATAAGTATCAGGATAAACAGCTACGCGATCGCGCCTTCGAATTAGCCTGGACGCATAGTCAGGTAGTGATCAGGCAAATCGGAGCCACGGAAGCCGATGCACAAGTATATAGTAAGTTGGCCAGTTCTATTCTTTATTTAAATCCAGCGTTACGGGCTCACCCAAGTGTGATTCTTAAAAATTTACGAGGGCAATCAGCGCTGTGGAGTTATTCTATATCAGGTGATCTGCCTATCGTACTTCTTTTATTAACTGATTCGGAAAGTATTACGCTTGTTAAGCAGCTTATTAAGGCCCAGGCTTATTGGCATATGAAAGGACTGGCAGTAGATATTGTCATTCTAAATGAAGATCCCAGTGGCTATCGCCAGGTTTTGCAAGATCAGATACAAGGACTTATTAATGCTGGTATTGGACCAATGACTGGCGAAAGAAAAGGGCGGGTCTTTGTAAGACCCATTGATCAGGTTTCACATGAAGATAGAATTCTGCTTGAGACGGTAGCGCGACTTATTATATCTGATACAAAAGGCTCGCTGGAAGATCAGGTGAATAAGCGTATGTCTACAAAAGCTCAGGTGCCAAAGCTAAATCCTACCCGTTCACATATCCCAATCAATCACGTAATTGATTTGCCAAGAAATCTTAAGTTTTTTAATGGAACCGGTGGCTTTTCACCCGATGGTAAGGAGTATGTTATCATTGGGGGAAAGAAAGTACACACGCCTTTACCCTGGATTAACGTAATTGCCAATCCTCAATTTGGTACGCTTATATCCGAAAGTGGTTCTTCTTATACGTGGTTTAAAAATGCCCATGAATTTCGACTAACACCCTGGCGCAACGATCCGGTTCTTGACAGTGCCGGTGAAGCCTTTTACCTGCGGGATGAAGAAAGTGGTTCGTACTGGTCACCTATGGGCTTACCTGCGATAAGTCCATCGCCCTACCTTACCAGGCATGGATTTGGATATAGCATCTTTGAGCATGTAGAAGACGGAATCCGATCGGAGGTGTGTACGTACGTAGATAATGAATCACCCATTAAGTTCATTGTAATTAATGTGGTTAACCAATCGGGTCGGTCACGGAAGCTATCAGCAACCGGATATGTAGAGTGGATCCTGGGAGAATTGAGAAGTAAGTCGGTAATGCACATTGTTACTGAGTTGGATTCTAACAGCGGAGCGCTGATTGCCAGAAATTCTTTCAATACCGATTTTCAAAATTATGTTGCATTCTTCGATGTAGATGCACCAGACTTTCATTATACAACAGATCGAACCGAATTTATTGGTCGCAACGGATCGCTGCTAAATCCGGAAGCTATGAGCCGGTTACGACTTTCAGGAAAATCGGGAGCGGGTATGGATCCATGTGCCGCCATACAGGTTGAATTTGAGTTGGAAATCAATCAGGCACGGAAAATTACTTTTAAGTTAGGTGCGGCTGCAGACCAGCGCGAAGCAATAGAAACGATTCAACGATTTCAAAGTAGTTTAGCAGTTACACAATCGCTGGATCGTGTAAATCAATTCTGGAATAAAGCCTTAGGGGCTGTGCAGGTGAAAACCCCAGATGAATCCATCAATATTTTAGCAAACGGTTGGTTATTGTATCAGGTTATTTCATGCCGGTTGTGGGGACGAAGTGGTTTATATCAATCAGGTGGTGCGTTTGGTTATCGCGATCAACTACAGGATACATTAGCTGTTATGCATACCCAACCCCAACTAACCCGAAAGCAAATATTACTGTGTGCATCCCGGCAATTTAAGGATGGAGATGCTCAACATTGGTGGCATCCCCCGCAGGGGCGTGGAGTTCGCACCCTATGTTCGGATGATTTTCTATGGCTTCCTTTTGTTGCAAGCCGCTACGTTTCAACAACCGGAGATACGCAGATAATGGATGAACTAGTTCCTTTTTTGCAAGGCCGCAATCTAAATGTAAATGAGGAATCCTATTATGACTTGCCGGTTACTCTGGATACCCATGCTACACTTTATGAACATTGCAAGCAAGCTATTATTCACGCCCAACGATTTGGTCAGCATGAACTTCCGCTGATGGGCTCTGGTGATTGGAATGATGGAATGAACCTGGTAGGTATTGAAGGTCGTGGTGAAAGTGTTTGGCTTGCATTCTTTCTCTATGATGTGCTGACCCGGTTTTCAAAAATTGCTACCCTTAGGGGAGATAGTGAGTTTGCGGCACAGTGTGAGAAAATTGAGAGGCAGTTGAAAAAGAGTATCAGCATCAATGCGTGGGATGGCGAATGGTATCTGCGCGCCTATTTTGATGATGGCTCAGCCATGGGTTCGCGCAACAATGAAGAATGCCGGATTGATGCGATCTCTCAAAGCTGGTCGGTACTGTCGGGAGCTGGTGAAGCTGACCGATCAGCTATAGCGATGGAATCGCTAAATAAATTTCTTGTAAATCGTGATAAGGAATTAATTCAATTACTAGAGCCACCTTTTGATAAGGGAGATACCGACCCCGGATATATTAAAGGCTATGTGCCAGGTGTTCGCGAAAACGGGGGACAATACACACACGCAGCAATCTGGGCAGTAATGGCTTTTGCAAAATTGGGTGATGTTGAAAAAACAGAAGAGCTCTTGAAATTAATAAATCCTATTCTTCATGGAAGCACGCCACAACAGATAGCCACTTATAAAGTTGAGCCCTATGTTATGGCAGCGGACGTATATGGAGTATCTCCACATACTGGCCGGGGAGGGTGGACCTGGTATACAGGCTCAGCAGGATGGATGTATCAACTGATATTGGAGTCTTTCCTTGGCTTGCGAAGAGCAGGAACTCAGATGAAATTTAAGCCATGTATTCCCAAAAATTGGAAATCTTTTTCGGTAAAGTATCAGTTTGAAAGTTCAATCTATTTTATAGAAGTAAATCAAAAGCCTGGAAGAAGCGGAGTGCACATTTCTTTAGATGGAATTACACAAGCTGGTGATTATTTTGAAATGATGAACGATGGGAAGGAGCATGTACTTGTGATTTTGTTGGAAGGATAGAGATCAACGTACTTCAGATTTAGGCCCAGAATCTGTGTTGGAACTGAAGTAATGGTTGATCATAATTCCTGAATCGCTTTTTTTCTTTTTTTCTTTAGTGTCTTAAAGTGGGATGGGGTTAAGCCTGTTATTTTCTTAAATTGAGTTGACAAATGAGCAACACTGCTATAGTGTAATTTGTGCGCGATCTCTGATAATGTGAATTCTTCGAATATAATCAACTCCTTAATACGTTCAATTTTGAGTGAAATTACATACTGGGCGATGGTGGTGGCTTCTACCTCAGAGAAAAAATTGGCGAGGTAATTATAATTGTAGCCCAGTTTTTTACTCAGTAAATTCGAAAAGTTGGTGATGGTTTTTTCATCGGTATGGTATACATAATCAATAATTACTTCTCTTATTTTTTCAATCAAAACACCTTGTTTGTTTTCCAGTAGTTCAAGGCCGGCTTTTTTTATTATGGAATTTAATTTCTTCTTTTCTTCGTTGGTAACATCTTTTTTGGTTTCTATTTCTCCCAGTTCTATTCTTAAAGGGAATATGTTAAGTTCTTCCAATGCGTCTTTAATTACAACTTTGCAACTAAGGCAGGCCATATTTCTTACATACAGTTTCATGGTTTATGGGTAATAGTGTAGTTGTGAAGAGACTAAATTTCTGTCAGGATTTATTTCAATCAAAAAGGATCCCATTGCTGGGATCCTCTTATTTGTGATTTGTTATCGGATGTTACTTCTTACCCCAGAGTTCAACAATTGACTTATTGTTAGAGTCATTTTTAGTATCATACCAAAAGGTTACTTTCTCAATCGTTTTGTTGCTGCCTTTTAAATCGAGGATGCGACCGTCATTTGTTTTGTTAACTTCATCTGTGAATGGAATATCCTTAGTGTCACCGCCAGCGAAATGAACAGTGCACTTGTGCATATTCAATGTTCCATTTTTTACAATAAACTTTAGTTCGGAGAAATATTGAGTATCGGTTATTGCGACCACATCGCGGTCCAACGTATAGTCAACGACACGCGTACCTAATAAAGTCCATCCATCCAGAGATTTATCGGCCATTTGAGCGAACGACATTTGTGCTTGCGCCATAACCAGTACGACTGCCAGGAGTGTTAAAATTGTTCTTGCTTTCATAATTGTACTTACTTTTAGTTTGTTTAATGATTAAGGTTTACCACACCAAGACTAGGCATTGGTAGAGTGATAACCATACCAAATTCATTTACAGCAATGCTGTTGATTTATACTCGTTTCCATTAAAACATATGTGGAGTTTATTTCGTGTTGAGGAAATTAGTCTCTCAATTCATCCTATGCATAGGAGAATGAATTGGCTGTTGACAGGATCGCACCCTAAAAATTAGACTTAAATCAATGGATTATATAACAATGCAAAAAAGACATGTAAGAACAAGTCTTTTCAAACTATGCAACTTGCGTCATGGTTTCTTTGGTATATGGCACTATTTAATTGCGATAGAATATGAAAATCCTGATGGTTGACAATGATACGGATAACAGACTGTTTGCACTGTTTGCGTTTAAGGATTTAAACGTTGCGCATTCAATGGATTTTGTTAGTAATAGCAACAACTCCCTTTGGGAAGCCGTTGATCTAATGGAATTCCAGAAATTTGAGTAATTATAGTTTTTTTGTTGTGTTCCCGGTCATGCCGGACTTTAATCCATCTAGAATGGAGATCATCCAAAGATTAAAAATGTATCTGTTTTTATTTCGCTCAATAGCAATTACACCCATTCTTTTGAGTGGAGACTTTGACTGATTAATATTGTTCTTAACAAAGGCATTGACAAGAATTGTTTTAAATTCATTCGTTGATTTTTTGTTTTTATCCAACGCCAGGAGTCTTAGATTTTCATAATCTATTCCTAAAGTCCCTTCTGAACTTGCGTCTGTATAATTGAAGTCAAATGTTAAATTATTCAATTGGCCGGATTCTACGCGAAGGTTAACCATTTTTAGCATTGGATTAAGTTGCGTAAAGGGCAATTGTGATATTGATCCTCCTGCTTTATAGATTGATTTTCCATCTAATGGAAACAGGAACGCGGCTTTAATTTTACCTGTACCCATGAATTGACTCGTAGCACTTAGTAAAGCATAGGGTGTATCTTTTTTCTCGGCCCGATTATTAAGTCCTGTCAGTATGGCATTTATGTCATCAAATGTAACAGCTCCACTCACCACACCTTCTTCGGGAAATTCTTCAATTGTAATGTGTGAACTTGTTATAATAGTGGAATCCACCTGTATGGCCCAGGGTAGTTTTAGAAAGCTTTCCATGGGCAACGGAATCGTGCGCGTTCTTAAGAACGGTAGTCGTTTATCTTTAAATGTGTATAAGTCAAATGATTTGATCTCTATTTTCGAAATAGTCAGGATTTTATCAAAAAATTTGTCAAACTGTAAACCACTTATTACCAGCTGAGGAATTGAGATATTCATTCTGCCTGTTTGTTCACCCAGGTGTTGGGCAAATTCGTATTTACCATAATTAGGTATTACTACTAGTGAGTCAATCTCAACGGATTTTTTCTCTGTACTAATACGTATTCGGGAAGCTGTGCCTCCATACATTCCTGTGTATCTACTTAGTTGAACCTTTTCGACAAGTACCTCCAACTTTTTTGCGGAATAACTGAGTTTGGTTAGCGAGTCTATTTTAACCTTAAGGTCTGTTACCTCACCGTTAATAAGAGCAGATGCGCTTTTTATTGTATCAGTCTTGATTACTATTTCTAAGGCATTAAGAAAAATATTTTGGAATCGAACTTCCTTATATCTGGAATTCAAAGTCTTTTGGCTAGTGGTATCTTTAGTTTTGTCGAATTCCAAGTATCCACTGTCAATTCGGAGTTCTTTAAAGTGAATAGACTTTTTGGCTACTAATTGATAAAGGCTTAATCTAGTAAGTGAGATCAATTTTGCTTTTAGTCTATGCCGCTTTTTATTGATACTATCTTGATCGGAATTCCATTCAAAATCAGTAACCTTGAGTGATCTGGAGAACAAATCTACTTTTATGGAGTTAGCTTTTCCGTTGTTTAACGAGATCCTCTCGGTGATTTCATTTTCGAAATAGCGGGTTATGAATGTTACAGCAATGGCCATCAGTGTTATGATGCCGGCAAGACATATCACAGAAATATATATTATTTTCTTACTTCTGATTTTCATACATCAGCCAGAATTTGCACAGGAAGTGGGCCTCTGGGACTGTAAGGTTCAGTCGCCTTTAATAACTCTTACCAGAATGGCAATGATGGCGATAACCAGTAAAATGTGAATTATAGATCCGGCACTGTATACAAAGAAGCCCAATAGCCAAAGAATGATCAATACGACTGCGATGATGTATAGTAGGTTGTTCATAGCTTTAGTTTATATAGTACACTATCTAAAAATGATGCCATTTAGAATATTAGCGTTTCGTGACAATCACAACGAGAAATGATTCTTCATTTACCCAATTGTAGGGCAAATTGTCTACAATGATAATTGCAATTGGGTTGTTGTGGTTAATTCTTTTGATGGCATGATTTTGCAGGTAATTGGAAAAGTATACATATGAATCACCTTATTCTATTTTTAGCTACTATTTTTACAGGGTATGCAGGGTTTCTGATTGTTATATTTATTTTCCAGAAACTGTTTTTTCCTTTTTTTACCAAAGAAGAGTTGGAGAAAGGGAAGCATGCGCTAAAGAGTTAGCAAACGGCCAGGATTACATTGTCAGAATGCTTATCCTCCTGCTGGCGTTCAGGTTATTCCAATAAATGTGGGAAAAGTGTAAGATTGTTTAATAAGTGTGTAACGCTTTCGGGGCATTATCTCCACACATTTACATAGTTATTAAATACTTACCCACTATGCAAAGAATTTTAGTCATTGATGATGACAAGGACATGTGTCTTGTGTTATCAAGGTTTTTGAGTAAAAAGAATTACTCAGTTGAGGTAGCCCATAGTGGCGAAGAGGGATTAAAACGGTTACGGGTAACCGACTTTGATTTAGTGCTTTGTGACTACAAATTGCCCGATGTAACAGGAATTGAGTTGCTCCAGAAAATCAAAGTCTTAAATTCTGCAGTAGCTGTTATTATAATTACAGGATACTCTGATGTTAAGACGGCCGTTGAAACTTTTCGCTACGGTGCTAATGACTATGTAACAAAACCACTTTATCCGGATGAATTGTTACTAACCATAAAGGAAACCATAGAAAAAAATCAGATAAAGCTTCATCTCGAAAATGGAGCTGAGCCTGTTTCTGGTATCAAAAAAACAAATGGAACAGTAACTTCCACGTTCAATTTCGTGGTGGGAAAAAGCACTCAATCGCAGGACGTTCAACGTTATATAGAATTGATTGCGCCTTCCGATATGTCGGTGATCATAAATGGTGAAACTGGGACAGGAAAGGAATTCGTGGCTCAGTCCATACATAAATTTAGTAAACGATCAGGGTTTCCCTTTATGGCAATTGATTGTGGAGCTTTGCCAAAAGAGCTTGCCGGTAGCGAATTATTCGGACACATTAAGGGATCATTTACCGGAGCCATCACAGATAAACAAGGAAGCTTTGAAATAGCAGACGGTGGCACCATATTTTTAGATGAGATTGGAAATTTATCATATGAAAATCAGGTGAAGTTGTTGCGCGTAATTCAGGAACGAAAAATTAAGCGCATAGGTGCCACTAAGGATATTTCAATTGATGTTCGGATAATTACGGCCACCAACGAAAACCTTATCAAAGCAGTGAAGGAGGGTAAATTACGTGAGGACCTGTATCACCGATTAAATGAATTCAAAATTCAGTTGGCCCCTTTGCGCGAGCGCAAGGATGACATTGTTTTCTATGCTGACTATTTCCTGCAAAAGGCCAACCAATCATTGGGTAAGAGTGTTCAGGGATTTTCTAAAGAAGTAGTAAGCATCTTCTCCAGCTATCATTGGCATGGAAATCTGCGTGAGTTAAACAATGTAATCAAGCGAGCCGTCTTGTTAAGTACTGGGGCACTCATTCAGGCTGAAAGTTTGCCTCCTGAGTTAGCGCAAACGAGCCCGGTAGAAAGCGAAGGGAATATGATTCACGAAAGTGTAGGTTTATTAAAATCGATAGCCTGGACGGCCGAGCGACAAGCAATTAAAGATGTGCTGGAGAAAGTTAACTTTAACAAGTCAAAGGCATCAGAACTTTTAAGTATAGACAGAAAAACGCTGTATAATAAATTAAGACTGTATAATATACTGGCATAAAAAAAGACATCCCGTTGCCGGGATGTCTTTACCCACTAAACCCCTTACCTTATTTGCCTAAATTGATTGATAAGAATACTTGAGCACAAGAATTTTTCGCATTACCAATTGCAGTTCTGGCCAAATCACTATCAGCAATTTGTACAAATCCGTAATTGTATCTAACGCCAACTTGAACAGCTTTGAAATTGAAGCCTAACCCTCCGGATAACCCGGCATCATACGATGAAAGATTGTCTTTGTCTATTTCATCAGCACCATTGGCAATATCACCTTTATATGAAATGTTAGCATTTAATAAATAGCTCGCGTAAGCACCAGCATGAATTTCCACAGATTCGCCAAGTTTAAATACTGCCAGAACTGGCAAATCAAGATAATTCAAGTTGTATTGTACGTCCTGATTAAGAGATCCACTGGAGTAATGGGCTTTAGAACCCTTTGTTGAGTAAAGTAGCTCGGGCTGAATGGCAAAGACATCTGAGGAAAAGATCTGACCAAATAATCCAACATGAAATCCCAGACGCGCATTTTCATCTGTTACATTATCAATAAAGAGATTGCTTACGTTTAATCCTCCTTTTATGCCTACTCTCTTATTTGATTGTGCAACACCTTGCAAATTGATGGCGAGACTAAATAGTGTAATAATCATGGCTGCCTTTAAAGTATTAGATTTTGCTTTCATAGATTCATTGATTTGATTCAGTGCCAGTAGCTTAATAATTGATCCAATTACAGAAGCCATTATCTGGATAAGTTGAATGCATAAAATAATCATACACATTGACATAATTCCACACCTGTGGCATTAAAACCCCAGTATGAAAAGTGAAGTACTAGACGTATTGAATCAAGAGCGAAATGTTCTTTTGAATGAGGCTGAATCGCTCGCACATATGGGGAGCTGGAAGTGGACTGAGCATGACAATAAGTTAGACTGGTCGCAAGGATTGTATCATATTTTTGGTAAAAAGAAAGAGGATCTCATCACCTGGGATACATTTCTGGATTGCGTAGTGCCAGAGGATTTTGTTTTAATGGATAAGTTTTTGCGTAACGTGAAAGAGAATAAGCAGGGAGCTTCTATTAGTTATAGAATTATTAGAGATGGCGAGGTGCGGTATGTTTATTTTTCGGTGAAGCCGCATGTAGAGTTGAACATAGATGTACTGGGTGCGGTAGTGGATGTTACGGAGCATAGGACATATGAAGTGCGATTACAACAAAATAATCTATTTCAATCAATGATCATTCAGGAGCTGGACGAAAAGGAAAAGAAGTATCGAACACTTTTTGAACGTTCGATAGACCCCATATTTCTTGCCACCGACAAGCTTGAGTTGACGGATGCAAATGATTCATTTTTACAGTTCTTCGGATATGTTTCAAGGAATGATTTGGCTATTGCAATAGAATCCTTATTTACAGATTCGAAGGACTATATATATTTTAGGAATATCCTAAATGAAGTTGGATTTATCAGGGAATTTGAAGTTTCGTTGACTACTAGTACCGGAGATAAGAAACTCTGCCTTTTGAATTGTGTGTTTATTCCGGATCAAGGACCAGGGTTCTCCTGTTACCAGGGTATCATTCATGATCTTACTTTAAGGAAGAAGGCTGAAAGTGAAATATTAATCGCTGAACGTTTTGCATTAACAGGAAGAATTGCGAGAACACTGGCCCATGAAGTACGCAATCCGCTCACAAATTTGAACCTGGCACTTGACCAACTGCGCGATGAAATGCCTGCAGATAATAAAACGGCTATCATCTATGCTGATATAATTGAACGTAATGCGAATAGAATTGAGAAGTTAGTAAGCGAAATGCTTACCAGCTCGAAACCAAACCAGCTTCGATTGGAGCTTACTAACGTTGATACCCTTATTGCCGATACAATCTCTCTAGCCCGGGATCGGCTACAATTGAATCATATCCAGTTGAATGTTAATTGTCAGGCATCGTTGCCTAGGATATTGATTGATAAAGAGAAAATGCAAACAGCCTTACTCAATATTATTATTAATGCCATTGAAGCGATGATACCCGGAGAGGGTGTACTCACAATAGCTGCTGAGACAGAGAAAGGAGTTTTGATGATAATGATTTCAGATACTGGAATAGGTATACCCGCTAAGGATTTGGATAAATTGTTCGATCCTTTTTTCACCAGCAAACAAATGGGTATGGGGTTGGGCTTGACATCAACCAAGAATATTCTTACTGGTCATAATGTCCAAATTGATGTTCAAAGTGTTGAGGGAGTAGGAACCAGTTTTTATCTTAGTTTTGTTTTAGCTGAATAGCTCCCTTAATCAAGTTGCCTTTTAAGCCAATTGGCTATTTCCAGGATTGGGTCAACATATCTACACTTGATCGCCTGGTGGGGAACTTTGCATACAAATTAGCTTTGTGAGTTACTCTTAATACCGGTTTGTAAGTATGCACACGGTTGCCCTATTCTGGCACTATTATGACCTGAAACTTAGTAGTTTACTAAACTTAAACACTATGAAAAAGTATCTATTAGGTCTTATGGTCATTGTAGTCATGGCTCTTGCGAGTTGCGATACAAAGGAGAAAGCAGTATTGCAGCACAAAGTTGATTCGTTAAGCGTACAACTTGCAACAAGCAGAGAAGTGGAGAAAAGCATGAATGAAGTAGGCGTACTGCTTGATTCCATTGATGCCAGTCGTAAATCATTAAAAGTAGAGATGATAGAAGGCGGTTCTTATGCTGACTATGTAACTCGTTTGCAACAGATTAATTCGTATGTAAAACAGACTGAAGCCAAGTTGGCGACTTTAGAAAAGTCAAATAAAAATTCTTCGAAAGCTTCAGCATCGGCCATCAGACGCTTAAAGGCAGATTTGGAGAAGCAATCACAAGAAATTGTCGAGTTGCAACTCCAGATTGCCACTGCACGCAATGAAAACACTGCCTTGTGGACAAAGGTCAATCAAAAGGACTCCGTGCTATCGATAAAAGATCAGGTGATAAAAGTAAATGAGAGTGATATTGTTTCCCTGGAAAAACTTGTTAACGATACGCAAGCGGAAAATAAGTTAGCCGTAGCTAATCTTTACTTTGATCAGGCAAAAGCATTGGAATTGGCTGCAGATCGTACACATTTTGCGGCACGTAAGAAGAAAGAAACCAGACGTGAGGCTCTTGAGCTTTATAAGCTTTCGCAATCACTAGGTAACATGGAAGCGCAATCAAGGATAAATGAATTGGAAAAGAAGTTGAGTTAATAACCTATATATCAAAAGGGCCATAGTAATTGCTATGGCTTTTTGATTTTACATTCTAACCCACTAATACACCTGCTTTTTTTGGTAAGAACGATAACTGCCCCATTGAAAGGCTCAATCCAATCGTTGAAAAGAGTTTATCAATAAGAGACTTATCCGGATCAGTAAACTAAATGATCCAATTTAGTGGATATAAGGGAATTTTGTCGAAGTCTCCGATCGGAGACTCCGATTTTTATTAGTTCAGATATCGCCTTAGTACCCAGGCGGTTGTTTCATGTTGTTCCATAATACCGGTAATAAAATCAGTGGTGCCGGCATCTTTACTTTTCTCTGTGCTCTCTTCAATATCTTTTCGTAGTTGAACAATAACCAACTCGTGATCTTCCAATAGTTCTTTCAGCATTTCTTTTTGTGAAGCGTATTTATCAGGAGATTCCGTAAGCCTGGAAAGTTTAGTGAATTCCTTCATGGTGCCAATTGTCTTTCCTCCCAGCTTGCTGATTCTTTCTGCTACCAAATCTACTGTTTCTTCAAGCTCGTTATATTGAGTTTGAAATAACTTGTGTAGTTCCATGAAACTGTTTCCACCTACATTCCAATGAAATTTTCTTGTTTTAACATAAAGCACCATTTCATCTGAAAGAAGAGATGAAAGTTGAGAGATGCTGTGATTTAAATTTTTTTCTGATATTCCGATTTCTGGTTTCATAATGGATGTTTAAAAATATGTTTATTAGTTTGATGTCACTCTGTCCAACTCCCTTTCGAAGTAGACAAGCTCTTTACGTTTTGGAAACTCCTTGAGTTTGCAATAATAAAGATTGTTTATGCAGTTGCCGACAATCAATTTTAGAGTCGGTCTTATTCTTTCGATTACTATTTCGCCCGCTTTAAATTTGTTATCCATAGTTATTGAATTTAAATGCTTAACACTTAATTAAATTACTCCTCGTACCCACTCTTTATAATCGTTGAGATCATTTTGAACCTGACATTTGCTTTAATTGTGTTTCGGCAATGAGCGGGTATAATGATGGATTGGCCGGTTTTTAATAGATTATGCTTACCATCAATTTCAATTTCGGCTTCTCCATCAATGACTTGTATAAAACTATCGAATGGAGAAATTTTTTCCGATAACATCTCTCCCGAATCAATGGACACCACGCTCACATTTCCGGTTGTTTTCTTAATTATTGTTTTAATGACTACTGAATTTGGAACGTATTCTATGATCTCAACTATAATAAAGGCTGTGGATTTCTCAACTTCAAGGGTGTCCATATGACTATTACTTGTGAATGGAAATTCAAGTTGGCATCAATTCCATGATTTGTACTTACACATGGATAGAATGATCTTGCATAAATCGCAGATAATGATGAGGAAAGCATGGCATTCTATTTCATGCCATGATTTCTACATCTAATGTTAGGATTCAGAAATGATTTTATTCACTTCGTCATTACTTTTCTTTAATCGGGCCTGTAAATTATTTAATGTAGTATCATGATCATGAATTGAATCCTGTATGAAAGCCCATGGAAATGCTTGTCTATAGCCTCTCCTTAACTTGTTCCATACCAGCTTAGCATGCACAATATTCATAATCAACTAGTATTAAAGAATTTTCCGCCCCTGAATGACCCTAAGTATTATTGCGATAACAGCAATTACAAGCAGTATGTGAATAAGACCACCGGAATTGTACCCAAGGTACCCAACAGCCCAAACGATGATTAAGATTACAGCGATTACATAAAGTAGATTTCCCATGATTTTATTTATTTAAATTTATTTGACTCCGTGAATGGCTAAACCGATTGTGGATACACCGCTTGATAAGTCAAGAAATACCCCTACTTTTTTATTAATGTGATATTCTGCTCCGATATGAATATTGAGAAATAATGAACTGCCATCGTGATAGTAATTTTTATCTCCATCGTAACCTGCCTCCCAATTTGCGTTTACAATAGCAATGCCTAGTGAGCCTGCCAGGTAAAAATCCCAATCCGAATGTGCTTGCAGTAATTCATCAAAGTAATAAGTGCCCTTTACACCAATTGGAATTACAGTTTCATGGTAGCGATAGTTCTGTGGTGGGTTATTGCCTTTATCCCAATAAAAATCATTTGAATAGGAATAAACGCTTAAGAATGGTGCTAATGTAAAGCTCTTTGCCACATCAAATTCGTAGTCGATATAGAAAACAGCCCTTGTACGATTTACGTATTTATAATAACCAGAGTAGCCGGCTACACCTAGTCCCAGGTTTAATGTTTTTCCATAGTATTCCTGCCCGTAACTAAGATTAGCAAGGCTTACCAGTACTATAGTCAGTGTGATTAATCGTTTCATAATAGTTAATTTATTTTCTAAGTGGGTTCTCAATTTTTGAGAAGGGATGGTGCTTATGTATTTACCGCTTTGCTAATGGTTAGGTGTTAAAGCAAAAGAATCAGAAGCAGGATGATAATAATCACAGCGCCTACAGATAGATAGATGCCGCCACTGGACTCAGTAAGCTCTTTTTTAATGGTACGAACTTCTTTGCGCAATTCTCTTTTTTCAGTTTTACTTAAGGGTGCTTTGTCCATAGCATTAATTTCGTCTAAGCGATTAAGTAAAACCTGAGCCTCAGCCGAGGGTGTTACAGGTAAGGATGCTTTAGGAGTTGTTGCATCAAAAGAGAAAGCAGGGACAGAAAACAGCAATGCTGTTACAATCATAACAGTTAATTTTTTCATCAGATTAAAGTTTATAAGGTGGAGGTATTTTCACCAAATAAAGGTCAGTACGATTCGACTGAATTGCGTTACATACTTTTCATGGAGACTTACACAAATCACAGGTTTTTTAAAGTGCCCTGCGTTTTTGTCTTAGTTGTTTATAGTAGGAGGGGGATAAGCCAGTGACTTTTTTAAACTGGTTGGATAAGTGGGCTACGCTGCTATAATGAAGTTTATAGGAAATTTCGGTAAGATTTAGCTCGTCATATAATAGCAATTCTTTCACCCGTTCGATTTTGTGAATAATTATGAATTGCTGAATGGTAATTCCCTTCACCTCAGAGAATAGGTTGGAAAGGTAGGTATAGTCATAGTTCAATTTTTCGCTGATGTATTCTGAGTAATTGACCTTAGGAACCTCATCCGAATAATGAATCATTTCTAAGATTATATTCTTGATCTTTTCAATCAGAACACTCTTTTTATCGTCCAGTAACTCTAATCCTGATTTAAGAAGGTTTTCTCTGAGTTGGCTGCGTTGCTTTTCGGAGATACTATCAGTGATTTCAGCCATGCCAAGATCAATAGCGGTATGTGCTAAACCCAGTTTTGTAAGTTCATCTTTCACAATCATCTTGCACCTGAGACTTACCATATATTTGATATACAACTTCATACTATAAGTCAATCAGTAAAAGATATAAAAATCGGTTAAAGTTATATAAAAGTTCGTGTAATTAATTAAACACTTACTGCTCGAGATAGTTCAATAGAGAATCGGTATAGAAATCAGTTATGACCAATGGTGTGATCCATGATAATATTTACCAGGAGGGTTCTTTCATTACAGCCAAAGTACATCCTGACAGTAAGCTGGTCATCATGAAGTATAATCAACGTATATATTATTGTGCGATTGCAGGTCGCCCTGAAGAGAAACTGCTGGTATATTTCGAAAGAGAGTTGATTGATCCGATCTTACTATCACAATCGATCAAATTTACACGGGTAGAAAGTAAATTCTCCTTGTAAGAATTTTACGGCTTCTTGTTGCTTTATTGATTGGCCACGTATTAAAAGAATTATTAAGTTTTCGGCTTATCTGTAATAAGTGCGCGGATTTCACCTTTGGAGACTTTCCACTGAACTTATCTTCTATTTCCCCAGTTTTTAGTTTAGATTTTGGAGGGAATCCCTTATATGTGCCAAAAAACCCCATTGGCAACCGTAAGAGGGTTTTCTGACAAATATTCGTCAAAATTTCGTACCTTTAAGAATCAATTCTTTGAATCCTGCTGAAACCCTGAATCTCCGGGGCCGCGTGGTCGACCATGAAGGAAGCCGTCGCCGCGGAAGGGCTCCAGTTGCCCGCCGCGTCCCGGGCCCTCACATGAAGCGCCCGGCGTC
>Ga0116176_10000692_pt1 | contig 27299 bp, 27 predicted proteins | sample AD_STIC08_MetaG_FD_89803 | JGI IMG/M metagenome (GOLD analysis project Ga0116176, IMG submission 89803) | Active sludge microbial communities of municipal wastewater-treating anaerobic digesters from USA - AD_STIC08_MetaG | ecosystem: Engineered > Bioreactor > Anaerobic > Digestate | place: USA...
GGCCTCTGTGGCAGCCTATGCCCACGCATGTCGCAGGATGTCAGGCAGTCACCACGTGAATAGGATCAGTAGCACTCCGGTTGAAATTGTCGTGACCGGAGGAGAATCGTCCAAGCGGATCGATGTCTTCCTTGCCAACCGCGACCCGACCTTCTCTCGTTCGGCCTTGCAGCGCTTGATCGGAGAAGGGCGCATTCTCATCAATGGCCAGACGATCCGGCCAAGTCAGAAGATCAAACCGGGTGACCGCATCCGGCTGGAGGTGCCGCGACCTGAACCGCTGGATCTCAAACCGGAGGCCATCCCCTTTGATATTCTGCACGAAGATGCGGACTTACTCGTGCTCCATAAGCCGGCCGGCCTCGTGGTGCACCCGGCGCCGGGGAATTGGTCCGGGACGTTAGTGAACGCCCTCTTGCATCACTTTGCGACCTCGGGTGTCACCCCGTCGCATATCGGAGGTAAGGAACGCCCAGGACTCGTTCACCGATTGGACAAAGAAACCTCGGGCGTCATGGTGATTGCGAAAACGGACCAGGCGCATCGCGCGCTGGCCGCGCAGTTCAAGCTCCACACGATCACCAGGGTGTACGAAGCCTTGATTTGGGGCGTACCCAAAAAGGGGCATGGCCTCATTGAACTGGCGATCGGGCGCGATACCAAAGAGCGGAAAAAGTTTTCGGCGCGGACGACCAAACCGAAACCCTCGGCGACCGACTATCAGGTTGATGAGCGGTACGGCAAGATCGCGGCCCATGTGCGCCTCTCCCCCAGAACCGGACGCACCCATCAGCTGCGGGTCCATCTCACGTCGATCGATCATCCCATCCTGGGGGATAAGACATACGGCGGGGCCAAAGTGATGTCGGTGGCGGGGGTGCCGATTCCCCGTGTCATGCTCCACGCGCGTACGCTGGGATTTACGCATCCCACCGGCGGGGAGTACCATCAGTTCGATGTGCCCTGTCCGCCTGATATGGAGCAGGTGCAGGATCTCCTTCGCGCAGCCACGGCGCATTAGGAGTCCCGGGCGATCGGCCCGAGCCAGATTGAAGAACATGCCGAACATGACGGTCGGCGAGAGTGAGGAGCGACGAACGATGGAAACCAGTGCCGTGCTTGATCGGATCGGTGAGTTGATCGCGCAGCTGAAAGGGTACGCCTCAAAATTGCCGCCGGTGGTACATCTCGCGTCGGTGCCGACCGGGGTTAAACCGAAACCTGAGGCGGTGGAAGTGTTCGAGCAGGCCCTTCTGCGGTTTCGGGAGCAAAGCGGCCGCTCTCCGTTTAAGAGTCTGCAGGATTATCTGATCGAGTCGCTCGAAGCGTTCGAGGTCGGCAATGTGCTGGGCGTGGTTCAACCGCTTCTGGCCGTCCTTGATCAGGTGGAGCGCATGCATCGGGACAGGGAGATCAAAGTCGGTCCAGCCGAGGAGAAGCGGATGGGGGAGTATCGCGCGGCGCTGGTTAAGATCCTGCCGGGCAGTCAGCCGGAGTTGGAGGGCGCAGGACGGGGCATGTGACGCTCGGAGCGGTCATGTTCACTGAAGCAGGATCATCCGTTCAACATGCCGGGAACGGTCAATGTCCCATCTTCGGGCCGGCCGCGTTGGCGCCGGCGGTGACCAGTTGGAAGCGGACCGTCGATCCACAGTGCGGACATTTCGCGCGGACCGTCTCCTCGTCGAGGACATCATAATGATCCTGCTTCAGCCACATTAATTGAAAACACTTCGGACAGCTTCGCACTTGCGTTCCCATGGTCTTCCCCTTACACTACGGTTAACCGACTCACCCCGTTCGGAGGGATTAATTTAGTACAAGATGCCTCCCGCTCTCAAGACCGATCAGCATCCCATCACATTCTCCGACCGCAACGATTTCGACGCTGCACAACTGATTCATTTGTACCGGCAGGCTCCCTGGGCCAAGCATCGTGCGCTTGAACAGGCGCAGGCGATGCTGGCGAAGACGGATGTAGTCATTTCGGCCTGGGATGGCACTCGCCTGGTGGGCTTCGGCCGCGTGCTGACCGACTACGTATTCCGGGCGTCGATTTGGGACGTGATCGTCGATCGCGAGTATCAGAAACGAAAGATCGGCACCGAGATCGTTCGACGGATTCTCGACCATCCCACCCTTCAGCACGTTGAACTGTTTTGGCTCTGCACGCGCATGCCCGGGTTTTATGAACGGCTCGGGTTCAGCGCGAAAGAGCAGACCGGTATGGTCTGGTCTCGGAAGAAGTCTGAGCCGCAAGCTTCATAGTCCATCCGCCTCCAACGGTTTTCTTTTCCGTACTCATCCAGTCCCTGTCGACGATCCCTGGTTCGCCTATCCTTGCCTGTGAGGGGAACGGTCCTGCCGGGTTGTTCTATGTCGGCTGAATTCGATGCAACCGTTTGGGCGAACAGCAGACCGCGAGAAAGAAAAGGCTGGTGGCCAAGAGGACAATGGACGGACCGGAGGGAAGATCAAAGGCATAGGAGAGCAGTACGCCGCTCACGGCGCAGAAGATGCCGATGAGCATGGAGTAGAGCGTCATCTGAGTCAGGCTGTGCGTAAGCTGGTATGCGGTCGATGCGGGGATCAGAATCATCGCAAACACGAGAATCGCCCCGACGGTTTTCAGCGCAATCACCACGGTGAGCGCCACGAGTGTTAGCAGGAGGTAGAAGATTTGCCGCGCGGGGACGCCGGACGCTGCCGCCATCTCCTGGTCGAAGGCGATGAAGTACAGTTCCTTCGAGAGCAGAAGGATAGTTCCCAGCACCACCACGCTGAGCCCGCCGATGGTCATGAGTTCTTCCGTGGTTACGGAAAGCACGCTGCCGAACAGGTACCCGTAGACCTCGGGGTTATAGGTCTTCATGAGTCCGAGGAAAAGAATGGCCAGCGCCATGGTGGCGGTGTAGAGGATGCCGATGGACACGTCCAGTTTCATGCGCCCCTTCTCCTCGACCCAACCCGTGATCCAGACCGTCGCCAGTCCGAACACAATGGCGAGACTGAGCGGCGGAAGGCCGAGGAGATAGGCGAGGGTGACACCGGCAAATGCAGCATGGGCGGTCCCGGCCCCTGCGAACGCGAGGCCCCGTAAGACGACGAACACGCCGATGACGGAGCAGACCGCGCCGACCAGTGCGGCGGCCAGAAGTGAGCGTTGCATGAAATCGTACGCGAGCAGTTCGAGCATCGTAATATGTGGTGACCGAATAATCTCGTGAATGAATGAGTGCGATGACTGAGTCTAGCCCGGACTATTCATGAATACCTGCTCCGGCGTCCGATCCTCTCGCCCGGCGAGGCTGTTCTCGTTCGGCCTCCTCGACGGACTGCCAGTACGCCTGCGTCGGCCTCACTTGCGAGAAGCCCCGGCGGGCTTCCGTCTCGAACGCCTCGCGACGGTATTCGTGAATAATCCGGGCTCGGCCCTCGAATCAGGACCGTCGCCAGATCGATTCATCGTATGTGCTTCAGTGGTGATGATAATCCTCGACGAGAACGAAGTCCTTGTCCGTAATAACCAGTTCTTTCCCGTATACCTGACTCAGAATTTCCGGCTTCAGAACCTCTTGCGGCGGCCCTTCGGCAAAGAGCTTCGTCTTGAGCAACACCAATCGGTCCACCCGCGACCGGATCATGTTGATGTCGTGAGTGATCATGAGAATGGTCAACTTCAGCTCGTGATGTAGCTGCTGGATCAATTCCACCACACTGTGCTGCGCGGTGAGGTCCAACCCGGTCGTCGGCTCGTCTAGCAAGAGAATCCGGGGCTGCTGCGCCAGCGCCCGTGCGATGAACACACGTTGCTGCTGTCCGCCGGAAAGGGCACCTAAGGCGGAGTCTCTGTGATGATCCATGCCGACCTGGGCCAGCGCCTGACGGGCGATGTCCCGATCCTTTTGTGACGGTCGCCGGAAGAGGCCGAGCGCGCCGTATCGTCCCATCATGGCCGCTTCCAGTACAGTCACGGGAAAGTTCCGGTCGATCATGCCTTTTTGCGGCAGATAACCGATGAGCGCCCGATGGTGACAGCGGAGTTCTTCGCAGGCACAGTCGAGGACACGGAGGGTTCCGCTCAGCGGGGCCATCAGGCCGAGCACGGCACGACAGAGTGTCGTTTTCCCGGAGCCGTTGGGGCCGATCACCCCGACAAATTCCGATTCCGGAATGGTCAGGGAGATGTCCTCCAGGGCCACGATACCGGGAAAACCGAAGGTGGCATGGTCGAAACGAATAATGGGATGGGTCATGCGCGGCGGTGTACGTTGAAAATGCTGGTTTGTCGGTCGATGTCCGGGTGGCTGCGGCGGTCAGGTTTGCTCAAGCGCCTGGGCCAATTGGAGCACATTATAGCGGAGCATGTCGAGGTAGGTCTCGGTCCCCGGTACGCCTCCGGGCAAGGTCGTCAACACGGCGATGCGGGCACCGGTTTCCCGCGCCAGCAACTGTGGAACCTTCTGATTCAGTTGTACCTCGGAGATAATCACGCGGACGTGGTCTCGTTTGATGGTTTCGATCAATGTGTGTAGATGCCGCGCGGACGGTTCTCCCCCCGGTTGTGTCTGAATCGTGCCGGCGATGTGCAGATCGTAGCGTCGGGCAAAATAGGGCCAGGCCGGGTGGTGGACGATTATCGCGCGGCTCGGCAACGAGCGGAGCCGTGCCAGCGACTCGTCCTGCACGCGCGTGAGTGCCTGGAGGTATGTCGCGGTGTTGGTCCGATAGTCGGTTGCATGGGCCGGGTCTGCGGCGGCCATGGCATCGGAAATGTGTTGGACCATCGTGGCTGCGGCCGCCGGATCCAGCCAGACATGCGGATTACCCGCCGCGTGCTCGTGCGAATGGCTCGTCCCTGCCGGCTCGGGGTGATCCTGGATCAGCTCGATGTCTTTGGAGGTCGTCACGACACGCAACGAGCCATTGCCGGCGTTCTTCACCAGTGAGGCCACCCAGACTTCGAGTCCGGCACCGACTTCGAACAAGAGCGCGGCTTTGCGAACCGCGACAAGATCGCTTGGTTTCGGCGAATAGGTATGTTCACTCTCATACCCGGTCATGAGCGAGTTCACATGCACATACGAACCGCCGATTTGTTGCACCCAGTCCTTCAGGACCGGGAGCGTCACAACAACACGAAGCGGTTCGGCAGCGGATGCAGCAAAAGCTGTAGCGGAGGAGCCCCATTCACAGGGCATCGCAAATGCGAGAAACATGGCCAAGGCGATCAGGCGAAACATCCGGCGGACGGTAACACCCGATTTCTGCAAAGTCAACGCGAAGGCCGGTGGAGATTGTGCGCGGATGATACGCGCGATGCTTGACCCGTTGCCGGGGTTTCGATTAGCGTAGCGAACCGAACAGGAAGAAATCTCCCGGTTGTGTGCCGGAGAAGGGGCGCGATGAAAGTTGTCGGACTCATGTCCGGGACATCGGCGGATGGTGTGGACGCGGCGCTGGTCAGCATCGTCCGGCGCGGCGGAACGCCGCGGATCACCCCCCTGGCATTTGCCTCCCTGCCGTACCCGCGCTCGCTCCAGCAACGAATTGTTGAACTCTCGCTCCATGGCCGCGTGGACGACATCTGCCACCTGAACACGTATCTCGGGGAACTGTTCGCCAAGGCGGCTCTGCGGGTCATTCAGCAATCGAAATGCCGCCCGGCCGATATTGATTTGATCGGATCGCACGGCCAAACGATTCACCATTTGCCGAAGGGGCGACGTGAGCCTGGTGTCGGGTTGGTCCGGTCCACCCTGCAGATCGGTGAGCCGGCTGTGATCGCGGAACGCACAGGCATCACCACCGTCGCGAATTTCAGGCCGCGCGATATGGCGGCGGGGGGCGAGGGCGCTCCGCTGGTCCCCTATGCCCATGCGGTGGCCTTTGGCCATGCGCGTCGGGGTCGTCTGGTGGTGAATATCGGCGGGATCAGTAACGTGACCTATCTGCCGCCGGGCGGTGATGTCGCCGACCTCCGCGCGTTCGACACCGGCCCCGGGAATATGGTGCTGGATGCGATTGTGCACGAAACGTCGAAGGGGCAGAGTGCCTACGACGCCGGCGGGCGGCGCGCACGTAAGGGGACAGTGAACCGGCCTCTGCTCACCGAGTTGATGGCCCATCCGTTCCTGACGCGGCGTCCGCCCAAGTCGACGGGTCGGGAAGAGTTCGGTGCGCCCTTTGTTCGAAGTGTTCTCGTGAAACAACGTCAGGCGCGTCTGTCCGTCGAGGATCTGCTGGCGACCTGTGCGGCCTGGACGGCGGAGGCCATCGGTTCGTCCCGACGGTGGGTCACCGGCGAGATCCATGATGTGATCGTCGGAGGGGGCGGTGTGTACAATCGCGCCATTATGGCCTCTCTCCGGCAGGTATTTGCGCCGACATCTGTGTTGACGTTTGACGAATGTGGATGGAGCAGCAAGGCCTTTGAAGCGACGGCGTTTGCCCTGCTGGCTCACGACACCTATCACGGACAATGCACCAACGTGCCGCAGGTGACGGGTGCCCATCACCCCGTGCTCCTTGGCGCTGTGGTTCCGGGATCCCCTCACATGCTGACGAAATGGGCGCGTCTCGCCCGCTGATCCGATTGGCTTGTCATGGAATTGCTGTATCCTATCCTTGGTATCGGGGCGCTGGTGTTTCTGGGAAGCCTGGCCTGGGAGAGTTTCGGGCGGCGCCGTTCACCTGGCGCGTCCACGGCAGAGGCTCCTGCCGGTATGAGTTTTAAGGCCAAGCCGTTGCTGACCGACCAGGAAGTGCAGCTCTACAATCTGCTGCGCCTCGCCGTGGAAGACCGGTACCTGCTGTTCACGCAGATTCCTCTTTGGAGCTTGTTGGATTTGCGTCTTCCCTCGGGAACGCCGCCTGCCGAGATGTTGCGGGAACTGGCGCTCAAACGCGCCACCTTCGTGCTGGTGCATCCGGGCAGCCGTTTGGTCGAGAAGGTGGTACAAGTCGAGCGGCCGGTGCCGGATGATGCCCCGGACGGGTCGCACGATTCACTCTTTGAGTCGGCGCTTCGTGCGGCAGGGGTGCAACTCGTGCGGCTGAGCCCGCTGCATGCCTATACGGTTCCCGGTCTCGTTACCGTGTTGGATCTTGCCGATCCGGACTAACGCCGGTTCGACTGTCAACGGGCCTGTGCCGAAAGGGCGCGCAATCCGGATCAGCTTGGCTCGGCAGCGACCGGTTCACCCTTTGCGGCAGCGGCCTCCAAGGCTTTGCGAGCCACCTCGGCCTCTGTGCTATCGGGGTACTGGTCCGTCACCCGCTCGAACATCATCTGCGCTTTTTCGCGGTCGCCTTGCTTCGTGTAGATCTGCCCGATCTTGAGCGTCGAGGCGGCGAGCTTCTGGCTCATCGGGTAATCGGAGATGAGGTTGTAGAACGAGTCCAGCGCGACTTTGTAGCGCCCCATACGGTACTGGCACTCGCCTTTCCAGTATTGAGCGTTGGCGGACAGGGACGATTGCCCGTGGAGTTCGAGGAAGAAGCGAAACCCGGCGAGGGCTGCGGCATAGTCCTTGTGGCGGAACTCTTCCATCACGCGATCGTAGAGGCGGTGTGCGTCATCCGGCGGTTGAGGTGAAGCTGCGAACAGAACTGGAACGGTCGTGAGGTTGCCGATCAACGCCAAGATGAGACAGATGCCTCGCACGGGACCGAGCTTGGTATGAGTCCTGGTCATGAGTGCCCCTCTTTCTTCCCTGTTGGACGAGTCTGGGTTCACACGGTCGTTGTGCTTTCCGATATGAAAGAACCGCACCAGCGAGGCTCGACAAGTGAACCCGTTGTGAAATTGTATAGTTCGCGTGGAATTGAAGGCGGAGTGGCCTGGATGTGCCGGAACAACAGGGGCGGAAAGCAGACAGTATTGTACGGAAAGCGCCAGCCATGAGGCGCTGCTCTGGCCGGTTGACAGATCGCATGTTTTCACTTGTTGTCGGTTAGCAGGCAGCCGGCCATGGCGGCGGGTGTGCTGATTCCGAGTCTGTAGAGGATCGAGAAAGTCGGTATGGAAAGACCACAGGAGTCAGGCGCGGTCGGTGGCCGAAGGGAGCCGCTCAGCGAGCCACCTCCCAATCCGAAGGGGGGCCGGACGTTGATTGTCGACGCCCGCGATCCCCACGCCTACATCAGGCCGAGCGCGGCACTGAAAGAGGCCGGTGAGACTGATCAGGTCTTCATTCGACCGGGAGTGTATGAAGACAAAGTCTTTGTCGCGGACCGTCCTGTGCTCCTCATCGGCGCCGGGCGTGATCACGTGCAGATTTACAGCCGTCGCGGAGGGCCGCTCTATCTCCAGCGGGTCCCCTCGGGCATGATCAGCGGGATTACCTTCCGCTATGTGGGCAGTGATCAACATTCCGCGATCAACGTCCTGGACTCAGTCTGCACGGTTACGCAATGCCGGGCGACGGAAGGCGTGTTGTCAGGAGTGGTGATTTATGGTCCTGAGGCCCGTGCGACGTTTGTCGAGAATGAGGTCTGTTACAACCGCGAGTCAGGCATTTTTGTTTTTGCGGGCGCACAACCGCGTGTGGCGCAAAACCAGTGTTATGGGAATCATCATTTCGGCTTGGCCGTGCGAGATCCCGGCAGCCATCCGGAATGTGTGCGCAACGTCTGTCACAGCAACATGCTCAGCGGGATCCTCCTGTTCCACCATGCGGAGGCGCTCCTGCTCGACAACACCTGTCGGGACAACCAGCACTGGGGTTTGGTCATGACCCCGGATACGCATCCGACTCCGCCTCGCGAGGACTTGGTCACCTCTAATGTGTTGCTGCCGAATCCCCGAGGGTCGTTGGTCGTGACAGAGCAGCCGCTCGCCGATATCGGTCGCTAAGCAGACATGCCGTGCGGAGGGGGTGCTTGTCGCGGCGGTCGATCTTTGAAGAAAGAACGGCTCCCGAAGCGGCTTCTCGCTACTGTACCGGGGCGGGGGTACCGGAGGGAGGTTGTCCGGTCGTAGAATGAAAGTGAAATCGGCTCCCGCCTTGCTGCTTGGCGGCATACATGGCCTTATCGGCATGTCTGAGAAGTTCGTCGATATCCTCATCGTCTAACGGGTAGAGCGTGATGCCGATGCTCACGCCGATCGAGATCCGGTGCGGTCCGATCTCGAACGGGGTGCTGATCGACTCCACGATTCTTTTGGCCACCACGAGTACATCGGCGACGCCGGAAATACCTTCCAGGATGGCGGTGAACTCATCGCCGCCCATGCGCGCGACGGTATCCACTTCACGAACGCACTCCAGCAGTCGGGTCGCCACGAGTTTCAGCAACTGATCGCCGACATCGTGCCCCAGCGTATCATTGACGGCTTTGAATCGATCCAGGTCGAGCAGCATGATCGCCAGGGGGTGATCTTTCCGTTTGCTGCGCGCCATGGCATGGATTAAGCGGTCGCGGAAGAGGGCGCGGTTGATCAGGCCGGTAAGCTGATCGTGCTGGGCAAGATAGGTCAGGCGTTCCTGTGCCCGCTTGCGTTCGATGGCATAGAGAATCGAGCGTGCAAGAAAGTCGGTTCCGCCTTCTCCCTTCACCAGATAATCCTGCGCCCCGTGTTGCAGCGCTTTGAGGGCCAGCGGGTGATCGTCGTGCCCGCTCAGCACCACCACCGGCACGCCTGGGCTGGTCGCTAAGACCTGGGTCACGGTACTCAAGCCATGGGTGTCGGGAAGGGAGAGATCGAGGAGTACCACATCAAACCGGTCCCGGCCTAATCTGGTCAAGCCGTCCGCCAGAATGGGGGCATGGGTGATCTCGAACTGGTCGAGCGGCCATTCGGCCAGGAGGTCTCGGGTGAGCAGGGCATCGACGGGATTGTCTTCGACCAACAGCAGTTTGATCATCGGTGCGTGCTCGCGTCCGTAAGACAATCTGGCGAGGCGATGTGCTGCGCACAAGCGGATGGCTGACAGATCACCGTGATGCTGCGCGCCGGAGCTATCGAGTGTGGAATTTTCATCTCAAATGGTGGTGACGGCCGAGGGGCGTATTCAGTGCGGGAATCTCCCTGTGGCTGCAGGCAGTGCGTGATTGAGGGACCAGCCCGAAATCGATTCTAGCACGTCACTCTGAAGCTTCAAACAAGAGCGCACTTCTTCACGATGATCGTGCGTGATCTGCCGGCATGCCCTGCGTCCTGGTGTCGACCGACAATGCCTCATGTGAAGAAACCTCCTCAGTTCGGGTCTACAGATGCATGTCCTGCCCGTAAATCTGCGATGGCGCGTCATGTTGGTAACGAACAGCAACGAAACAAAGAACAAAATCCGGCCAAATGGTGGCACAAAACGGTTCGGTTCCTCTCCCCGCTCACCAGGGGAGAGACTCCTTGTGAACGCCCTAACCATACGAAGTTATTGGAGCTGCCCGCTTTTGTACACGTCAGGACGATGGCATGAAAGCTGCGCTTCAGCCTGGGGTTCGCGACGCTGTGGATTCCCCGGCTATGGGTTGCTGCGGGAACAAGAGGAGGAAGAGATGGATCACGAAAAAGCTGTCCGGCAGGAGTTGCGAGTAGTGAGCCATAACCTTGGCGGCCAGAGTGACGATGGCGGGCGTGTGACTGCCACGTGGGCGCTTCCTCTGGCGCTTGCGGGGGTGCTGGTGGCCGGGGAGCCCGCCTCTGCAGACAGCGAGATTTATGGCTATGTGGGGCCGAACGGGGTGTTCGAAATGACGAATGTTCCGACCGACCAACGGTTTCGCTCGGCGGAATCGCAGGTGCGCCGCCTGTCGCATCGCGCCTCGGCGGAGGAAGTGGAGGAAGCCGTCAAGCGCTACGCCTTCCAGTTTCAACTTCATCCGGCCTTACTGCTGGCGGTGATCAAGGCGGAGTCGGACTTTAATCCCACCGTCATTTCACGATCCGGGGCGGTTGGACTGATGCAGCTGATACCCGAAACCGCCATCAGGCACGGGGTGCTCAATCTCTATGACACCGACGACAACATTCGAGGCGGCGCGCGGCACCTGCGGTACTTACTGGATCGATTTAACGGGAACGTGCGGTTGGCGGTCGCTGCGTATAATGCAGGTGAACGGCGCGTGGAGCGGTATCGCGCAATTCCGCCCTATCCGGAAACTCGCGACTATGTCAGGAAGGTGATGATCTATTACAAGAGCTTCCGTGGTGACTACCAGGCGAGCCCCGGGAAGGCCGTGTTGCTCGCTATGTATCACCAGCCGCTGCAACTTGAGCCACTGCCTGTCTCTACTGATGTGCGAAACTCACGACCTGCGGTCAGGAAATAGGGGGGCCGAGTATCTCATCTTCTCTAACGTTCCCAGACGAGGCGGACAAATAACCAGGCCGACCATTCGGTCGGCCGATACATCACATCCTCAAGATAGGGTTACGAGGCGTAGCGCACATTTAGCAGACCGAATGCGTGGCGTTGGTCAACAGCCACCAGTGCTGGGTGGCCACGACCAGCGTGGCTCTCTTGCCTGTTCAATCTTCAACACTCCCGGCCTTCTTTGCCGTGCAAGCTTGGGTGGTTTCATCAGGGTAATAGGGCGCCCTTCATTCGGCAAATGCTGCGCGCTCGGTCACGCTCAACCGTAACCATGTGCGACCGCATCATCGCACAAGTCCGTCATCACATGGGCCATGAAGTAATGAACTGGTTCGGCTATGATGCGTCACATGTGGTGACGGTTTTGATAGGGCAAACGAGGGGCAAGGGAGAGCTTTGCTGAAGTCGCACATCGCCGAAATAAACGACGGTTTGTGCTCGATAGCAATGCAAATCGCGGCGGACGAGACTGAATAGGGGCACGGTGATCTAGCCATAGCACTTCGCGACATGATTGATGCCGTGAAGGCGAGAATTGTGCGGCGGGGTCACGTTATTACCGACTGACACTGTAATTTCCAGCCGCCGCGGCTCATCCGATCCTCAGTATGTCCTTGAATAGGGGCCTTACTATGATCTCAGTATTCGGTTCATGCGTAGGACAAGAGGAAATTGACGAGATACGCACCAGCTTTGAAAAGCAATGGCTCGGAATCGGTCTGAAAACAAGATCATTTGAATCTCTCTTCGCTCACAGGTTGGGGCTCAAGGATTTCGTGTTTCTGGACAACGGTTCCAATAGTTTATACATGGCTGTAAAACTATTAAACCTATCCCCTGGATCGGAAGTCATACTGCCCTCTTTTACATGGGTCGCATGCGCCCACGCTATCATCCTCGCTGGAGGTATTCCCGTATTTTGCGATGTAGACGTGAATACTCAAAACGTGACTGCTGACACAATTGCCCCGCATATTTCCTCAAAGACCAGGGCTATTATGGTTGTACATTATGCAGGCAAACCGGTCCGTATGGAGCCAGTGTTATCGTTTGGACAACCAGTGATAGAAGATGCGGCTCAAGCCGTAGATTCCAAACTAGGCAATAAATATTGCGGCTCTATTGGAACAATAGGCGTCTATAGTTTTGATCCTGTCAAAAATATAACAACAGGTGAGGGAGGAGGAATTACAACCAGAGATTCCGAATTAATGACTCGGGCCCGACAGTTGCGGTATTGCGGTATTGGACGCGCAGGATTTGAGGCTGCGGCAATGAAAGAGCGCTGGTGGGAATATGACATCGTAGATGTTTTTCCTAAACTTCTTCCCAATGACATTGCGGCTTCAATCGGACTGGCGCAGCTACGCAAGATAGATAAATTTCAAACGATCCGTAAGAAAATTTGGAATATATATCAAGCTCAATTAGCTGATTTCGACTGGCTGATAAGACCTCAAGACCCTGCTTCAGATGAACAGCATTCCTATTTCACTTACTCCATTCGGGTTGCCAAAGGAAAGCGCGATCAATTGGCTAAATACCTCTATTCCCGCGGTATCTATACAACTGTTCGATTCCATCCATTGCATCTGAATCCTATTTATAAATCATCTTACAGGCTTCCCATTTGTGAGCAGCTTAACGATGAAATACTTAGTCTTCCACTTCACCCAAACCTTTCTGATAGCGACATTGATGCGATTTTATTAAGTTTGCAAAAATTTAATGAACAGTACATGTGAATACAGCGTCCGATGTGATCACTGTATCCACGGAATAATTGCGTTCTTCAAAGGCACTGGTAGGTAATCGTGGTTATTGCTGAAGGTCACATTTGCGATAAAAGATGTGTCGGCGCATAAGCAGCTGTGTGACCCAAAGAGGCCGTCAGCCGAGAGGATCGTGCGCCGTATTCGCAGGCCATTCCCGGACATGTTGAGGGCAGTGAGCACAAGGCAGTTATTCTTGTGACAAAGCACTCCAGGGGACAATTGCAACGTTCGCGGGGATCAGAGTAGTTCTTCCCTGATCTGCGCATCGTGCGTTGCAGAGCATTGTTCAGGGAACGCCCGCATGCCACGTGTATCCGTCATCATCCCCGCCTATAATTCTATGCAGTGGGTCTCTGCTGCCATCGACAGCGTCCTGAACCAGGGTTATCGGGACTACGAAGTGGTTGTGATTGACGATGGGTCAACCGATCAGACGGCAGACGTTCTTGAGTCCTACGGCAGAAAAATACGATGTATTTATCAAGCCAATGCTGGTGTATCCAACGCTAGAAACCGCGGCCTGAGCGTATCGACCGGCGAATTTATCGCGTATCTGGACGCCGATGATATGTGGTATTCGCAGAAGCTCGAATGTCAAATCGCGTTCTTGGATGCCCATCCCCAATGCGGCCTTGTGCACAGCGATGTAACCGTTATTGATGAACAGGAGAAGGTCATCCGTGCGCGCTTTAATGTGGAAACCGCTAGGCCCGTTCCCTCAGGCTATTGTCTGCAAGACCTTCTGCGACGCTGTCACATCCAGGTTCCATCGGTCATTGAACGACGGGAGTGTATCGAAGAGGTTGGCGGGTTCGATGAGCAATTTATGGCAACAGAAGATTATTTGCATTGGATTATGGTGTCACTGAAGGGATGGGAATTTGGATACATCAATGAGCCGTTAGCGAAGTATCGTTGGCGAGGCGGAAGCGTTTCGTCCAACAAGCGACTCTTCCTGGAGGAGTATGGGAAGATGTTTGGTGTACTACTGCCCGCTTTATACGAGAATCGTCCCCAAGCACCGGATTTGGCCATCATACGCAAGAGATTTCTGCAGGTTGAACGCGAATTGGCATATATGGATTGCATAGAAGGGCATCTGAGTAGCGCGAGGCAGCGACTTATGAGACTGATACAGCGAGCACCGTTCCGATATAACCTCTATTGGGACCTGGCAAAGACCTACTTGCGCTAGTACGACCGAAACAAAGCTACTTCTATTTGGATCACATTCGGGCACACACTGAAGCCGTTGGAGGCATATCGGGACAGTCCTTGCTGGTAAGCGGGCAAGCCATTCCAGGTAAACCTCGCACCCCTTCCTGCTGGTTCAACATGATTCCTGGCTGATGTCAGCGCTCAAAGTCCCTTTAGACTGACGTCGAGTTCCCTGCGAGCGTCGTACGGCGTGGGCCGCTCCACTGCCACCTGCCGAAAGGTACTGCAAATTCCCCCGCGCGTTTCTTCACCATCCGTCTGGTGCTAAGTGCGCCAATCCGTTGCGTCTCACTCTAGGGGAGCAGTCCATGGCTGCTCGTGCGAGTGCCGATGTCTGGACTGAAACTGCTGTATGTGGTTGAAAGAGAGGAGAGAAGGTTGGTTGCGGGGGCCGGATTTGAACCGACGACCTTTGGGTTATGAGATGCTTAACGGGTAATGTACTAAGGCTCTGATCTTTTGTTTGGTTTCTCGCTTTATAAAAGAAAATCAGGGTCTTGCACAATTCTATGCGTTCCAGTTGTTTCGATTGATTCTGGTCTGTTTCGGCGCGGTTTAGCACAAATTTAGCACAATGAATTGGGGTGAACCCCTTCACTGAGACAGTGCGTGAGGAACAGCGACACCCCAGCTCGTGTGGCAGGGTGAGGGACGATCTTTCGACAAGTGGTGAGATTTGAGTCCGGTTTGAGTAGAATGGGAGCAGCTAGCCGACTCATTCAGATGGGCGAGTGCGGAGGAGGGCTCGACGATGCGACAAACAATCAAAGCCCGCTACCATGACGGAGTGCTACAGCCGTTGGAACCTCTTTCCCTGGCCGATGACGCGGAAGTGCAGGTCACAGTCGATACCGACCTTGCGCTCGGTACGGACGAAATTCTGCGTCGTGCAGCGCAGGTCTATCAAGGGCTGAGTGCCGACGAGATCACGCAGGTCGAGTCCATCGCATTGGATCGGCAGCACTTCTTCCGTGAGCCGGCTGCCTAATGCCGCAACCGGCTGTCCTCCTCGATACCGATATTCTCTCTGAACTGCTCAAGCAACATCCTCTCGTCGTGCAGCGTGTGCGGAGCTATCTGACGGAGCACCAGCGGCTGGCCTTCTCAATCATTACGCGCTATGAGCTCCTGCGGGGACTGAAGGCGAAACAGGCACGGACTCAAGAGGCAGCCTTCACGTTGCTCTGCCAGGCCAGTCTCATTCTCCCGATCACCGACCAAGTCGTCGAGCGTGCGGCGACGTTATACGGCGATCTCCATCGACAGGGGGCTTTGCTGCCCGATGCAGACCTGCTCATTGCCGCTACTGCCTTGGACGCGCAACGTCCGTTGATTACGAACAACCTCGCGCACTTCCAGCGCATTCCTGGCCTCATCGTCGAAAGCTGGAAACGGTCAGTCTAATGAAGCGATCCTGCTTCCTTACGATGTGCCCATCGATCAAATCCGTAGCCTTGCAGCCGGCAAATTTGTGTGACCTGCCCGGCAATTGGATTCACCAGATAGATCCCAATCCCGCTGCCGGGAGGCGTGAGGCGATAGAGAGGAGATTGCCTACCGAGTCGTAATTATAAAGTGCGAGGGCGCCGGTGCTATCGGCTACGCTTGTGAGGTGCCCTCGGTCATCGTAAAGATACTGGGCTTGGTCAGCATATGCGAAACACGCGATGAAGAATCCAAGCCACAATTGAATACAGAGTCTGTAGAGCACTCCATCAAAAGCTAGTCTCAATATCAAGGCTTGTCCCTCACTACCATGAGTAACTTCCTAAAAATTTTAGTATTTGATGGCTGCCCAGGAATTCCTATGGCTAAGCGTCAGACTGGCAATATCAAGGAAGGCCACCTTTGGGTATGATGAACGTTCCGCCTTTTCCCTGTTTACACGTAAGATGTAGATTTTTGGATTTGCACGCCCACCTTATCCGCACACCATATCGGCGGATATCTTCCACGATTGTGGGGAATAACCCGTCCAGCACAATGTCTCCTTCTATCGACTCACCCGCCCCAATACGATATTCAGTGCCGTTGTAATCTGCGAATGGCCCACCGCGACGCATCTTGCTATTGGTGGCGTCAAGCCGATTTCCTTCTGGGACTAGCATGAATTCATTTGGTGCGAGCCATGGCAGTTGATAATCAATGACGGAAGCAGCCGAGGTATGGCTGTTAGTCAATTTCACACGAACAATATATTTCCCATGCGGCTCTTTCTGAAGAGAGACACGCATATCAAGGCGAACTTCTTCGTCCGAACCTCTTGGACTCTTGAGCACTGACACGCTGTCCGCTTCTACACCGCCAGCAGGTATCACGCACAGGAACGCGACAACTCCAATAGTCAGACTGAGCTGTCGGATTCTCATCAGTGACCTCACCGAATTGCCAACTTGCCTTACAGTTCTGAGGTTGTCCTATTCATACGGCTTTTGACACTGTACACAATAGTCTGGAACTGACGCATAGTATGGCCCCATTGATTTGTACACCGGGAACCCACAATGCAGACATTTAATTCCAAGATTGTATCGTATGAGAAAAGTTTGGATAAGGACGAAGGAGATCAGGTACCACCAACTGATTTGGCTTGAAATTGCAACTCCAATCCCAATCAAAAACACCGCTACAATAATCACACTTGATACTTGCACTTTGACCGCAGTAATAGTCATATTCTTTTGCTTATTGATCTCAACCGACCGCTAACGATTTCCCATAAATATCGGCTTTAAGGTATGCCTGGGGGGGATACCTGGTGTAGATCGTCGGCTGATTCTTGGCATCCGTGATCGGAAACAGGTTTCATCGTCATCATAGAAGAACCACCAAGCTGTCCTGGGGACATGCGGCTTTGGTGAAACGAACGCGGCCATTCATCGAACTGCACCTGCGTACCTAGACAAGCGCTCCCAACCAAATCCACACAGCAAACCAGCAAAGCTGTAGAGCAAAACATTCAGAAAAATAGAGATGCTAAGCCATATCAACGAGGCTATTGTGATCTCCTCTCCTTCGCCCAGCAAAAGGACCCACGACGGCCATAGGTACATCCCGTAGCTGGCCGCTAATGGGATGCGATTTATGTTCACGTACAGTTCAAGCCAAACGAACAGAAGCAGAAGGACGGGAATTGCGCCTCCAGCCATTGCAAACCACCTTACAGCCTTGATCATTGCTCCCTCAGGCTAGGGGTGTTTGATGTGTGACTCGTATCTCTATTGCGCGGCAGCTCAGGTGAGTAGCTTGATCCCGAGTTCGCCCTAAGTCTCTAACAAGGAATTACCTTTGTGGCTTCTGCTCTTCTCGCTCTAACGCCCTCAGCAGTTCGGCGCTGCCTTTCCTTAAAGCCTGCAAATCAATGTTGCCCTCGCCTCGCATGTACCGTCTAAAGCGTTCCCACCAATTGAATTTTGGAAGTCTTTCAGCTGCGTACATATCGAAGTAATTCCAGAAATACTTTGACAAAATCTTCCGTTCGACCGCCGTCACTTCCTCCCACAGGCCTAGATTATTCCATTCTCCCAATGTCCCGCAGAACTCATTGACGCTGATCTCATTGCCTAAGAACTTGCGGAGAAGGCTTATCACAGTAAACTTAACATGACCTAGACTTTTTGGTTGTGGTGCGTAATGGTCCTTGTTCGTGGCGCTGTTCCAGCTGGCCAGTTCATTCGCCGCATCGTAGGCAATGTTGACAGCGGCCACGGCTGCAGGAAGGTTGGAGGCCACCGCATTCTGCCGTAACTGTGTGATCCGGTTTCCGCCCTTGTCGTAGGTATAGGTGAGCGCTTCGAACGTCGTCGGCGTCAGGGTTTCACGTCACTCTGATCCTATCCCAGAACGCCGGGATTGCCTTCCAAACTTTTTTTTCGCGCACAGTCAAAAAACCGGTCGATTTTTGGTTGCTGCATGTTCCGGCTCTGAACGGTGCTCACAATTGCCGCTCTGAGCGCACGAACGCGCACATACGCCTCCTTCTGCTCACTTCCCTTCTTGCCTCGTCCTCCCGATAATTTGTCCTCGATTTGTCCCCTCGTGACCCCTCCTGTCCTCTAGAGGGTTCTTTACTGTGTGGTGGCGTTTGCATAAGGTCTACGCATGCACCGAAACGATCACAAGGACGCGACAACACTCCGAATGGAGCCCTGTTTAGAGCAACACCGTCATCCGTCGCCGGGAGACAACGCCGGTCCGCGCCGCATGCCGGCAGGCTGCGGGGCGGACCGGAATGGCCCCCGTCTTGGTAACACGGGGGCGCTACCCACAGCGCTCCGTACAGGAGTTCGATAGAGTCCATGGATTCTGGCTTCACGCTCTCGATTGATTGGCTGGCCTTTACGGTCTTAGCCAGTAACCCTCAAGAGACTATGAAGGTCCTGGGTGGCGACTGGAGCAAGGCCAAGGGCGGCTTCCGAGGGTATCCCTTGTCCTGGATGCGGGCTGACGGCCTGCGCGGCGTCGGCAAACTGGGCACCAATGCCCCTCGTCGTCCGAATGAAATCCATGTGGACTTGTCGGGCGGCCTGGCGTCCTCCCTGACACTGGATCAGATCCGCACCCTGCTCAAGTGGGTGCATAAGCGGCAAGGACACGTCACGCGCATTGATTGCGCCCTGGATGACCGAGCCGGAACGGTACCCGTGGCAACAATCAGAGAAGCCGTCTCGGCAGGCCAATGCGCCACAAGGGCGGCACAGGTACGGCATATCGTCTCCAAGCTGACGCATGGCACCGGAGCGACAACCGGCGAGACGATGTACTTCGGCAGTCCGCAGAGTCAGACATTGCTCCGTATCTATGACAAGCGGCTAGAACTGCAGAGCAAAGGGCAAGAGAACTGCGAAGACTATGGAGTCCGGTGGGAACTAGAACTCAAGAAGGACCGCGCCGAACAATGTGCCAGAGCGTTAGCAACTTTGGAGGAAGCTGACTGGAAGGAGCTGGTGGTCGGCTTGCTTCGCTCCTATGTGGATTTCCGGCAGATTCCGAAAGATGCCGAGGATGAAGAACGCTACCGGGCTCCAGTGTTGGAGTGGTACGCCCTCCTGACGGAGGGATTTCAGAAGGGGCGATTGGCCCAGGAGCAGCAGGTGCAGACCCTGCAGAACGTAAAACGATGGGTGAGTGACACCCTGACGCCGATGTTGGCGGTCATTTGCGCCACCCCTGGAGGGGAAGAATGGCTACTGAACGAAATTGTCAGGGGCATTGCTCGGTGGAACGACCGACACCGCAATTTGCTCAAGCAACCACCCAATCGGTTTCACCGGTCTGCCGGCGGTCACGCGGGCAGCCCATGGTAGGGGGACTGGGGGTGTCGAGAGACTCCCCCGGTGGATCTGCATATGCTTACCGTCAAAGAGCTCTCGGCTTGGCTCAACATCAAAGAATCCACGCTCTATCTCTGGGTTTCCAAGAACAAAATCCCGTGCCGTCGGATTCATGGCCTGGTCCGCTTTGAACCTGAGGCGATCCAGGCTTGGCTGAACGGCTGTTCTTCCACGCCTTCGAACATGCCCCTTCGTGTGCCTCGGCAGAGAGCTGAGGACGTAGACCACCTGATTGCTGTCGCAAAGGCCGCTCACTATACTTCCAGTCGCGAGAAACCAGACAAAGACAGGGCCACACAAGGAGGTCAATGATGGCACTGTTTCGGAGAAACCGAGTCTGGTGGATGGGGTTTTCTTACTGTGGCAAACAGGTTCGAAGATCAACTGAAGTGACGGATAAGAAAGTGGCTGAAAAGATTTATCACAAGGTGAGGACTCAGATCGCTGAAGGGAAGTGGTACGAGCCAGCAAGGGGAGTCGATAAGACAGTGAAGGAATTGTTGGAGCGCTATCTCCGAGATCACTCAGCGGTCAATAAGTCTTCTTCCTCTCAGCGAAGTGATAGGTCTGTGTCGGTGCATCTCATTCGAGCATTCGGGGATCTGACCCTCAAGGAACTGCGCCCTTCTCTTATTGCAGCACATAAGGCGAAGCGGCGAGCGGAAGGGGCGGCGGCCAAGACCATTAATATCGAGTTAGGGATCTTGAGCCATGCTTTTCAGCTTGCCGTGAAGGAATGGGAGTGGGTGACGGAAAATCCGGTGATCCGCGTATCGAGGGAGAAAGTGCGTAACGTGATTGAGCGGTGGCTTACAACAGAGGAGGAGCAGCGGTTGTTGGCCGCCTCGCCGCAATGGCTTCAGGAAATCATTGTCTTCGCCGCAAACACGGGGCTTCGGCAGGGAGAAATCCTCGACCTGCAATGGTCCAGGGTTGATCTCTTCCGGCGGACCATTACGTTGCTGGAACAGAAGAACGGAGCAAAGGATACCCTTCCAGTCAATGCAAAGACGTTTGAGGTACTGAAAGCGAGAGCTCGGGTTCGTTCGCTCAAAAGCGATTACGTGTTCTTCAACGGTGCAGGCAATCGGATGGATGCGCGAGATCTGCTTCGCGTCTTTTATCCTGTCATGCGAAAGGCAGACGTGAAACACTTTCGTTTTCACGATCTGCGCCATACCTTCGCCACCCGTCTTGTGCAGGCCGGAGTCGATATTTACACCGTGCAGAAACTCGGACGATGGAAAACCATTTCCATGGTCATGCGGTATGCCCATCATCATCCGGAGAGTTTGCGTGCTGGTGTGGAGATCTTGGATCGCATTCCGGCAGGAGTTAGCACAAATTTAGCACAATCGGCTTCTCACACGCGTGCCGATGCCGGTGCTGAAACTGCTGTAAGTGGTTGAACGAGATGTGGGAAAGGTTGGTTGCGGGGGCCGGATTTGAACCGACGACCTTTGGGTTATGAGCCCAACGAGCTACCAGGCTGCTCCACCCCGCGACCGGATACTAACAGGCGTGTGAAACGAGAGTCAAGGAACGTCCGGGGAGAATTGCATTCGCGAGGGCAGAATGATAAAGCGTGAGCATGCGTATCGTATTTATGGGGACTCCTGACTTTGCCGTGCCTTCTCTGGAGGCCTTGCTTAAGTCGGAACATCAGGTGGTCGGTGTGGTCACTCAGCCTGATCGGCCGAAGGGGCGCGGGCAGGAAGTGGTCTTCTCGCCCGTGAAAGTTGTCTGCCAGCGGGAAGGGATTCCGGTGCTCCAGCCCCTCAAGATGAAAGATCCCGCCTTTCTCGACGCCTTGCGACGGTGGACGCCGGATGTCATTGCCGTCACGGCCTATGGACGCATTCTTCCCCCGGCCATTCTGACGTTGCCGCCTCGCGGCTGCATCAACGTACATGGGTCGCTCCTCCCGAAGTACCGTGGGGCAGGGCCTATTCAATGGGCCGTCATCAGGGGGGAACAGCAAACCGGCATTACGACCATGTTTATGGCTGAAGGGATGGATACCGGCGACATGTTGTTACAGGAAACGGTGGAGATCCGTGCCGACGATACGGCCGGCACGCTGGCCCCTCGGTTGGCCGAGGTCGGCGGGCGACTGTTGGTTGAAACCCTGCGCCGCCTTGAAGCCGGCACGCTGACGCCGCAACCGCAGGATGACGCACAGGCGACCATGGCGCCATTGCTCAAGAAGGAAGACGGTGTGGTCGATTGGACCTTGTCGGCTATGGAGATTGCGAATCGTGTGCGCGGCCTGTCTCCATGGCCCGGCGCGTATACCCATGTGAACGGGGAACGGTGGGTGCTCTGGCGCGTGGCGGTGGGGCTGGAGACCTCCGGCGCGGTTCCCGGAACCGTGACGAAGGTGAGCAAGGATCGGGTTGAGGTGGCGACCGGCGACGGGACGATCCAGCTCATCGAGATTCAACCATCCAATAGCAGGCGGATGACGATGGCGCAATATCTGGCCGGCCATCGACTGGCCGAGGGCCTCAAGCTGCAAGCTATCCCTCTATCGCAAAGCTAATCGCGCGCCCATCATCGCATTCTATCGACTATCTTCTCGCCATGATCATCCTTTCCGAACATGGCATCTGATCTTCCCCCGTCAAAATCACGCGGGGTTGTATCTGCCGGGCGACGCGCGGCCATGAAGGCGTTGCTGGCGATCGACACAGCGGGCATGTTGGGAGACGATCTGTTCGATCAGGTGTCCACACGCGAGGCGTTGGATCTGCGCGATCGGGCCTTCATGGTCGAGCTGGTGCGCGGGGTGTTGCGGTATCGGGCCACTCTCGACTGGCGCTTAGGTCTGTTGTCGGATCGGCGTATTACGAAACTTCCTACCCTGGTTCAGACCATTCTGCGTCTCGGCGCCTATCAACTCCTGTACTTGGACCGGGTTCCGGATTCCGCTGCCGTGAACGAGTCTGTGCAGATGACGAAGCAGCAGAGCCGTCGTCTGGGTCGGGATTGGAGCGGCTTCGTGAATGCGGTGCTGAGGGCTCTGCTTCGATCACCCGAACCGGTCTGGCCCGATGCAGGCAGCCATCCCGTTGAGGCCTTGGCCGTGCGATATTCCTGTCCGGCCTGGCTCGTGGAACGTTGGTGTCATCGCTTGGGCGTCGAACGCGCTGAGGCCTTGTGCGGTGCGTCGGTGGAGGCGCCTCCGCTGACGCTACGTGTGAATACGCTTCGAACCTCCCGCGCGGCATTGCTGGGCGACTTGGCTGCGGCGCAGGTGGAGGCAGGCCCGACGTCGATCAGCGAAGTCGGCATTCAACTGGCGCGCTCCTGTTCCGTTATCGATCTGCCGGGATACGCGGAGGGACGGTTCTATGTGGAGGATGAAGCCGGGCAGCTGATTCCGTTGTTGCTGGATGTGCAGCCGGGGCAACGGGTGCTGGACGCCTGCTCAGCGCCGGGTGGAAAGGCCACACACCTGGCGGCGCTCATGGAGAATCGGGGAGAGATTGTGGCGGTGGATCGGGCCTCGGCGCGACTCGATCTTGTGATGGCCAATTGCCGCCGTCTCGGAGTGAAGATCCTGACGCCCCTGGCCGGCGACTTGCGCGCGCTGGTCGGTGCAGGGATCGTGTCCCATCCGATGTTGTCACGACCGTTCGACCGCATTCTGCTGGATGCTCCGTGCAGCGGCCTCGGTGTGTTGCGGCGTCATCCGGAAGGGAAGTGGTATAAGACGCCGGAGTCCATTGCGCAGCATCGGCAGATGCAGGTGGAATTGCTTGCGGTGACGAGCCGTCTCTTGCGGCCTGGAGGGGTGTTGGTCTATAGTACCTGCTCGATCGAACCGGAAGAAACCGAGTCGATCATCGACGAGTTTTGTCAGGCTCATCATCAATTTCAGCGTGAGTCGATCGCGCCCTGGTTGCCCCCGGCCGGACTGCCGTTCGTGACCCCTCGAGGGGATCTGTCTACGATGGCTAATAGTAACAGGATGGATCTGTTTTTCGCCGCCCGTGTGCGGAGGAGCGAGTAATGGCCGGTCGGACGGTACGTATTGCCCCCTCCATTTTGTCGGCGGACTTCGCGCGCCTGGCCGAAGAAGTGGCGCGGGTGGAGGACGCCGGAGCCGACTGGTTGCACATCGATGTCATGGACGGGCACTTCGTGCCGAACCTGACGGTCGGACCGCCGATCGTCGAAGCCTTGAGAAAAGTCACCACCCTGCCGTTGGATGTGCATCTGATGATGACGAATCCGGATGCGTTCATCGGGGAGTTTGCCGAAGCGGGCGCCGACTATCTGACCGTACATGTGGAAACCTGCCCGCACCTGCATCGGACGGTGCAGTCGATCAAAGAGCGGGGCGTGAAGGCAGGTGTGACGTTGAATCCTGCCACGCCGGCCGGTACCCTTTCGGAAATCGTCCGTGATGCCGATCTCATCCTCATTATGTCCGTGAATCCCGGGTTCGGCGGGCAGAAGTTTATTGCCTCGTCGTTACGCAAGATTGCCGAGGTCAGGGCTCTGATCGACCGCACCGGGAGCCGGGCGCTTCTGGAAGTAGACGGAGGCGTGAAGCCGGACAACGTGCAAGAGATTCTCGCCGCCGGCGCCGAGGTGCTGGTTGCGGGGTCGGCCGTATTTTCCACGGATGACTATGCCGCTGCCATTACGGCGCTCAGAGCCGGACATGAGCCTGCCGCTCGCACCGCGAGGGTTGCAACCGCTCAGCGATAGAAGAGGCGTCGGACCACACCCTTGTTCATGGATAACCTTCATCCCCTCGAAAGCAAAGTGCTGCTGGCGTTGACCCGGCAGCCGGACGCGCCTCCTACGCTCGATCAACTTGCGGCATCAACCGGGCTGGAGCCGTCGCAGTTGAGCATGGCCGTCGAATGGCTGCTCGCCAAATCGCTGATCGCCGTGCAGGCTGAAACCGTCGCGCATATCGCATCTCTGACCCCGATCGGCGAATTGTTTTTTGAGAAATATGCCCCGATTGAACGAGTGCTCTCTGCGGCGCGGGAAGCCGGCCAGACGGGGAAACGTCTCACGATTCAGGATATTCAGGCTAAGGAAGCACTCGAGCCGTCCGATGTGAGCAAGGCGGTCGGCACCCTCAAGAAAGAGGGCGCGATCCTGATTGTCCAGGGCGGGTGCATTGAAAGTACCGGCCGCAATAGTGCCACGGCCGAGGCCATGCGCTCGTTGTTGCAGGAATTGCGGAGCGGCCAGCGGGAGTTGCAGTCTTTTCCCGAACCACTTCGGAGCGTGCTCCAGCAACATGCGGTGAAGCGTGGGAATGCGCGTGAGCCGTTCCGGATCGATGAGCGGGTAACCCGGTCATTTGTGCTGACCCCTGCCGGGCAGGAGGTGGCGGAGCAGCTGTCGCGGGATGGTGTGGCGGAGGAAGTCTCGCAGCTGACGCCGGAGTTGCTGAAGGAAGGTGCCTGGCGGACGAAGCGGTTTCGGAAATATACGATCAGTTTGCGGGCCCCGAGAATCGCGGCCGGGAAACGCCATCCCTATCGCGAGTTTCTGGATCTCGTCAAACTCAAGCTGGTCAGTATGGGTTTCCAGGAAATGCGCGGGACGCTCGTTGAGACCGAGTTCTGGAATATGGACGCGCTGTTCATGCCGCAGTTTCATCCGGCCCGTGACATTCATGATGTCTATTTCGTGAAAAATCCGACCCATGCCCGCACAATCGCCGAGCCGTACCTGACGCAGGTGACGCAGGTGCATGAAAAAGGGACGGGGGCCGGATCGACGGGGTGGGGCTATGCCTTCGATGCCGAACGGGCGAAACGGCTGGTGTTGCGGAGTCAAGGCACCGCGGTGTCGGCGAGGACATTGGCAGCCGGCGCTTCCGTGCCGGGGAAATATTTTTCGATTGCCCGCTGCTTTCGTTACGACCAGGTGGACGCGACCCATGCCACCGACTTCTTTCAGGTGGAAGGCATCGTGTTAGGGGCGGATATCAATTTCCGGACCCTGCTCGGATTGTTGAATCTGTTCGCCCGGGAAGTGGCGCAAGCCAAGGAAGTCAAATTTCTACCGGCCTATTTTCCGTTCACCGAGCCGTCGGTCGAAATGCATGTGCGCCATCCGAAGCTGGGGTGGATGGAATTGGGCGGCGCCGGATTATTCCGGCCCGAAGTGACGACCCCACTCGGTGTCTCTGTGCCGGTCATTGCCTGGGGTCTTGGCCTCGATCGTATGGCGATGGTGGCGCTGGGCATTCACGACATTCGCGATTTGTTCTCGGCCGACCTCGAATTCATTCGCACCATGCGGGGAAGTTTTTAGGACGACGACACGATGCCCACGATTTCCCTTCAACGAGACGATCTCGAAGCCTTAATTGCCGGACCGGACGAAGAGCCGGCGCGGATTCCGCTCGATCAGCTTGAGCAATGGCTGATGTTGGTGAAGGGAGAGCTGAAGGGGCACAATTCAGAGACCGGCGAGCTGCGGATCGAGTTGCAAGACAGCAATCGTCCGGACTTGTGGTGTTGTGAAGGCATCGCCAGGCAGATCCGGATCAAGCAGCGTGGCTCGGCGATTTCCTATCCCTTCTTCAAGAAGCCGAAGGGAGTGGCGGGGAAGCTGGTTGTGGCGCAGGGAATGGACCAGATTCGTCCGTACGTGGCCGCTTGCACGGCGGTCGGGTATCGCGTGACGGCATCCGGCCTGACGCAGCTCATCCAAACGCAGGAAAAGTTAGCCGATATTTTTGGGCGTAAGCGGCGGTCGGTCTCGATCGGCTTATACCGTTTGGCTCCCATCGTGTTCCCCGTCTCCTACGATCTGGTCAAGCCGGACGACGTGCGATTCACGCCGCTCGGCATGGAAACCATGATGACGCTACGGGAGATCCTCATGGTTCATCCCAAAGGCGTGGAGTATGGCGGCATTGTCGGTGGCCACGACCGGCTCCCTGTGCTGCGGGACGCCAAGGGACAGGTGTTGTCCTTTCCCCCGATCATCAACAGCCGGGAAATCGGCGAGGTCCAGGTCGGGGATCATGAATTGTTCGTCGAGGTGACCGGGACCGATCTTTCGATGGTCGCGCTGACCCTGAATATTTTTGCCGCCAATCTCGCGGATCGCGGCGCGGTGATCACGCCGGTCGAAATTCACTCGCCGGTGAAAACCAACTTCGGGCGACGCTGGAGTACGCCGATCGATTTCGGGGAATCCCGGACAATTCCTCTCAAGGCCATCGAGTCGGCGTTGGGAGAGGCCCTGGGTGGCAAGGAAGTCGCCTCGGCGCTCAAGTCCTATGGGTACACCGTAAAGTCGGCCGGGCAAAAGGTGGCTGTGCAACTACCGCCCTACCGCAACGATCTGCTGCATACGGTCGATGTGGTGGAGGATGTGGCCATCAGTCAGGGATACGCCAGGTTTGCCCCCGTCATGCCCTCGCAGTTTACGGTGGGTGGGCTGTCGCGTTTGGAGCAGATGGCCGACCGGGTTCGGCATCTCATGGTGGGTCTGGAATTCCAGGAAATCATTTCCAACATCATGGGCTCTCATCAGGACTTTTGCACACGCATGCGTCTGGATGGCACCGAGTGGGCGAAGGTGGTGGAAGTGGATAACGTGATGTCTCTCAGCTACTCCTGCCTGCGCCAGTGGATTACGCCATCGTTGTTGCAGGTGGAAAC
>Ga0116176_10000697_pt1 | contig 27235 bp, 27 predicted proteins | sample AD_STIC08_MetaG_FD_89803 | JGI IMG/M metagenome (GOLD analysis project Ga0116176, IMG submission 89803) | Active sludge microbial communities of municipal wastewater-treating anaerobic digesters from USA - AD_STIC08_MetaG | ecosystem: Engineered > Bioreactor > Anaerobic > Digestate | place: USA...
GACGAGTTCAAGCGCATCAACGACAGCCACGGCCACCAGGCCGGCGATGCGGTGCTGCAGGAAGCGGCGAAGCGCATGCGCGCCGCATTGCCGGAGGACGCGCTGCTGGGGCGCTGGGGCGGCGAGGAATTCATCGCGATCCTGGACGGCGTGCCGGGCCGCGAACCGGCCTCGGTAGCCGAGGCGATGCGCGCCGCACTCGCGGCCGCGCCCGTGCTCTTCGAGGGCACGGCGATCCCGGTGACCGTGAGCATCGGCGTGGCCACCGCCTTCGCCGCCGACGGCATCGACACCCTGCTGGCCGAGGCCGATGCCGCGCTCTATCGCGCCAAGGGCGCCGGCCGCAACCGCGTGGTCTACGGACGCGCGCCGGTCTCGCTGGCCTGAGCCTCAGCCCTCGTCGAGCAGGCGGAACGCATCGCCATCGAACATCGCCGGGAAACGCTGGCGATGGGCGGCCAGCTCGGCGGCCTGCAGCGTGGTGGTGGTCACCACTTCCTCGTCCGTTGCCTCGCTGACGGCATGGCCGAGGAAATCGATGACCGCACTGTCGCCGCTGTAGTGCAGGCCATTGCCATCGGTGCCGACGCGGTTCACGCCGACCACGTAGCAGAGGTTCTCGATCGCGCGCGCTCGCAGCATGGTCTTCCACGGATACGCACGCGCCGACGGCCAGTTCGCCACGTACAACGCCAGGTCGTAGTCCGGCGCATCCGCGCGATCCACGTTGAAGCGATTGCGCGCGAACACCGGGAAACGCAGGTCGTAGCAGACCTGCAGCAGGATGTTCCAGCCTTTCCAGGCCACGACCACGCGCTCCCTGCCGGCGGCGTAGCGCTCGTGTTCCTTGGCGAAGGAAAACAGGTGGCGCTTGTCGTAATGGGTGAGCCCGCCGTCGGGCGTGGCGAACAGCATGCGGTTGAATACACCCGCTTCAGTCCGCAATTGCACGCTGCCGGTGACGGCGGCATCGAGTTTCAACGCCTGTTCGCGGATCCATTCCACGGTCGGCCCGTCCATGGTTTCGGCATTGCCGATCGCATCGTTGGAGAAGCCGCTGGTGAAGGTCTCCGGCAGCACCACCAGGTCGGTGATCCCATGCAGCGGCGCGATCAGTTCGCCGTAGTAGTCGCGATTGCCGGCGGGGTCGTGCCAGCGGGTTTCGCCCTGGACGATGGAGACGCGGAGGTTGTTCATAGCGCCTGCAACCGCTCGATCGCCGCATCCATCGTCGCATCGTTCTTGGCGAAGCACAGACGCGCAAGGCGCTGCCCGGCCGGCGGGGTTTCGTAGAACGGCGACAGCGGGATCGCGGCCACGCCCTTCTCGATGGTCAGCCAGCGGCAGAACGCGGCATCGTCGAGGTCGCTGACCGCCGAGTAATCGACCAACTGGAAATACCCACCCGGCACCGCCAGCGGCCTGAGCCTGGTCGCCAGCAGTTGCTCGCGGAAGCGGTCGCGCTTGGCCTGGTAGAACGCGCCGAGTCCTTCGTAGTGTTCCGGCTCGGCCACCAGCATTTCGGCGAAGGCGTGCTGCGCCGGGGCGAAGGTACAGAACACGTTGTACTGGTGGACCTTGCGGAACTCCGCGCTCAAGGCCGGCGGCGCGATGCAGTAGCCGATCTTCCAGCCAGTGCAGTGGTAGGTCTTGCCGAAGCTGGAGATGACGAAGGCGCGCTCACGCAGTTCCGGATGGCGCAGCGCGGATTCGTGGCGGGCGCCATCGAACACGATGTGCTCGTAGACCTCGTCGCTGAGCAGCACGATGTCGGTGCCGCGCAGCAGGTCGATCAACGCCCGGATGTCTTCGGCGCCGAACATCGCCCCGGACGGGTTGTGCGGGCTGTTGACCATCAGCATGCGGGTCTTCGGCGTGATCGCCGCGCGCACCGCGTCCCAGTCGGGCGCGAAGGTGAGCGGGTCCAGCGCGACGTGAACTGCCTTCGCCCCGGCGAGGTCGATGGCCGGCTCGTAACAGTCGTAGCAGGGGTCGAGGACGATCACCTCGTCGCCGGCCCGAACGACGGCATGGATCGCATCGAAGATCGCCTCGGTGGCGCCGCTGGTGACCGTGACCTCGCTGTCGACATCGGGTCGCCAGCCATAGCAGCGTTCGGTCTTGCCGGCGATCGCCTGGCGCAAGGCCGGGATGCCGGTCATCGGCGCGTACTGGTTGTGGCCGGCCTGCATCGCCCGGCCCAGCGCATCGACCAGGCGTTGCGGCACCGGGAAATCCGGGAAGCCCTGCCCCAGGTTGACCGCGCCGTGCTCGGCGGCCAGCTGCGACATCACGGTGAAGATGGTGGTGCCGACCTTCGGCAGTTTGGTGTCTGGCTGCATCGCGATGTGGGGATGGCGTGGGAGCCCGAGTTTACGGAATCGCGCCGGCCGCACGCGTGACCGATCCCATGCCGATGGTGCATGCCGCTAAAATCGGTCGCCCATGCCCGATTCCAACGTCTCCGCCAGTCCCCTGCTCGCCGTGCGCGGGCTGGCGTTCTCCCGCAACGAGACGCCGGTGTTCGGGCCGCTGGATTTCGCGGTGGATTCCAACGAGGCCTTGCTGGTCCAGGGCGGCAACGGGGCCGGCAAGACCACCCTGCTGCGCGTGCTCGCGGGCCTGCTGCGGGCCGATGCCGGCCATGTGCGGATCGACGGTCAACCGGCGCGGCATGAATTGCGCGCACGCTTCGTGGCCTATCTTGGCCACCTGCCGGGATTGAAGGCGGATCTCTCGGCGCTGCAGAACCTGGACTTCCTGTGCGGCCTGCATGGTCGGCGCAAGGCGCAGACACCGGAAGCGGCGATGGCCATCGTCGGCCTGGGCGGCTACGAGGATGCGCCCTTGCGCACGCTCTCCGCCGGCCAGAAGAAGCGGCTCGGGCTGGCCCGGCTGTGGCTGTCGCCGGCGCCGCTGTGGTTGCTCGACGAGCCCTACGCCAACCTCGACCTCGACGGCATCACCCTGGTCAACCGGATGGTGCAGGCGCATCTGCGCGATGGCGGGGCGGCGTTGATCACCACCCACGGCGCGTATGCCGCACCGCCCGTGCGCACGCGCATGCTGGAACTCGGCGGTGCCGCGCCATGATGTGGCAAGCCGCAAATGCGCTGGTCCGGCGCGACCTGCGATTGCTGTGGGCGCGTCGCGGCGACGCGTTCCAGCCGGCGTTGTTCGCACTGTTGACCGTGGTCCTGTTTGCCCTGGCGCTGGGTGGCGATGCCGAATCGCTGGCACCGGTCGCGTCCGCCGTGCTCTGGCTGGCGGTGCTGCTGGCCGGCCTGCTCGCCCTGGACAGCCTGTTCCGCGGCGACGCCGAGGACGGCTCGCTCGAGCAATGGATGCTGGCACCGGTACCGCTGTGGTGGCTGGTGCTGGCGCGCACGCTGATGCACTGGGCGACCACGGCGCTCCCTGTCATCGTCGCCGTGCCGCTGCTCGGCGAACTGCTGCACCTGCCGCGCGCGCAACTGCCGGTGCTGATGGCCAGCCTGCTGCTGGGCACGCCGATCCTGAGCCTGCTCGGCGCGGTGGTGGCCGCGCTGACGGTGGGCATGCGCCGCGCCGGCGTGCTGGTCGCGCTGCTGGCCTTGCCGCTGTATGTCCCGGTGCTGGTGTTCGGTGCCGGGTCGGTCGCGGCAAGCGCACAGGGACTCGATGCCGTCGGCGCGCTGCTGCTGCTGGGCGCGGGCCTGGTGCTGGCGCTGGTCCTGGCACCGCTGACGGCGGCCGCAGCGCTGCGCATCGCCCACAATTGACCGGGGTCAATGTGCGCGAGCGCGCCGCGCGCGACGATGGCGGCGATCCCGGTCCGACGGGCCGGCCTTACGCGCTCCAGGAGCTACCCCCATGAAGTCCCGCCACGTCCTCGCCGCCAGCGCGCTCGCGCTTGCCCTCTCCGCCTGCGGCCAGTCGCCCGCGCCAACCGCCGAGCCCCCGGTTGCCGCACCGGCAACGGAAGAGGCTGCAGCCCCCGCGCCGGTTGAAGCCGCCCCGGTCGCGCCCGCGCCCGTCGCCGCCACCGGCAGCAAGCCCGCCACCGTCGCCGATTGCGCCACCACGATCGAGGGCAACGACGCCATGCAGTACAACGCGGACTCGATCACCATCCCCGCCAGCTGCACCCAGTTCACCATCACCCTCAAGCACGCCGGTGCGATGGCGGTGAACGTGATGGGCCACAACGTGGTGGTGGCCAGGGAAGCCGACATGGCCGGGATCGCCGCCGACGGCATGTCGCTGACGCCGGAACACGTGAAGCCCGACGACGCCCGCATCATCGCCCACACCAGGATGGTGGGTGGCGGCGAATCCGCGTCGGTGACCTTCGACGTGGCCAAGGTCAAGGACGGCGGCCCGTTCAAGTTCTTCTGCAGTTTCCCCGGCCACCTGGCGCTGATGCAGGGCAACCTGGTGGTGCAATGAGTGCATCGCACGGCGGCTCGGGTGGGTGGTACCAGGCCACCCGCGCCGCCGTGCGAAGGCAGTCCCGCACGAGGGGCTGGTATCCTTCCCGGATTGCCGCGGCCGCATGTGCGCCGCACCCGCACAGGCCGCGATGTCCCCGCTGATCCGCTGGTTCCACCAACTCGGTTCCCCGCCCACCTTCGATCGCTTCGCCGCCCGTTGGACGCCGTGGGCGTACCTGCTCGGGTTGCTCGCGATGGGCGTCGGCCTGTACGGCGCGCTGTTCCAGGTGCCGGCCGATTACCAGCAGGGCGACAGCTTCCGGATCCTCTACATCCACGTGCCCAGCGCGTGGATGAGCATGGCGGTGTTCGGGTTGATGGCGTGCTATGCGGCCATCGCGCTCATCTGGCGGATCAAGCTGTGCGAGATCCTGGCGATGGCCTGCGCGCCCAGCGGCGCGGCCTTCACCCTCGTCACCCTGGCCACCGGCTCGATCTGGGGCAAGCCGATGTGGGGTACCTGGTGGGACTGGGACCCGCGCCTGACCACCGAACTGATCCTGCTGTTCCTCTACCTGGGCGTGATGGGCCTGTACGCCGCCATCGACGACCGCCGCAACGCGGCGCGCGCCGCCGGCCTGCTGGCGATCGTCGGCGTGGCCCTGCTGCCGGTGATCCGCTGGTCGGTGGTGTGGTGGAACTCGCTGCACCAGGGCCAGACCATCCGCATGTTCGGTGAGTCCTCGATGGACGCCAGCATGATCGCGCCACTGTGGTGGATGGTGGTCGGCACCCATCTCTGGTTCGTCGGCTCGCTGCTGGCGCGCGCGCGCGCCGACAACCTGCGCCGCGAGGCCGGCAAGGACTGGGTCGGCAAGCTCGCGGAGGCTTCGCGATGAGTTACCGCGACTACGTCATCGCCGCCTATGCGGTGTTCGCGGTGGTGATGCTGTGGGATTGGCTCGCGCCGAAACTGCAGTTGCGCGCCGCCCTCCGGGCGATCCGCCTGCGCGCTGCCCGCAACGCCAACCGCGCGCCCGCCGCGAACACGGAACTCGAACGATGAACCCGACCCGCAAGCGCCGCCTGTGGCTGGTGCTGGCCGTGGTGGCCGCCGCCGCGCTGGCCACCACCCTGATCGCGCTGGCCCTGCAGCGCAACGTGGCCTACCTGTACACGCCGAACGAAGTCCTGACCGGCGAAGCCGGCGCGAACGTCACCTCCGGCGAAGCCCGCTTCCGCCTGGGCGGAATGGTCGCGGCGGATTCGCTCAAGCGCACCCCCGGCACCCTGGACGCGCGCTTCGAGGTGGATGACGGCGACGCACGCCTGCCGGTGGTCTACACCGGCATCCTGCCCGACCTGTTCCGCGAGAAGCAGGCGGTCGTCGCCACCGGTCGCATGCAGGGCGGCGTGTTCGTCGCCGAGGAAGTGCTGGCCAAGCACGACGAGGCCTACATGCCGAAGGAAGTCGCCGACAAGATGGGCATGGCGCACAAGAAGCACGACGTGCCCGACGCGCAAGCCCCGGCGTCGCGCCCCTGATGGGGTTCCTCCCTGAACTCGGCCAGGTCGCCCTGATCCTGGCGCTGCTGGCCGCCTGCATGCAGGCGCTGTTGCCGATGCTGGGCGCGCAACGCGGCGTGGCGGCGCTCATGGCGGTCGGCCGGCCCGCGGCCTACCTGCAACTGGCGCTGGTCGGGCTGGCGTTCGCCATCCTCACCCACGGTTTCATCGCCCAGGATTTCTCGCAGCGCTACGTCGCCGAGAACTCCAACTCGCTGCTGCCGATGATCTACCGCTACACCGCGGTGTGGGGCGCGCACGAAGGCTCGCTGCTGCTGTGGGCGCTGATCCTGGCGCTGTGGACCGCGGCGGTGGCACGCTTCTCGCGGGCGTTGCCGATGCCGGTGGTCGCGCGCGTGCTCGGCGTGCTCGGCGTGGTCGCGGTCGGGTTCCTCGCCTTCCTGATCTTCACCAGCAATCCGTTCGAACGCCTGTTGCCGGCCGCGGCGGAAGGCCGCGACCTCAACCCGCTGCTGCAGGACCCGGGGATGATCATCCATCCGCCGATGCTGTACCTGGGCTACGTCGGGTTCTCGGTGCCGTTCGCGTTCGCGATCGCCGCCCTGCTGGAAGGTCGCGTCGATGCGCAGTGGCTGCGCTGGACGCGGCCGTGGACCAATGTCGCCTGGGCGTTCCTCACCGTCGGCATCGCGCTGGGCAGCTGGTGGGCGTACTACGAACTCGGCTGGGGCGGCTGGTGGTTCTGGGATCCGGTCGAGAACGCCAGCTTCATGCCGTGGCTGGCCGGCACCGCGTTGCTGCATTCGCAGGCGGTCACCGAGAAGCGCGGCAGCTTCGCCGGCTGGACCCTGCTGCTGGCGATCTCGGCGTTCTCGCTGTCGCTGCTCGGCACCTTCCTGGTCCGTTCCGGCGTACTCACCAGCGTGCATGCGTTCGCCGCGGATCCGTCGCGCGGGCTGTTCGTGCTGGTTTTCCTGGGCATCGTCATCGGCGGCTCGCTCGTGCTGTATGCGTTGCGCGCACCGGACAACGACGCCAACGCCAAGCCATTCGCCGCCGGTTCGCGCGAGACCCTGCTGCTGCTCAACAACCTGCTGCTGACCACCGCCTGCGCGATGGTCCTGCTCGGCACGCTGTATCCGCTGCTGGCCGATGCGCTGGAGCTCGGCAAGATCTCGGTCGGCCCGCCCTACTTCGCGATGATGTTCCTGCTGCTGATGGCGCCGCTGGTATTGCTGCTGCCGTTCGGTCCGCTGACCCGCTGGCAGCGCGAGGACATGGCGATGCCGCTGCGCATGCTGTTGCCATGGGCGGCACTGGCGCTGGTGCTGGGCGTGGCCACGTTCTTCCTGGCCCCGCAGGGTGGCTGGAAGACCGCGGCGGGCATCGTTGGCGCGACTTGGGTCGCGGCCGGCACCCTGCGTTTCCTCTGGTCGCGCTGGACCATGCCGGGTGCACGCCTGACCCGGGAAATGTGGGGCATGACCCTGGCGCACTTGGGCATCGCGGTGTTCCTGATCGGCGCGCTGCTGGATGACGGCCTGGCGCAGCAGCGCGAGGTCGCGGTGAAGCCGGGCGGCTCGGTGACGTTGGGCCAGCACTGCTTCGTCCTGAAGGGCGTGCAGCACCTGGACGGGCCGAACTACAGCGCTGAGCGCGGGACCGTCGAGGTGCTGCGGCATTGCTCGGACCCCGTCGCCACCCTGCACCCGGAAAAGCGCAGCTATCGCGGCGGCCAGGTGATGAGCGAAGTCGCCCTCGACCGCGGATTCACCCGCGATCTCTATGTCGCGCTGGGCGAACCCCTGGGCGAAGGTGCCTGGGCCCTGCGCGTGCACGTGAAGCCGTTCGTGCGCTGGATCTGGGCCGGAGCGCTGCTGATGGCACTCGGCGGATTGGTGACCGCGACCGACAAGCGTTTCAGGGCGCGCTGGGATGACGGCAAACCGCAGGGAGTCCGTGCATGAAAACCTCGCGCTGGCTGCCGCTCGCCCTCTTCGTCGCGCTGGCCGCGCTGCTGGCCGCCGGCGTGTGGATGAGCCGCAAGCCGGATCGTGACGTGTTGCCCTCGCCGCTGATCGGCAAACCGGCACCCGAGTTCGCCTTGCCGGTGCTGCACGACCCGCAACACACGGTGCGGCTGGCCGACCTGCGCGGCCAACCGTTCCTGCTCAACGTCTGGGGCAGCTGGTGCGTGGAATGCCGGGTCGAACACCCGGTGCTGACCCGCTTCGCCGAGACCAAGCGCCTGCGCGTCGTCGGCTACAACTGGAAGGACGAACCCGCCGACGCGCTGCGCTGGCTGGAGCAGTTCGGCAACCCGTTCTGGTTGGTGCTGGCCGATGTGGAAGGCCGCGCGGCGATCGACTGGGGCATCTACGGCGCGCCGGAAACCTTCCTGGTCGATGGTGCCGGCATCATCCGCTGGAAGCACGTGGGCCCGCTCACCGACGCCGTGATCGCCGATGAGTTGATGCCGGCGCTGCAACAGGTCGAGGCTGCGCGCTGATGCGGTTCGTCCTCGCGCTGCTGCTGAGCCTGGCCGCGCTCCTGGCATCGATGCCGGCATGGGCGCAGGCCAACCAGCAGGCCGATGCCGCGCCGCTGCAATTCCGCGACGCCGCCGAGGAAACGCGCTTCCACGCGTTGGCCACCGAACTGCGCTGCGTGATGTGCCAGAACCAGTCGCTGGCCGATTCCAATGCACTGATCGCACTGGAGCTGCGCCGCGAGGTGCTGGACCTGATGCGTGCGGGCAAGAGCGACGGGCAGGTCAAGGAGCACCTGGTGCAGCGCTACGGCGAGTTCGTGCTGTACAAGCCGCGCGTCGAGGGCCGCACCTGGCTGTTGTGGCTGGGGCCGGCCCTGGTCCTGTTGGCGGGCGCGGTGCTGGTCGTGGTGCTGGTCCGCCGCAAGTCCGCGCAACCGCTGCCCCGTAACGACGAACCGCAGGAATGGTGATGCCCGTCTTCGTCGCGATCGCCGCCCTGCTCTGCCTGTGCACCGTCGCCGTGCTGCTGCGCCCGTTGTGGCGCGACGCACGCGGCGTCGCCCTGGGCATCGGCATGCTGATGCTGGCCTCGACCGGCCTTTTGTACATGCTGGTGGGCACGCCGCGCGCGCTGGATGGTACGGCGCAGGAAACCCCGAAGACCCTGGGCGAGGCGATCGCCCAGCTCGAGGCCGAACTGCAACGAGATCCGCGCCAGGCCGAAGGCTGGCGGCTGCTGGGCCAGGCCTACCAGCGCGAAGGCAAGGCCGTGCAGGCGCGTGATGCGTATGCAAAGGCCGTGGCGTTGCTGCCCGACGAACCGGACCTGCTGGCCGAAGCCGCGCAAGCGCGTGCGCTGGCGCATCCCCGGCGATTGTTCGATGCGCAGGCGGTCGACCTGCTCACGCGTGCCATCGCAGCCGACGCCAGCCACCAGCGCGCGCGCTGGTTCCTGGGGATCGCCCAGCGGCAGGCCGGCGACAACGCCGCGGCCGCCGCCACCTGGGAACCGCTGCTGGCGCAGGTCGATGCCGCGACCGCCGCAAGCCTGCGCAAGGAAATCGATGCCGCCCGTGCCGATGCAGGCCTGCCTGCGCTCGCGGCTGCGCCCAAGCCATCGGCAGCCGACGCAAGCAACGCACTCGCCGTCCAGGTCACGCTGGATCCCGACTTCGCGGCACGCGTGCGCCTGCGCGGCGATGCCACCGTGTTCGTGATCGCGCGTGCGCCGGACGGCCCGCCGATGCCGGTCGCGGTGGAGAAACGCAGCGTGTCCGAGCTGCCGTTCACAGCCACCCTCGACGATGGCGACAGCCCGATGCCCACGCTCAAACTGTCGCAGATGAAGGACGTCGTGCTGATCGCGCGGCTGTCGCAAAGCGGCATCGCCAACAGGCAGGACGGCGACATCGAATCGAAGCCGGTGCGGATCGCGTTGCCCAGCAACACGCCGATCGAATTGGTGATCGGGCAATAGCCGATTTTCTTCGCCCGCTGGCGGGATCGAAGCCGCGGCTGGGCGGCTGAGGATGCCCGCAGGGCAGATGAGGGTGGAGAGGTGCGCGAAAGGCGCCGCCCTCACCCCAACCCTCTCCCGCAAGCGGGAGAGGGAGACAAGCGCCAGCTAAACTTCACCCATGACCGAATTCATTCCTCCCGGCACCCGCTGGTTCGAGCTGCCCTCGCCGTTCCCGATCAAGCGCGGGGGTGCCTTGCAGGGTGCACGCATCGCCTATGAAACCTGGGGCACGCTCGACGAGGCACGCAGCAATGCGATCCTGATCGTCACCGGGCTGTCGCCGGACGCGCATGCAGCGGCCAACGCGGGCAATCCCGCGCCGGGCTGGTGGGAATGGATGGTGGGCGCGGGCAAGCCGATCGACACGGACCGCTGGTTCGTGGTCTGCGTGAATTCGCTTGGCAGTTGCAAGGGCTCGACCGGGCCGGCCTCGATCAACCCGGCTACCGGCGAGACCTACCGCCTAGATTTCCCGGAACTGTCGATCGAGGACGGCGCCGACGCCGCGGTCGCCGTGGTGCACGGATTGGGGATCGAGCGGCTGGCCTGCGTGGTCGGCAATTCGATGGGCGGGATGACCGCGCTGGCGCTGCTGCAGCGGCATCCCGGCCTCGCCCGCTCGCACATCAACATCTCGGGCGCGGCGCGTGCGCTGCCGTTCTCGATCGCGATCCGCTCGCTGCAGCGTGAGGCAATCCGCCTGGATCCGCTGTGGAACAACGGCCGATACAGCGACGATGCCTATCCCGAGTCCGGCATGCGCATGGCGCGCAAGCTGGGGGTGATCACCTATCGCTCCGCACTGGAGTGGGACGGCCGTTTCGGCAGGGTGCGGCTGGACTCCGATCGCCGCGACGACGATGACCCGTTCGGCCTGGAGTTCGAGGTCGAAAGCTACCTGGAAGGTCATGCGCGCAGGTTCGTGCGCAGCTTCGACCCGAACTGCTACCTCTACCTGAGCCGCTCGATGGACTGGTTCGACCTGGGCGAAGGCTGCGCCGGCACCACGGCGCAGGGACTGGCCGGGATCCGCGGGCTGGAACGCGCGCTGGCGATCGGCGTGCAGACCGACATCCTGTTCCCGCTGCAGCAGCAGGAAGAGATTGCCGATGGCCTGCGCGCCAGCGGCAGCGAGGCCACGTTCCTCCCCCTGCCCTCGCCGCAGGGCCATGACGCCTTCCTGGTCGACAGCGAGCGCTTCGGTCCGGCCGTCCGCGACTTCCTGGGCGGCTGACCGCCGGTCATGCCACCCGGGCATGACGACATAACCTTTAGTAGACTTCGGCCATGACCTCGTCCTGTTCCGAACTCCAATTCGCTCCGGTCGAATTCCACGGCCGCGACAAGTTCATCGCGACGGTCGATGCCGCGGTCGCGTCCGGCGACAAGCATGCGGTGACCTCCGCGCTGCGCAGCGCCCTGTGCAGCCTGATCCGCGACCCCGACGTCCACCTGCCCGACTGCGTGCATGAGCCGATCGTCGACCATTACGCGCGACGCGAGCTGTATCGCAGCGCCGAACATGGCTACAGCGTGGTCGCGATGACCTGGGGACCGGGCCAGGGCACGCCGCTGCACGACCACTCCGGACTGTGGTGCGTGGAAGGCGTGTGGCACGGCGAGCTGGAAATCACCCAGTACGAATTGCTCGAGGTCATCGGCGAGCGCGCGCGCTTCCGTGCCGCGGGCGGCATGATCGCGGGCCCGGGCAGCGCCGGCAGCCTGATCCCGCCGCACGAGTACCACACCATCCGCAACACCAGCGCGGACGCGGTGGCGGTATCGCTGCATATCTACCAGGCGGAGATGGCCTGCTGTTCCAAGTTCGGCCATCGCGAAGGCGAGTGGTACGCGCGCGAGACCACCGAACTCGCCACCGACAAGGCCGCCTGAGCCACGCACTGGGCTATACTTCGCGCCCGTGCCGGTGTGGCGGAATGGTAGACGCAGCGGATTCAAAATCCGCCGGCAGCGATGTCGTGGAGGTTCGAGTCCTCTCACCGGTACCAAGATGAAAAGCCACGCAATGCGTGGCTTTTCTGTTTTCAGGCGTCGGCCGGGTCGTGAACCAAGCGTGCGGTCAACCGCCGGGGGCCGGGTCCTGCGGCTTCACGCTGCCGTTGTCTTCCTGGAGCTGCGGCTTGAACGGAATGTCCGGCGGCGGGCGAGCAACGGCGGGTTGCGCGTTGATGTCGGGATTCACCGGGAAGCAACCGCCGCCGAGTTGCAGCATGGACACCACGCATTCCAGTCGAGTATTGGTGCCCGGGATCGGAATGGCGATCTTCTTGATGCCGCGCCGCACCCATTCCTCCAGCAGATTGCCCTGCGGGATCCAGTACTTGTCGAACCGGGTGCCGCGGTATTCCAGCCCCGGGCGCTTCAGCCACGTGCCGGAGCGATCGACGTTGATGCCGCTCTGCTGCGTCCACTCGTCCGGCAAGCGCAGGCTGCCGTCGCTGTTGTAGAGACCGGGCTTGCCGGTGCCGTCGCCATCCCGGGCATTGCCGTTGCCCGTCCCCGCGACGTTGCGGTTGGACGCACCCCAGTCGTCGGTCTTGGCCGCGCCCGGCCAGCCACCGGGTGCCGGTTTGTTGCCGGGACCCGCGCCCGTTCCGGCAGTCGTTACGCCGCGTCCGCCCTGCGTCGCCGCCTTGCTGCCCTGCCCGCTGCCTGCCTCCGCCTTGCCGGCGGAGGCGGCGTTGCCACGTTCTCCACCGGCCCCGTTGGCAGCGGCATTGGCAGTGGATGCCGTGCCGCGCCCGGGCTGGGCCGCGGGCGTCGGTGCGCCGCCGGGCGGCATCGGAATGTCGCGGACTTCGCCACGCAGGGCCGGCACCTGCACCTGGCGGGTGGCGACATCGGGTGTCGCCCGCGCCGCAATGGGCTGCATGCGTTGCGGGGCGGGGACATCCAGCGATTGCGGCTGGTTGCGCAATTCGGGCATGCGCAACTGCGCCTGGCGTTCGCTCGGCTGCAGGGTACGCACGGGTTGCGGCCGCAGGGTCGCCACCTCGTCCACCTGCTCGCGTGGCTGCAGCTCGCGCAACTGCACCTCGGGCACCTGCACGCTGCGCTCGCGCACGGGCGGCAACTGGAACGCCGTTGGCTCGGGCGGCCTGGGCGACTCGCTGACCTGCAAGGGTTGTGCCGCCTCCGCCGGCAGTGGCGGGACCACGGCTTGCACCTGGGTCGGTGTTTCCGCCTCGACCGGCATCGGCGGCTGCGCGGGCATCGGCACCTGGGCGATCGCGGCATCGGGGCGACCGCTCGCGGGCAACGGCGTGGCCGCGCGTCGGGCCGGGGCGGATGCGGCCGGGGCGGAATCCGCACCGGCATTCGCCAGTGCACCGCCCCCTTCGGCGACGTTGCCGCGGCCGATGAACTCGACCTGCACCGCTTCGTCTTCCTCGTCCAGCTTGTGCGCCAGCGCCAGGTAGCCCAGGTACATCAGCCACAACAGCGCGCCGGCCAGCAGCAGGTGCAGGACCATGTCCAGCACGCGCACGCCGATGCGCAGGCCGCGGTCCTCGCGCAGGTCGGGTTCCCAGTTCTGCTGCCACAGCACGCCGAACGCCTGCCAGCGGTTCAAGCGGCGCGGGCTGCGCGGGATGGCACGCAACGGCTTGGCCGCAGCGGCATCGACCAGGCCGTCGACCGCCGCGCTGGACGTCGCCACGTCCACCCGCGGATGCAGGTCGAACCAGTCCTGCCAACCGGGCGGGAACTGCCCGGGTGCTTCCGGGCGCAACGATTTGCGTTGGCGGCGCTGGTTGAGCGCGGCGATGACGTCAGCGGCTGTCGTCACGCGCGGCCGATCCGGTCAGGCCGCGCCGAGCGGCGACGTGCCGGATTCGGATCCCGCGCCGCGCGGGATGAACGGCGCGTGGCCGGTGTCGTGGTCGGTGGCGTCGCGCACGGCGGTCACGCCCGGCACCTTCTCCATCAGGGTCTTCTCGATGCCCTGCTTCAGGGTCACGTCGGCCATGCCGCAGCCGTGGCAACCGCCGCCGAAGCGCAACAGCACCACGCCGTCCGCGGTGACTTCCTGCAGGCTCACATGGCCGCGGTGCTGGGCCAGTTGCGGATTGATGTCCTGCTCGATGGTCCAGCGCACGCGCTCGACGATCGACGCCGCTTCGCCCGGTGCCACGCCCTTGATCTTCGGGGCGCGGATCTGCAGCTGGCCGCCGGTGGCCATGGTGGTGTAGTCGATCTCGGCACCCTCCAGGAACGGCACGCTGGGCGCATCCAGCCAGAGGGTGAAGCCCTCGCAATCGATCGCCCATTCGTCGCCGCTGAGGTCTTCAGTGCCGGCGAACTCGAGCCGCACGTCCGCGCGCGGCGTACCCGGGTCGCGCGCGGACAGGCGCACCCCCAGGCCAGGCGCGGATTCGCGTTCGATGAGCTTGCGGAAGTGCGCCTGCGCGGCTTCGGAAATCAGGATCATGCCGGTATTCTAACGATGCAGCCGCGATGCGCATCCCTCGCGCACCGGCGTGCCGCCATTCCCGGTTCATTCCCAAAGGACATCGCCATGGCCGACCTGATCCCGCTCGCACGGGCGCACTGCCTGCCACGCCACGGCCACGACCACCGGCTGACCGACGCCAGCATCCGCGAACTGCTGCCGCAGCTGCCCGGCTGGGAACTGACCGAACAGGGCCACGCGCTGAGCCGCACCTTCACCTTCCCCGACTATTACCGGACGATGTCCTTCGTCAACGCGCTTGCGCACGTGGCCAATGCCGAGAACCATCATCCCGATCTCTCGGTGCACTACGACCGCTGCGTGGTGCGCTGGTCCACCCACGATGTGGGTGGCCTGTCCGAGAACGACTTCATCTGTGCCGCCAAGGCCGACGCCCTCGCCGGCTGAGTCCCTGCCGACAGTCGTTGCCGTCGTGGCTCAGCGTCCGCTGACCGACGGGCCTCTCATTGCGGATTCAGCCGGTGCGCATGCCGCACCGCCTCGAAGTGCGTGGCATCGATGCTCGCCTTGCGCCGCAGGAGCGCCAGGGAATCGCAGCTGCCCAACCAGTCGGTGAACGCCAGCACCGGGTGGTAGGGGGTGCGGTTCCAGAAATCGTGGAACAGCAGGACGGTGTGCGGCTGGCATCGCGCCAGCGCTTCCAGCGCACAGGCGACGCGGAAACGGCCATCGACCAGGACCAGGTCGGCCGCGGTGGTCGCCGGGTCTGCCCAGACCGCCTGGTAGTAGTCGGGCCAGCGCACCTGCGTGGTTTCGTCCAGCGGCATCCCGTAGTCGCCGGTGCGGCCGATGTCGGCATGGATGAAGCGCAGGCGCCCGTCATGTTCGGCCTGCGCCACCTCGGGGTGTCCGCGCAGCCTGAGGATCCAGGCCGGGTCGCTCTCCACCGACCAGATCCGCCGCAGCGACGGGCTACGCACGGCCAACAGGGTGCTGCCGCCGCTGCCGAACTCGACCAGGCTGGCCGCCTTGGACAGGCACTCGCGGAGCACGCCGACCTCCGCATCGGTCATCTCCGGCCGCAGCGACGGTGCGGTGTCAGCCATGCAGGCGATCCAGCACCGCCACCAGCTCCGGTGCCAGCGGCGCGGTCAGCCGATATGGCTGCTTGCCGCCGTCCAGCGCGAATTCCAGGCTGGCGGCATGCAGGAACAGGCGCTTCAGTCCGGCCTGCTCGCGCAGCTTGCGGTTGGCGGTTTCGTCGCCGTACTTGTCGTCGCCAGCCACCGGATGGCCGATGTGCCTGGCATGCACGCGGATCTGGTGGGTGCGGCCGGTCTCGATGCGCACCTCGCAATAGCTTTGTCCGCCGCAACGCTCCAACAGGCGAAAATGGCTCATCGACGGCTTGCCGCGGAAATTCACCTGCACGTGGCGCTCGCCGCCCTGGCGCAGGCCGACATGCAGGGGCGCATCCACCGACATCGTCCCGTCCGGCATCCGACCGCCCAGCAGGGCCAGGTAACGCTTGTCGATGCCGGCGCCATGGTCTTCACGCAACAGGGCCTGCAGTTCGCTGAGGGCACTGCGCTTCTTGGCCACGACCAGCAGGCCGGACGTGTCGCGATCCAGCCGGTGGACCAGCTCGAGCGTTCCCCGCGGCCGCAGCGCCCGCAGGGTCTCGATGGCACCGAAGGAAATCCCGCTGCCACCGTGGCTGGCGACACCGGACGGCTTGTTCAGGGCCAGCAGGCGGGCGTCCTCGAACACGATCGCCGCCTCCAGCGCGTCCATGAAGCCCTGCGGCGGCGTGCCCTTCTCGCTGGGGTCGGGCAGCTTGATCGGCGGGATCCGCACCTCGTCACCCGCTTCCAGGCGCCGCTCGGCCTTGATCCGCCCGCCGTTCACCCGCACCTGGCCGGAGCGCAACAGCTTGTAGACCAGGCTGCGCGGCGCTCCCTTCAGGTAGCCCAACAGGAAATTGTCGATGCGCTGGCCGTCGCGGTCTTCCGCCACGCGCACGGTGCGCGCGCCGGTGGTCGGCGGGGCCTGGGGCGTCGGGTCGGTCATCGGGGGCATGCTCCTGTGGGCCTGCCCGTCTTGGGCCTGCTGCTGTCGCGCTTGATCTGATACACTCGGGGGGCGATGTAAGGGTTTGATTTCGCAGGGAAGTGGACCCGGCCACAAGCCGCCGGCCGAAAGCTGGCCTTCCCCGCGAGCCCGCTGCAGTGTCGTTGCCACCGTCCCCGGGACGGCCATGTTAACGGCTGCGCGGCAAGCCCCGCCATTGCCGGGCGCATGCGCCCGTGCGGACCAGGAACACAATGTCCCGCGCGACCCGCCCTCCGGCGGCTGTCGCCGGCCCTGCAACACGAACCAGGAAACAAGCGCTCCCGCGGCATGCCGTGGTGTTGCAGCGCTGGAACACTTGGAGCGACGCGGCGCGCACTCACGCAGCCGCGGCGCTTGCGGTATCCAGAGGTGAAACGCCCGCGGCGTTCCGCGCGCAGACGCGCGCTAGGAACCCACCATGAAGCGAATGCTGATCAATGCCACGCAGGCGGAAGAACTGCGGGTAGCCATCGTGGACGGCCAGAACCTGTACGACATCGACATCGAACAGCCGTCCAAGGAAAACAAGAAGTCCAACATCTACAAGGGCCGGATCACCCGGCTTGAGCCGTCCCTCGAGGCGGCCTTCGTCGAATACGGCGCGGAACGCCACGGCTTCCTGCCGATGAAGGAAATCTCCCGCGACTACTTCCAGGCCGGCGTCGACCCGAACAAGGGCACGATCCGCGAGCTGCTGCGCGAGGGCCAGGAAGTCGTGGTCCAGGTCGACAAGGACGAGCGCGGCAACAAGGGCGCTGCCCTGACCACGTTCATCTCGCTGGCCGGCCGCTACATGGTGCTGATGCCGAATTCGCCGACCGCCGGCGGCGTCTCGCGCCGGATCGAGGGCGACGACCGCGCCGAGCTGAAGAAGGCGATGGACGCGCTGGCGATCCCCGACGACATGGGCGTGATCATCCGCACCGCCGGCGTGGGTCGCGATGCCGAAGAACTGCAGTGGGACCTCGACTACCTGCTGAGCATCTGGCGGGCGATCGCCGAGGCCGCGCTGAGCAAACCGTCGCCGTTCCTGATCTACCAGGAGTCGCGCCTGATCGTGCGCGCCCTGCGCGACTACATGCGCTCCGACGTGGGCGAGATCCTGGTCGACACCCCGGAGATGTACGCCGAGGCGCTGGACTTCGTCGAACAGGTGATGCCGCACAACAAGCGCAAGCTCAAGCACTACACCGACGACACTCCGCTGTTCAACCGCTTCCAGATCGAGTCGCAGATCGAGTCGGCTTACGAGCGCACCGTGCGCCTGCCGTCCGGCGGCGCGCTGGTGATCGACCAGACCGAGGCCCTGACCGCGATCGACGTGAACTCGGCGCGCGCCACCAAGGGCGGCGACATCGAGGAAACCGCGTTCAACACCAACCTGGAGGCGGCCGAGGAAGTGGCGCGCCAGCTGCGCCTGCGCGACCTGGGCGGCCTGGTGGTGATCGACTTCATCGACATGTCGTCCAACAAGCACCAGCGCGACGTCGAGAACAAGCTGCAGAACGCGCTCAAGTACGACCGCGCGCGCGTGCAGATCGGCCGCATCAGCCGCTTCGGCCTGCTCGAGATGAGCCGCCAGCGCCTGCGCAACAGCTTGGGCGAAGCCAGCCAGATCGTCTGCCCGCGCTGCGAGGGCCATGGCCGCATGCGCAGCATCGAGTCGCTGTCGCTGTCGATCATCCGCGTCGCCGAAGAGCATGCGATGAAGGACAACACCGGCCAGGTACTGGTGCAGGTGCCGGTGGAAATCGCCAACTTCCTGCTCAACGAGAAGCGCAGCGCCCTGCGCGAGATCGAGGCACGCCACGACGCGCCGATCGTGATCGTCGCCGACGAGCAATTGCACACCCCGCACTACGAAGTCACGCGCATCCGCGAAAACGAAATGGGCGAGGAAACCGCCAAGCCCAGTTACCAGCGCGGCACCCCGCGCAGGCTCGCCACCATCGCCCTGAGCAAGGCACAGCTGAACATCCCGCCGGCACCGGCGGTGACCAACGTCAAGCCGGCCCAGCCGGCACCGCTGCGCGAGCCGCGGCCGATGCCGGTGGAACCCGTGCAGCCGGCGCCCGCGCCGGTCGCCCAGGTGGCCGCGCCGCAGCCGGTCCAGGCCAGTGGCGGCGTGATCGGCTGGTTGCGCGGCCTGTTCACCGGGGCACCCGCCGCGGCGCCGGAACCGGTCAAGGCCGAGTCGCAGGGCGGCCGTCGCGAAGATCGCGGCAACCGCGGCCGCAACGACCGCGATGGCCGTGGCAGCCGCGATTCGCGTCGCGACGAGCGTGGCAATCGCGACGAAGGCCGTCGCAATGCGCAGGGCGAGCCGCGCGGCAACAAGCCGCAGGGCGAGCAGAAGCAGGCCCAGCCGCAGCAGCAACAGAAGCCGCGCAACGACAGGCAACAGCAGCCCAAGCAGGACAAGCAGGACAAGCAGGCCCAGCCGCAGCAGGACAAGCCGCAAAAGCAGCCCCAGCAGCAGAAGCAGCAGGGCGACAAGCAGCCGCAGCAGCCCCGGCAGGACAGGCAACAGGCTCCGAAGCCCGTGGTCGCCGAGGCCGATGTCGAGATCGTGTCGACCACCTCGGCGGTCGCTGTCCCGGCGACCGGTGCGGCGGCAACGATGGCGGCAGCGCAGGACGAAGCCGGTCTGGCCACGGCCGCCGGCATCGAATCGCAGGACGAAGGCAATGGACCGGCCGCATCCGATGACGCCAATGGCGAAGCCGGCGGCAAGCGCCGCCGCGGCCGCCGCGGTGGTCGTCGTCGTCGTCGTGGCGCCGGCGAAACCGGTGGCGTGGCCGATGACGGCTTGCTGGACCAGGACGGTGGCGCCGACGAGGCCTTGGGCGTCGATGGCGGCCAGCCCGAGTTCGACTTCGACGACATCGCGCCGGCCGCGCCGCAGCAACCCGTCGTGACGGAAGAAAGCCGCAAGGTGCCCTCGCCCGCCGTCGCCGCGGTGGCCGCGATCGCTGCCGCACCGGTCGTCGACGCAGTCGTCATTCCCGTTGCTGCCGCCGAGCCGGTTACCCAGCCCGAAACAGCAGTCGTGCCCGAAGCTGCCGTGGTTGCCACCACGGCGCCTGCAGCGGTGCAGGCGGACACGGAAGCGGTGATCGTCGAGAGCGCCACCTTCGACAACGCCGCCAGCGTGGCAACCCCGGCCATCACGACGCGCGAGCCCCTCGTGGACCCGGTGGTCGACGCCGTTCCGCCGGTCGACGACACCACCGCGACCGCGGCGGTGGAAGTCGAGGCGACTGCGATCGAACCGACGCAGGTCGAGATCGCGATGCCGGAGATGGAAGCGCCCATCGCTGTCGAGCAGCCCCCTGTCGAGCAGGTCGCCGTCGCGCCGGTGCGTATCGAGGCTTCGACCGCGGAGCCGGTGACCGAAACCCCGGCCGATGCACCCGCGTCCGCGACCCTCGCTTCGGCAGACGATGAGGCGGCGCGCCGCGCCGAGCAATTGCGTGGCCTGTTCCAGACGGCTCGCCACGACGCCGTGACCACTCCGCAGGCGGCGGACGACGCCACCGAGGCCAACCGCGGCGCCTGACGCCGCTTGGCCCTGCGCGCGCCGTCAGTGGACGGCGTGCGCGGGATCGACCAAGCCGTACTGGCTGACCAACCGCGCCAGCGCGATGCTGTCGCGGATGCCGAGCTTGTCGAAGAGCCGGGACTTGTGGGTGTTGATCGTCTTGGCGCTCAGGCTGAGGCGCTTGGCAATGGCTTCCTGGCGCATGCCCTGGTTGAGCAGCAGGGCGACCTCCATCTCGCGCGGGGTCAGCAGGTCGAAGGGCGAGTCGGCATCGCGACTCATCCCCGACAACGCGATGCCCTGGGCGATGGCGCTGGCCAGGTATTTCTTGCCTCGCGCCACATCGCGAACCGCACGCAACAACTCGGCCGCATCGCAGGCCTTGCCGAGGTAACCGGACGCACCGGCCTCCAGCAAGCGGCGCGGCATCGGTCCGTCCTCCAGCACCGACACCACGATCACCTTGCTGCCGTAGTCGCCGCGCACGATGCGCTCGGTCACCTCCAGCCCGCTGATGCCCGGCAGGTTGAGGTCGCAGAGGACCACGTCGGGCTTGAGCTTGCGGATCTGCGGCAGTGCGTCCTCGCCGCTTTCGGCCTCGCCGAGCACTTCGATGTCGACTTCACGGCCCAGGATCAGGCGGAAGCCCGTGCGCACCAGCGAATGGTCGTCGACGATGAAAACCTTGATGCTCATGGCAGCCCCCCGATTCGATGGGGACACGCTACCGAACCCACCCGTCCCATCCCAGCAGCGTATGCCGCGCTGGCGAGTAGGAAAAGTCCTACCCCTATGCGAATGCGTCAGGAGAAGGCGGAAGCGGTGAGATAGATTCGGGCTGGCCTGCCCTCGCGCGCAGCGCTCGGGCGTTCGATGCCGCGCGCGCCATGGCGCGCAAGCGCGGCCTCTCACCCATGGCCCTCCCCGCGGCGCGGGCAACCTGCGGTTGTCCAAATCGGCTCCATGCCGATTTGTCGAACGCCTAGAATCTGGCGGAAGCGGTGAGATTCGAACTCACGGATGGTTTTACCCATCGGCGGTTTTCAAGACCGCTGCCTTAAACCACTCGGCCACACTTCCGTGATGCGGATTTTCGCACGTCAGAGCGGCTTCTGGACCGGCTTCGAACCTGCCTTGGCCTTTGCCTTTGCCTTGAGGCAGGCGGGGTCGCTGCACTCGAGGCGTGCTGCCTCCAGCAGTTTCGGCAGTCGCTCGGCCAGGAAGTCGATGAACACCCGCACCGCCGGCAGCAGGCCGCGGCGGGAGGCGAACACGGCATGGGCGATGCCCTGCGGCAGGCGCCAATCCGGCAGCACCACTTCCAGGTCGCCGCGCCGCACCGCATCCGCGCACACGGTTTCCGGCAGCAGCGTAATGCCGATACCGCCCTCGGCCATCGCCTGCATCATCGGGAAATCGAAGCCGGTGATCCGCGGTTGCAGGTCGATGCGGCGCACTTCGCCATCGGGGCCGTGCAGTTCCCAACGCTGGCGGGCTTCGTCCTCGCTGATGCTGAGGGTGACGTGCTCGGCGAGTTGCTCCGGCGCCGTCGGACGGCCGGCGCGGTCCAGGTACTTCGGGCTGGCGACCAGCAACTCCTGGATCTGGCCAAAGCTGCGCATCACCAGGCTGCCGTCGTCATCGAGTTTCGCGCGCACGCGCAGGGCGACATCGACACCCTCGTTGATCACGTCGACGCGGCGATTGCCGACGATCAACTGCACGCGCACCTTCGGGTACAGCGCCATGAAGTCCGGCAGCAGCTTCGGGAACTGCTGCTGCGCCATCGACACCGGTACGCTGACCCGGATCGTGCCGCGCGGCTCCGCGCTCAGGCGATCCACGGCTTCGCGCGCCGCCTGCGCCTCGGCCAGCATCGACTGCGCATGGCGATGCACGCTGGTCCCCACGTCCGTCACCGCGAACCGTCGCGTCGAGCGCTGCAACAGGCGCACGCCAAGCTCGGTTTCCAGCGCACTGATGCGCCGGCTCAGCCGCGACTTGGGGATGCCGAGCGCGCGTTCCGCGGCGGCGAATCCACCGTGGTCCACGACCGCGGCGAAGTAATAGAGATCGTTGAGATCCTGCATGACGATAATTCCGAATATGGAACGTATCATGATATTGAACAGTCTTTATCCCGAATATGCAACAGAGGAGGATGCATCCCAACGCGGCGCTGCCGCACCCGACGGGGCATCAGCATGAAACTCCTGCATCTCGACTCCAGCATCCTTGGCCAACATTCCGCCAGTCGCGAACTGGGCGCCGCGATCGTCGCCCGCTGGCAGCGCGACGTGCGTGGCCTCGAGGTCACCTACCGCGACCTCGCCGCCCATCCGCTGCCGCACCTGGGCGCTGGTTCGCTCGCACAGGCCGATGCCGACGAGGCCGCAACCGCGGCGGCGGTGATGGACGAATTCCTGTCCGCCGACGTGATCGTGATCGGCGCGCCGATGTACAACTTCGGCATTCCCAGCCAGTTGAAGGCCTGGATCGATCGCATCGCGGTGGCCGGCAAGACCTTCCGCTACACCGCCGAGGGCCCGCAGGGCCTGGCCGGCGGCAAGCAGGTGATCGTGGCCGCGACCTACGGCGGCAAGCACCCGGTCGAAAGCGGGCGCAACTTCGTCGAACCTTACCTGCGCCAGGTGTTCGCCTTCCTCGGCATCACCGATGTCGAATTCGTCAGCGCCGAGGGGTTGTCCATCTCGCCGGAGCAGCGGGTGACGTCGATCTCGGCCGCACATGCCCGCATCGATGTCGCGCTGCCGCTTGCAGCCTGATCGAACACCGCTTTCGCGTTCCTCCCTCCCCTCCCCGGAACGCAACGGGCCCGCACTGCGGGCCCGTTTTTTTTTTCGAGATTGCGGGAACGATCAGGCGATGCGTTCGACGCCGCCCATGTACGGACGTAGCGCCCCCGGCACGTCGATGCTGCCATCGGCGTTCTGGTAATTCTCCATCACCGCGATCAACGCGCGGCCCACGGCCACGCCGGAACCGTTCAAGGTATGCACCGGTTCGGGTTTGCCGGTGGCCGGGTTGCGCCAGCGCGCCTGCATGCGCCGCGCCTGGAAATCGCCGCAGTTGGAACAGGACGAAATCTCGCGATACGTGGCCTGCGATGGCAGCCAGACTTCCAGGTCGTAGGTCTTGGTCGCGCCGAAGCCCATGTCGCCGGTGCACAGCAGCACCTTGCGATACGGCAGGCCCAGCGTTTCCAGCACTACTTCGGCGCAGCGGGTCATGCGCTCGTGCTCGGCATCCGACTCTTCGGGTTTGCTGATGCTGACCAGCTCCACCTTCTCGAACTGATGCTGGCGGATGAAACCGCGGGTGTCGCGGCCGGCGCTGCCGGCCTCGGAGCGGAAGCACATCGAGTGCGCGGTCATCCGCAGTGGCAGGCGATCCGCTTCCAGGATCTCGTCCCGGACGATGTTGGTCAGCGGCACTTCCGACGTGGGGATCAGGTAGCGCTTGTGTTCGCCGAGCTGGGTGGAGAACAGGTCTTCCTCGAACTTCGGCAACTGGCCGGTGCCGCGCATCGCATCGGCGTTGACGATGACCGGCACGTTGGTTTCCTCGTAACCGTGCGCGCCGGTGTGCAGGTCGAGCATGAACTGGGCGAGTGCGCGATGCATCCGTGCCAGCTGGCCACGCAGCACGGTGAAGCGCGCGCCGCTCAGCTTGGCGGCGGTATCGCCATCCAGCCAGCCGTTGCGCGCGCCGAGCTCGACGTGGTCCTTCACTTCGAAATCGAAGGTCCTGGGCGTGCCCCAGGTCTTCTGCTCGACATTCTGGCTCTCGTCGCCGCCAATCGGCACCGAAGCATCCGGCAGGTTCGGGATGCCCAGCGCGATGGCCTCGATCTGGCCACGCAACTCGTCGAGTTCGATTTCCGAGGCCTTCAGTTCATCGCCGAACGCGGCGACTTCGGCCATCACCGCGGAGACGTCCTCGCCCTTTGCCTTGAGCATGCCGATCTGCTTGCTGCGGGTATTGCGCAGGTTCTGCAGTTCCTGGGTGCGCACCTGCAGCTGTTTGCGACGCGTTTCCAGCGACTCGAGGTGGCCGACGTCCAGTTCGAAGCCGCGCGTGGTGCGCAGGCGTTCGGCGAGTTCGGCGGGGTTGGCGCGCAACAGGGCGGGATCGAGCATCGCGAGGGGGTTCCGTGGACGAATGCTCATTATCGCCCGAGCCGGCGCGCGTTGGCGCTGGCACGACGATGCGCTGTGCCAGAATGCGGCATGGTCGATCCCGCACCGCGCAAGCCGCTGCTGCCGCCCCGGGCCGTCAAGGTCCTCGCCATTGCGTTCGGCGCTGGCCTGTTGCTGTTCCTGCTGCTGTGGCTGGACCAGCGCAACGACACCGAATTCTTCAAGGGCGGCGGGCCCGAGATCGCCGAAGGCAACGCCGACATCCTGCCGGCCCCCTTGCCGGCCGATGTGGCCAACGAGGACGGCAACGCCAGCGGCCTGCGCCTGCCCGAGACCGCGCAGGGCAAGCCGCTGCCTGCGACTGAGCGCCCCCGCATCATCGATGAACCGCCCCCCCCGCCACCGCCACCTGCCGCACCCGTCGCTCCCTCCGCGCCGGTCGCCCGGGGCAGCGATACCCCGGTGCCGATCAGCCAGCCCGCGCCGCGTTATCCGCAGGAGGCATTGCGCCGGAATGCCGGTGGCACCGTACGCGTGAGGGTCACCGTGGCCACCGACGGCAGCGTCGATCGCCTGGACGTCGCGGAAAGCAGCGGCAATCGCCACCTGGATCGCGCCGCGATGGAAGCGGTGCGCCGCTGGCGCTTCCAGCCCGCGGTGCGCGATGGCCAGCCTGTCGTCGCCGAGGTCGTGGTTCCGATCGTGTTCAATCCGGGCGGCTGACGTCACCCACGCACAACGAAACGTGGACGCGATGACGACATCGCTGAATCCAGGGCGGAGCCCAGGCACGTAATCCTGCGCAGATTGATCCCCGTCTAACGAATCGATCAGGACACTCGGTCGCGTGCCTTCCGCACGACGAGGAGATCGACATGACGAATGTCCAGACCAACTACGATCCGCTGCTGAAACAGGAGGACCCGCAGGCGTTGCAGCCAGGTCCCGACACGGCGCGCAAGACGATCCTGCTGCTGGGCCTGCTCGCCATCACCGGCGCAACGTGGTGGACCCTCCAGGATCGCAACGACGTGGTCGATGCCACGCCTGCGATTGCCTCGACCGAACCCCTGCCGGCCCCGATCGACGAAGCGCCCCTGGCGCCGCTGCCAACCACCGCTGCAAGGCCGATCGCGAAGTCGCCGACCCCCGGCCCGACGCGTGATGCCTCGCTGATCGCCAGCAGCCAGGTGCTGCCGAAGTACCCGGCATCGGCGCTGCGCGCAGGCGAGACCGGCACCGTGCTGGTGCTGGCCAGCATCGACCGCAATGGCGTGCCGATCGAGGTCAGCCTGGACGATCGCAGCGGCAATCGGGAGTTCGATCGCTCCGCCCTGCAGGCCGTGCGCCAGTGGCGTTTCCAGCCCGCGTTGCGCGATGGCAAGCCGGTCGCCACCAGCGTGCGAGTCCCGGTCGAGTTCGCGCTTGAGCGCGGCTGATCCCGAGGTGCGATCCGCTTGACGAAACGGCCCGCCGGGTGCGGGCCGTTTCATTTCGATCCAGCGCGGTCGTCGCCGATCAGGCGTCGCTCAACGAGCAGCCCACGCCACGCGCCAGCGCATCGAAGCCCGGGAACGAGGTCGCCACGTTGGCAACGTCGCCGATCCGCACCTCGCCAAGCGCACGCTGCGCACCCACCGCGAACGCCATCGCGATGCGGTGGTCGCCAAGGCTGTCGACCACCCCGCCCTGCAACGTGCGGGGGTGGATCGTCGCGCCATCCGGCGTTTCCTCGACCTGGAGGCCCAGGGCACGCAGCCCGTTGGCCATCGCGGCCAGGCGATCCGATTCCTTGACCCGCAATTCGGCGGCGCCTCGCACCACGGTCGGACCGCTGGCATGCGCGGCAGCGATGAACAACGCCGGGAATTCATCGATCATGTCCGGCACCAATGTCTCCGGCACCTCGATGCCGCGCAGCGGCGCGTATCGGACGACGAGGTCAGCAACCGGTTCGCCGCCATGCACGCCGCCGTTGTCCTCGACGATGTCGGCACCCATCATCCGCAACGCCTGCAGCAGGCCGGTGCGGCGTGGGTTCAGCCCCACCTGCTTCAAGCGCAATTCCGAGCCGGGCACGATGCCGGCGGCCACCAGGAAAAACGCGGCCGACGAAAAATCCGCCGGCACCGCGATGTCTGTCGCGCGCAGGCGTTGCCCGCCGCGCAAGCGCGCGAACCCGGGCGAGAACTCGATGTCGACGCCGAACGCGGACAGCATGCGCTCGGTGTAGTCGCGGGTCGGGTGCGGCTCGCGCACGATGGTCTCGCCATCGGCATACAGGCCCGCCAGCAACAGCGCGGATTTCACCTGCGCACTGGCGACCTCCAGCGTGTGGTCGATGCCGACCAGCGCCTGGCCGCCATGGATCCGCAATGGAGGCAGTCCGCCCGCTTCGGTGTCGATGCGCGCACCCATCTTGGCCAAGGGGGCGGTCACCCGCCGCATCGGTCGCCTGGACAACGAGGCATCGCCAACCAGCACGCTGTCGAAGCGCTGCGCCGCCAGCAGGCCGGCGAGCAGGCGCATGCCGGTGCCGGCATTCCCGCAATCCAGCACGCCATCGGCGGCCCGCAGCCCGTCGATACCGACGCCATGCACGATTCGCCGCGACGGCGACGGGGTTTCGATGCGCACGCCGAGTCGCGCGAAGATCGCCGCGGTGGCGCGCGTGTCCTCGCCTTCCAGGAAACCCTCGATGGTCGAGACCCCATCGGCCAGCGCGGCGAACATCACCGAGCGATGCGAGACCGACTTGTCGCCGGGGATATCCAACGTGCCGCGCAGCGGGCTACCGGCAGACGCTATCCAGTCGAGGGCGTCGCTGCCACCGCTCACTTCATCACCTCATCCAGCGCGGCGAGCAGGCGCTGGTTCTCGGCCTCGGTGCCGACGGTGATGCGCAGGCATTCGCCCAGGCCGTAGCCGCCCATCGGCCGCAGCACCACGCCGCGCCCGACCAGGCGCGCCTCTATGCGCGAGCTGTGGTCGCCGAATTCGACCAGCAGGAAATTGGTCTGCGAGGGCGCCACCTTCATCCC
>Ga0116176_10000704_pt1 | contig 27131 bp, 23 predicted proteins | sample AD_STIC08_MetaG_FD_89803 | JGI IMG/M metagenome (GOLD analysis project Ga0116176, IMG submission 89803) | Active sludge microbial communities of municipal wastewater-treating anaerobic digesters from USA - AD_STIC08_MetaG | ecosystem: Engineered > Bioreactor > Anaerobic > Digestate | place: USA...
CATATCGACCTGCCCACCTGCGGCGAGTGGCCTCTGGCGCAGAAGCTGCAGGGCGAACGCGAGACGCTGGGCCACTACCTCAGCGGGCATCCGATGGATCCGCATCGCGACGAGCTGCAACGCCTGGTCGGCCATGACCTGTCGTCGCTGGACGCGCTGTGGGAAGCGCGCCCGCAGGAGGCGCGCCGGGGCTGGCGGCAGCAGATGCAGGCGGTGGTCGCGGGGCAAGTGGTGGGCATGCGCAAGCGCGGCGATTCGCAGGCCTTCGTGCAACTGGAGGACGGGCGCGGCCGGATCGAATGCGCGTTCTTCGGCGACGAGTGGAAGGAATACGCGCCGCTGCTCACCCGCGACCGCATCCTGGTGGTCGAAGGCGACCTGCGCGAGGACGAATTCAGCGGCGGCTTCGCCCTGCGTGCCAGCCGCTGCTGGGACTTCACCCAACTGTGCGGCGAACGCGCCCAGCGTGTGTCGATCCGCATCGACCTCCGCCAGCCGGACGCGTTGCAGCACTTCGAACGCATGCTGCAGGCGCATGCCGGCGCCACGCCCCTGCTGATCGAGGCGATCACCGCCGCCGGGATCGGCCGACTCACTGTCAATGGCGGCCGCGGCCTGCGCGTGGATGCGGCATTGCCCGGCCTGCTGCGCAACCTGCCCGGGGTGGACGCGGTCAGCGTCACCCTGGCCAAGCCGTGGGTCAATTGAGCCGCGCTCAGTCGTCCTGGTCGCCGCGGGCGATCCGCTTCTGGATCTTGTCGAGGTAGGCGTCCGCTTCTTCCACGCTGCTGAAGATCTCGCTCAGTGGCACCGCCTTGACGATGTCGAACACCTTCTGCACCTGCGGCTGCGTATTCGCCAGCACCAGCGTTCCACCGCGCGCGGCCAACAACTTGCGTGCACGGAAGATCGAACGCACGCCCGCCGAGCTCACGTAGTCCAGTTGCGCCAGGTCGAGCACCAGCGATTGCACCTTCGCCGCCAGCACCAGGGTCAGGCGATCGTCGAGCTCGCCGTAGGTATGCGTGTCCAGGCGACCGCCGACTTCGACGCGCTGGCTGCCGTTCGGGAGCAGGGAATGGATGCGGACGGAAATGGCCATGGAGTCGCGTGGGCGTCAGGTGGGAGAAGGGATCGCCTCGAGCACCACACGCATGTGGTTCCAGCCGGCGTCCCGATGGTAGCGCGCATCCTGCGCGAGTTCGCGCACCAGGTGGATGCCCAGCCCGCCGATCGGCCGATCCTCGAGGTCGGCATCGAGGTCGGGCACCGGATGCGCGAGTGGATCGTAGGCGGCGCCGTTGTCGCGGAGTTCGAGGACGACGCGACCGTCCGCGGCGGTCACGTCGAGTCGCATCGCATCGACGCCCGCCTGCGCCCCGTGGTCCATGACATTGCAGGCGAGTTCCTCGACGATCACTTGCGCATCGTGGACGCGGCCGCTGTCGATACCGGCGGCATGCAGGTGCGCCTCGACCCCGGCCAGCACCTCCGGCAGCCGATCGCGACCGCCGGGCACGTCGAGCACCATCGACCACGCCGCCGGCACGGGTTGCGACCCGCAATCGATCGCGAACACGGTGATGTCGTCCGATTGCGCCACGCCGGCCGCGAACGCATGCACCGCGATCAACATGCCGTCGCAGGCTTCGGCGGCGCTGCCCGCGGTGCGCAGCGCGGCCTGCATGCGTTCCTCGCCGAAGGCCAGGTCGTCGCCATCGAAGGCTTCGGTCACGCCATCGGTCCATGCGAACAGCAGGTCGCCCGGTTGCAGGCGACCGCGCCAGACCTCGAACCCATCGACCGCGTCGAAGCCGAGCGCGGGGCCTGACTCCAGCGGAATACTGTCGATGCGGCCATCGGCATGCCGCAGCAGCGGCGCATCATGGCCGGCGCTGGCGATCGCGAGTTCGCCACTCGCCAGGTCGAGCACGCCGCACAGCACGGTGGCGAACATACAGGCGTCGTTGTTCTCCGAGAGATGGCGTGCCGCGTCGGCCAGCACCCGGTCGGGCGCATCGCTCGCTGCGGTCGCCACTTCCAGCACGGTCACCACCCGGGCCATGAACAGCGCCGCCGGCACGCCCTTGTCGGAGACGTCGCCGACCACGAACCACACGCGGTCGGCGCCCTGCAGGAAATGACCGTGGAAATCGCCACCGACCGCCTTCGCCGGCTCCAGCCGTGCCTGCAGGCGATAACGGATGTCGCCAACGGCGAAGTCGCGGTCGCGCGGCAGCATCGACATCTGGATGCCGCGGGCGATGTCGAGTTCGCTCTGCAGCTTCTGCCGTTCGGTGGCGTAGCGGCCGATCTCGTCCAGTTGCTGGCGGATCGAATCGCGTGCGCGTTCCAGCGCGCGCGCCATCACCCCGACCTCGTCGCCGCGCGCATCGTGCGGCACCGGCCAGTCGAATTCGCCATTGGCGAAGTGGCCCGCACTGGTCGTGAGCTCGGTCAGCGGCACGGTGATCCGCCGGGCCAGTCGCAATACCGCCAGCGCCGCCAGCAATGCGACCAGGCCACCGATCAGGCCGAGCATGCGCATCGCGCTGTCCAGCCCGGCCAGCATCGCGTCGCGGCCCATCGAAAGCTGCAGGGTCCAGCCGCTGCCGCCGACCGGCTGCAGCACCGAATAGCGGACCGTGCCGTCGCGCGCGTCGGCATGGGTGAACTGCAGCGGGCGCTGTTGCACGCGCGCGGCTTCCATCGGGGCGAGGTCGCTGCGACCGGCACGCGCGATGTAGCCCGGCAAGTCATGGGCGAAGGCGATGCCGCGTTCCGGATGCACGGCGATCGTGCCCTCCGGTGCGAACAACGCGGTCCGCTGGCCGGTGACCGTGCGCAACGATTCCAGCGACGACGACAGCGCCTGCACCGGCACGTCCAGGCTGACCATGCCGATGCGCCTGGCACTGCGGTCGCGCAGCGGCAGGTTGAGCGTGGTCATGTAGCGCCCGCCGGCGGTTTCGTTGAAATACGGCTCCGACCACCACGGCGACGTCGCCTGCAACGTGCGCTGGTACCACTCGCGCCCGGCCAGGTCGTAACCGTCGGCGAGCAGGTCGCGATCAGGCACGCCGCGCGCGGCGATGCCAACGTAGAACGCCAGCGGCGCACGGTCGGCCAGCACCCCCGGTTCCAACGCCACCAGGCCACCGACCGTGACTGGATTGGCATCCAGCATCGCTTCCATCGCCTCCAGCAACTCGGCGCGGGTCAGGGCCACCCGGTTGTTGAGTTCAATCATCGCCTCGCCGGACACGCGGACCGAGCGCATCGTGGCGTCCAGCCGATCCGCCGCCTGCCGCGCCTCGTAGCGGGTGCGCGCCTCGGCATCGGCAAGCACGCGCTCGCGGGCGGCGAGGAAGGCCGTGGCGAATCCAGCCAGCAACAGCAAGGCCAGCAACAGGCCCACCCAGGCCATCAGCCGCGTGCGCAGGCTGGCATGCCAGGGCACGCGCACGTCCGCCGAGGAGGCGGGTGGCACGGCCGGCATGGGCATCGGATCCATCGCTGCAGCGTCCAATGCCCCCCTGCCCGCGTCAAGCGATTGCGCCACGCGCAGCCACCTACGGCTCGGTATGGCCGGCCCGCTGGGCTAAACTTCGGGCGATGAACCCGAACTACCTCGATTTCGAACAGCCCATCGCCGACCTGGAAGCGAAGATCCAGGAGCTCCGGCATGCCAGCAACGGCCCGGCGGTGAATGTCGACGCCGAAGTGCATACGTTGAAGGAAAAGCTGCGCAAGCGCACCGCGACGATCTTCCGCGACCTCACCCCGTGGCAGGTCTCGCAGCTCGCCCGCCACCCCGCGCGGCCGTACACGCTGGATTACCTGCGGGTGATCTGCGACGAATTCGAGGAACTCGCCGGCGACCGCGCCTTCGCCGACGACAACGCGATCGTTGGTGGCCTCGCCCGCATCGACGGCCGCCCGGTGATGGTGATCGGCCACGAGAAGGGCCGCGACACCAAGGCCAAGGTCCGCCGCAACTTCGGCATGCCCAAGCCCGAGGGTTACCGCAAGGCGCTGCGGCTGATGAAGATGGCCGAACGCTTCGGCCTGCCGATCCTGACCTTCATCGACACCGCCGGCGCCTGGCCGGGCATCGATGCCGAGGAACGCGGCCAATCGGAAGCCATCGCCCGCAACCTGCTGGAAATGGCCGAACTCAAGGTGCCGATCATCTGCACCGTGATCGGCGAAGGCGGCAGCGGCGGCGCGCTGGCGATCGGCGTCGGCGACCGCACGCTGATGCTCGAGTACGGCACATATTCGGTGATCACGCCGGAAGGCTGCGCCTCGATCCTGTGGCGCGATGCCGGCAAGGCCAAGGATGCAGCCGAGCAGTTGGGCCTGACCGCCAAACGCCTGCTAGGCCTGGGCCTGATCGACAAGCTGGTGCGCGAGCCGACCGGCGGCGCGCACCGCAACCCGGTGCAGATGGCCAAGCGGCTGAAGGCCGTGCTGCTCAACGAACTGGATGCGCTCGAGGGCATTCCGGTGGACCAGTTGCTGCAGCGGCGTTACGAGCGGCTGCGCGGCTACGGCGCCTACGACACCGCGTCCTGAGGCACATGCACGCGCCGTTGGCCGATGTGGTCCGGCGCGACGATGGGCGCGGCGTGATGCTAGGCTTCAGCGGCGGCCTGGATTCGACTGTCCTTTTGCATTTGCTCGCAGCGAATACCGACATTCGCCGCAACGGCTTGGGCGCGATCCACGTGCATCACGGGCTGCATGCCGATGCCGATGCCTGGGCCGCGCAGTGCCAGCGCAGCTGCGATGCGCTCGACGTCCCATTGTCGATCGTCCACGTCGATGTGGATCGTGCATCCGGCCAGGGTCTTGAAGGTGCGGCACGCGACGCGCGCCATCGCGCCTTCGCGCAGGCATTGGCCGATGACGAGATCCTCGCCCTCGCCCACCATCGCGACGACCAGGCCGAGACCTTCCTGCTGCGCGCCTTGCGTGGCTCCGGCGTGGACGGCCTGGCAGCGATGCGGTCGTGGCGCGCATACGCAAACGGCTGGCTGTGGCGACCCTTGCTCGATGTCGCGCGCGAGGAATTGCACGAGCATGCGACCGCGCATGGCCTGGCGTGGATCGAGGATGCGGGCAACGGCGATCCACGCTTCGATCGCAATTTCCTGCGCAACGCCGTGATGCCCCTGCTGCGCCAGCGCTGGCCGCAAGCGAGCCACAACCTGGCGCGCTGCGCGGCATTGAATGCGCAGGCCGCGGACCTGCTGGAAGCCGATGACGTGTCGGCGTTGCAGGGCGTGATGCGCGACGACCACACGCTCGATGTCGACGCACTGCGCGCGATCGTCCCGGAACGCCGCGCGCGCGTCCTGCGACGCTGGATCGGTGGGCTCGGCCTGCAGCCCCTGCCCGGCAACGGCATCGCCGTCATCGAAGCCGACCTGCTGCCCGCGCGCGCCGATACCCAGGCCTGTTTCGCGTGGTCCGGGGCACGCATCCGCCGCTGGCGCCACCTGCTGCATGCCGAGGCGATGCGCGATCCGCTGCCCGCGCAATGGTCGCAGGCATGGGACGGCACGACGCCGCTGCTCCTGCCGACCGGCGACACGCTGTCCCTGCTCGGCGCCGAGCGTTTCGACCCACCGTTGCGCGTGCATGCGCGGCAAGGCGGCGAACGCATCGTGTTGCCGGGACGTGGCCATTCGCATGCGCTGAAGCACGTCCTGCAGGACGCAGGCATTCCGCCCTGGCGGCGCGAACGCCTGCCGCTGCTGTCATCGAACGATGGCACCCTGCTCGCGGCCGGCGACGCCATCCTGTCGGCGTCGCTGGCCGCATGGCTGGGCACGCGCGGCGCCCGACTGCACTGGGCGAGGCTGGCGTAAACTTCGCGCATGGCCCGAAAGACGACACCTCCGCAAGACACCTCGCCGGTTGCCGACTTCGAGCAATCGATGCAGTCGCTGGAAGACCTGGTCGCGCGCATGGAAAGCGGCGAGATGACGCTGGAGGAATCGCTGGCCGCCTACGAGCGCGGCGTCGGCCTGTACCGGCATTGCCAATCCGCGCTGGAACAGGCGGAACTGCGCGTGCGCCTGCTCAGCGACCCCGCCAATCCCGATGACGCGCGTCCGTTCGACGCCAGCGAAGATGCCTGACGCGATGTTCGCGGCCTGGCGCACGCGCGTCGAGGCCGCGCTCGACCGCGCCCTACCCGACCCCGCCACCTCGCCCGAACGCCTGCACGCCGCGATGCGCCATGGCGTGCTCAACGGCGGCAAGCGCATGCGGCCGATGCTCGTTTACGCCACGGGCCGCGCATTCGGCGCGACCGAGGCCGACCTGGATGCCGCCGCCGTCGCGGTCGAGCTGATCCACTGTTATTCGCTGGTCCACGACGACCTGCCGGCGATGGACGACGACGCCCTGCGTCGCGGCCAACCCACCGTGCATGTGGCCTTCGACGAAGCCACCGCGATCCTCGCTGGCGATGCACTACAGGCGCGCGCCTTCGAAGTATTGGCGAACGCGCCGCAGCCGGCGGAGCGACGCGTCGCGATGCTGGCGGAACTCGCGCGCGCCTCCGGCGTGGCCGGCATGTGCGGCGGACAGGCGCTGGATATCGATGCGACCGGAAAGTGGGGTCGGAGTCGCCTTTCGTCTGCGAAAGGCGACTCCGACCCCAGTTTCCTTCTCGCCGACCTCGAACGCTTGCACGCGATGAAGACCGGCGCGCTGCTGCGCGCCGCAGTGCGCCTCGGCGCGATCGCGGCCGGAGCCGAGGACGCCAGCCGCGGCGCGCTGGATCGCTACGCCGACGCACTCGGCCTGGCGTTCCAGGTGCGCGACGACCTGCTCGACGTGGAAGGCGATGCCGCCACCCTCGGCAAGACCGCGGGCAAGGATGCGGCGCAGGACAAGGCGACCTTTCCCGCGCTGCTCGGCATCGACGCCAGCCGCGCGCGCCTGGCATCGCTGGCGGACACGATGCAGCACGCGTTGTCGTCGCTCGCCGTCGACACCACCGCGCTCGCCGCGCTGGCCCGCCTCGTCGTCGAACGCGACCGCTGAGCCACCGGCATGGCACGCCGCGCCTTCAAGCTCCTGCAGGACCGCATCGACGCCACCATGGCGTCGCTGGCGGTGTGGTTCATGGATGCGTGGACCGTGGTCGAACGTGGCTGGCGGCGGCCGTTGTCGAAGCTCGCGCTGCGCCTCAAGTTCGCCTTCTACCCACTGCTCGCCATCGCGGCGCTGGGCTGGCTGGGCTGGGACTGGACCCACGGGCGCAGCCTGGACGCGGCGGAGGACAGCCTGTTCGACAAGGTGGTGAAACTGCGGCCGGTGGAGCCGAAACCGTCGGGCAAGACCGTGGTCGTGGAGATCGACGAGTGCTCGATCGAGTGGACGCGCGCGCAGGGCCTGGGCGGCTGGCCTTGGCCGCGATCGGTGCACGCGGACCTGCTGGATGCGCTGGATCGCGCCGGGGTGAAGGCGGTCGGCGTGGATGTGATGTTCCTGGATCGCGACCCCGATGACCCGAACGGCGACGGCATGCTGGACCTGGTCGCCGCCGGTGGCGAGGGGCGGTTCCTGTTCGCCGCCACGTTCCCGGAGGACGCGGATTTCAACGCCAAGGCCGCGATCCGTGCCGCAGATGCGCCGGGGGCGTATCCGTTGTCGCCCGAGGCCAGGCCACCGGGACCGCCGATCCCGCTGCAGCTGCCGTACGGCGATGCGATGGCGAAGCATGCCGCATCGACCAACTTCGGTCGGTCGGACGACAGCATCGTCCGCGACGTGCCCTTGCGCGATGAGGTCGAAGGCTGGGGTATCCCCACCCTGCCGGTGCTGCTCGCCGCGCAGGTGCAGGGGCGGTCGCCCTCCTCTTACCCCGCGCAGGTCCGGGTGAACTGGCGCAAGCGCACGCAACTGCCCTACATCAGTGCCGCAGACCTGCTGGCGGGCGAGACGGTCTGCCATGCCGCAGGCGCAAAGCGCCCCGTGTTGCGCGACGCCGTGGCCCTGGTGGGCTACAGCGCGGCCGGCATCAGCGACACCAAACCGACACCGATCAAGGCCGCCATGCCGGGCGTGGAAGTCTGGGCCGAGGCGACCGAGGCGCTGCTGCAGGACAGCGCGATCTGGATGCCGCCGACCTCGTTCAAGTACCTGCTGGCGGCGCTGCTGGTCCTGCTGACCAGCTACGCATTCTGGCGCGGCGAACCGCATGAGGACGTGGACGGGGTGTTCGTGGCCACCAACGCCACCCTCCTGCTCATCGCCTTCGTCGGCCTGACCTTCTTCGGGGTGTTCGTCGACATCTTCGCCAGCGTCGGCTTCGTCAGCCTGTGCTTCGGCCTGTGCCGGCTCTACGCCTCCGTGCAGCGCGGCCGCGCGATCGGCAACAACGACTATCGCGACGAATACAACCCGCAGCACCATCCCTGGCTGTTGATGGCGCGCCTGCGCTTCGTGCCCAATGGCGACATCGAGGCATTCGCCGCGATCCGCGGCAAGCGCGAGTACCGCCGCCTGCTGCGCCGGCAACTGTATGCCGGCAGCGACGCGGTGATGATCGAGGGCATCGTCGAGCGCAAGAGCTGGCTGCACGACATCCTCGACGACCTGATGCTGCTGATCTGGACCGGTACCGAGCGCACCCAGGCACTGGACGCGGCGAAGCGCGAGCTCGACCAGTTGTATCGCGACCTCAACGAAGGCGACCTGCGCCTGGAGGACCATGGCCGGGTGATGGTCTGCATTTCCGTTGCCGAGATCGACGACGACAACGACCTGACCAACCGCGGCGAGCGCATGCGCCTGCGCGAGCTGCTGGGGCAGGACCTGAATGCGACCGACGAATGGCTGCTGGTCGCGGACAATCGCTATATTCTGGATCCGTCGCACACGCTGGAGTTCAGCGACGAGGCGACGGATGCCACCGACGCGGAGGGGGAAGATCGATGACACGCAACACGATGCGATGGAGTGCCGCCGTGCTGGCGGCGATGGTGTCCGGCCTGCTGCTGGCCGCCGACCCGATCACCCCCGCGACAGTCGCCAAGCCTTCGATCGAGGCGCATGCCAAGCCGGATTTCGCCTCCCCGACCGTGGCCACGTTCAGCAAGAACGCGCCGGTCAAGGTCAGCGGCCAGCAGGGCCTGTGGTTCCAGCTGGCGTTGGACGGTGGCAAGACCGGCTACGTACGGGTCAACGACGTGCGCGTGGCCTACGGCAAGGCCGAAACCGGCGGGGCTGCCCAGGCGCTGTTCACCGGCAAGGCCAGCAAGGGCCGCGTCAGCGAAACCGCGAGCGTGCGCGGCATCGACGAGAGCGACCTGAAGGCCGCCAGCTTCAATGCCGCCCAGCTGAAGCTGATGGAGTCCTACCGCGCCACCCCCGAAGCCGCCGAACAGGCAGCTGCCAAGCGCGGCTGGACGGCCACGCAGGTGGCGTACGCCATCGAATACCAGCCTGGCAAGGCGAAGGGCAGCGGCAAGGGTGGCGCCACCCAGGCCGAAAAGCGCGAGCGGTTCGGCATGGCGCGCGGGCTGCTGTCCTCGGTCGGCGGCCGGCTGGGCGGTGGCGTGGGCGCGACCGCAGCGGCCTCCGGCGACAAGCTGATCGGCAAGTCGGAAGACGAAGTCGCCCAGGAAGAACTGGAGCTGGGCCCGCTGATCGCCGGTCGCGTCCTCGGCGCGGCACCGTTGGTGAAGGATCCGGCGATGCAGAAGCGGGTGAACCTGATCGGTCGCTGGCTGGCCTCGCGCAGCAGCCGCCCCGAGTTGCCCTGGACCTTTGGCGTGATCGACGATGGCGAGATCAACGCCTTCGCCGCCCCGGGTGGCTACATCCTGATCACCCGCGGGCTTTACCAGTTGCTCGGCAGCGACGACGAAGTGGCCGCGGTGCTGGGCCACGAACTCAGCCACGTGGTCCAGCGCGACCACTACGAAGTCCTGCGCAAGCAGGAGTTGCAGGGCGCGGGCCGCGATGTCGCGCTGAGCCGGGTCAACACCGGCGGCGGGGTGGCCGGCAGCCTTGCGCGCGGCTACATCGAACGGAACGGTGCAGCGATCATGCTGACCCAACTCGACCGCAACGCCGAATACCGTGCCGACCAGGCCGCCGGCTTCTACCTGGCGCGCGCCGGCGCGAATCCGCTGGTTTATTACGCGGTGCTGCAGAAGATGACCGCGCTCGGGTCTTCATCACAACGACTGACCCAGTTGTACAAGACCCATCCTCCGCTGGACAAGCGCCTGGATGCGCTGGACAAGCAGGGTTACAAGGGCCTGGAGCCCTACCTGGATCGCTGATCGCGGCAGGCCCGGCAGATGCGGAAAGGCCGGCCTGCGCCGGCCTTTCCTGTTCACCCGATGCGCCCTGCATCGATGCTGGGCGATGCTTACTTGAACAGGCGGATCGTCACCGGATAGCGGTACGGCTGGCCATCGTAGGCCTTGAACGCCGCGACCAGGGTGCAGACGATCCACACCAGCGCCAGGATCCCCCACAACGGCAGCGCCACGATCAGGCCGATGCCGAGGGTGAAGATCGAGAACACCACCGCGGCTGCGGCATAGATGAACATGCTGAGGTTGAAGTTGACCGCCTCTTTCGCATGCTCGGAAGCGAACGCGGAGCGGTCGCGTACCAGCATCCACACCCCCACTGCTGCAATGGCGCCCGCCACGCCCGCCCACAGGCTGGTCGCCATCGCGGCCACCAGCGCCGCAGCGTGTGCAGCGGCCGCCCACTGGCGGTCGGTGAGGCTCGGGGACAGGGTCTGCACGGCGGTCGCGGCGCCACCGGATTCGTAGGTGCTGGTTTCCATCGTCGACTCCCACCGGAAACAGTCCGGCATGGAAAGGAGGATGGAGGCATTGCCTGGCGATCCAAGCGGCCGGAGGCCCAATGCGGGCCAGCGGCGACGAAAGGCCGCCGGCGCGCGACGAAACGCGCAACGCCGGCGACGGGGACCGCTTACTTGATCAGGCGCAGCGCGTACGGATACCGATACGCGACGCCTTCGTTGGCCTTGATGCCCGCGAGGATGGTGAACACCAGCCACGCGATGCCGATCAGCGGCAGCAGCACCAGGCCGATCAGGATGAACGTCAACAGGAAGCCGATGAACGCGGCGATCAGCATGGTGATGTTGAAATTCAGCGCTTCCTTGCCCTGGTCGGCGGCGAAGGGAAGGGTGTCTTTCTTGACCTGCCACACCACCAGCGGGCCGATGATGTTTCCGAAGGGAATGACAACGCCGGAGAGCGCCGACAGGTGCGCGAACATCCCCCACTGCCGGTCATCGGAAGACGGCGCACCGGAAGGCACGGGAGGAGGTGCGGTGGCTTCGTTGATATCCATCTAGAGTTCCCCGGTTTTGCGCGAGCGCGCGGTTCACGAAGCATAACGCGGCCCGACGCAGGTGCCGGCCAGTCCCGCCGCCGTTGCGCGGCGCCACCGGCCGGCCATCGGCGCGATGCCGGCGACCCCGCGCCCGACCCCGCTTCAGCCGGTGCCGGCCACCGTCATGCGGCCGACCAGCATCGAACCGGTCGCGATGTGCGAACGTGGATCCACATCGTTGCCCACCGCCTCGATCGCGGCGAACACCTGCTTCAGGTTACCGGCGATGGTGACCCCGTCGACCGGATAGGCGATGCGCCCGCCCTCCACCCAGAACCCGGCCGCGCCGCGCGAGTAGTCGCCGGTGATCGGGTTCACGCCCTGTCCCATCAATTCGGTGACCAGCAAGCCGCGGCCCATGCCCTGCACCAGTTCCTGCAGGCCGCCGGCATTCGCCCGCACCTGCAGGTTGTGCACGCCGCCGGCGTTGGCGGTGGTCTGCAGGCCCAGCTTGCGCGCCGAATAGCTGCCCAGCACGTAGCGCTGGACGATGCCGTCGCGCACCAGCGGGGATTCGCGCGTCGCCACGCCCTCCGCATCGAACGCGGCCGAGCGGAAACCGCGCGGAAGGAACGGCCGCTCCTCGATGTCGAACCAGTCCGGGAATACCCGCGTGCCCACGCTGTCCAGCAGGAAACTGGCCTTGCGATACAAGGCCCCGCCGGAGACCGCGCCGAGGTAGTGGCCGACCAGCGAGCGCGCCATCTCCGCGGCGAACAGCACCGGCACCTCGCCGGTCGGCAGCGAGCGCGGATCGAGCCGCTCCAGCGTGCGCTGCGCCGCCTTGCGGCCGACTGCCTGTGGTGGTTCGAGGTCACCCTCCGCCAGTGCCACGCTGTACCAGCTGTCGCGCTGCATGTCCTCGCCTTCACCGGCGATCAGCGCGCAGCCGATGCTGTACGAGGTGCTGCGCTCGGCGCCCAGGAAGCCATGCGAATTGGCGTAGACGCTGATGGTCGCGCCGGCATTCGCGGAGGCACCGTCGGAATTGCCGATCCGGGCATCGACCTCGCGGCCCGCGGCCTCCGCGGCCAGGGCGATCGCCACCGCACGGTCAGCATCGAAATTCGCCGGATGCCAGCCGTCGAATTCGCGCAGCGTGGTCGCCATCAATCCGGCGTCGGCCAGGCCGGAGGCCGGATCGTCCTCGGTATGGCGGGCGATCGCGCAGGCCTGCGACACCGTCGCCTGCAGGCTGTCCTCGCGCAGGTCGGCAGTGCTGGCGCTGCCCTTGCGCGTGCCGAAGTAGACGGTGACGGCGATGCCGCGGTCGCGGGTGGCCTCGACGGTTTCCACCTCGCCCATGCGCACGTTGACGGCAAGCCCGCTGTCCTCGTTGCAGCTGACCTCGGCCTGGCTGGCACCGGCGGCGCGGGCCTGGGCCAGCAACTGCTCGGCGATACCGGAGAGCCGTTGCATGCGCTCGCGGCTGTCGTCGGCGACCGGGGCGATTTCGATGGCATGGCTGTTCAATGGACTATCCTGTACTGATGCGTGGACGCGATGAAGACACCGGCGAATTCCTGAGCCCCAGCCGCAGCCAGAACCGGCGCGATGCGCTGGACGTGCTGGCGCTGGGCGAGACCCTGACCGCGTTGAGCGCGGCGCAGTTGGCGCGGCTGCCGATCCCCGAGGAACTGCTGCCGCATATCCGCGAGACCCAGCGCATGACGTCGCATGGGGCGCGCAAGCGGCAACACGCGTTCCTGGCCAAGCAGATGCGTCGCCAGGACGACGCGGTGCTGGACGCGATCCGCGACGCGCTGGCCAAGGACGGCGAAGCCGGCAAACGCGAGACCGCCGCCCTGCATCGCGCGGAAGCGGTGCGCGACGGCCTGATGGGCGACGACGGCGACGTGGCGATGACCGAGTTTTTGGCCGCGCATCCCGATGCCGACCGGCAGAAGCTGCGCCAGTTGGTGCGCAACGCGCACGAGGAACGCAAGCGCAACAAGCCGCCGCGCGCGTACCGGGAGCTGTTCCGCGAAGTGCGCGAACTGCTGGCGACCGACGGCGATGAGGTTGCGGACCCGCTGGAGGACGAGGACGCCTGAGCTCACGCCTGCGTCCCGCCCACCGTCAATTCCGAGATCAGCAGTGACGGCTGGCCCACGCCCACCGGCACCGACTGCCCGTCCTTGCCGCAGATGCCGACGCCATCGTCCAACGCCATGTCGTTGCCGATCATCGCCACCCGCTGCATCGTCTCGGGGCCGTTGCCGATGAGGGTCGCGCCCTTCACCGGCGCGGTGACCTGGCCATCCTCGATCAGGTAGGCCTCGGTGGCGGTGAACACGTACTTGCCGCTGGTGATGTCGACCTGGCCACCGCCGAAATTCACCGCGTACAGGCCGCGCTTGACCGAGCGGATCATCTCCTCCGGCTCGTGCGTGCCGGCACGCATGTAGGTATTGGTCATGCGCGGCATGGTCAGGTGCGCGAAGGACTCGCGGCGACCATTCCCGGTCGGCGCCATGCCCATCAGCCGCGCATTGAGCGTGTCCTGCATGTAGCCGACCAGGATGCCGTCCTCGATCAGCGTCGTGCATGACGTTGGCGTGCCTTCGTCGTCGATGTTGAGGGACCCGCGACGGCCGTCGAGCGTGCCGTCGTCGACGATGGTGACGCCCTTCGCCGCCACCCGCTGGCCGATGCGGCCCGCATAGGTCGAGGTGCCCTTGCGATTGAAGTCGCCCTCCAGGCCATGGCCGACCGCCTCGTGCAGCAGCACGCCTGGCCAACCGTGGCCGAGCACCACCGGCATCGTGCCGGCCGGCGCATCGATCGCGTCGAGGTTCACCAGCGCCTGGCGCAAGGCCTCGCGGGCGAACGTCTCCGGCTTGTCGTCGGCCAGCAAGTGCGCGTAGGAATAACGCCCGCCGAAGCCGGCGAAGCCGGATTCCCGGCGTCCGGCCTGCTCCACGATCACCTGGATGTTCATCCGCACCAGCGGGCGCACATCGCCGGCCAGCACGCCGTCGCTGCGCGCGACCAGCACGGTGTCCACGCCGCCGCTCAGGCTCACCATCACCTGCTGCACGCGCGGATCCAGGGTGCGCACCAGCGCATCCACGCGCCGCAGCAATGCGACCTTCGCCTCGTTGGCGAACGCATCGACCGGATCCAGCGCGGGATACAGCTGGCGTCCGCTGCTCCGCGCCAGCGCCTGCCCGGCATGCTGGCGACCATCGCGCGCGATCGCCCGCGCCGATTGTGCGGACGCGATCAACGCCGCCGCATCGAGGTCATCCGAATACGCGAAGCCGGTCTTCTCGCCGGAGATCGCGCGCACCCCCACGCCCTGCTCGATCGCATGCGCACCGTCCTTGACGATGCCGTCCTCCATGCTCCAGCTCTCGCGCCGGGCATGCTGGAAATACAGGTCGCCGAAGTCGATGCCCGGGCCCAGCAGGCTGGCGAACGCGCGTTGCAGCGCGTCGGTATCGAGGCCGGCGGGAGCCAGCAAGCGGGATTCGGCGATGGCGAGTGCGTTCATGGGGCCTGCTTCGGAATGCGTTGCAACGGGATGACGATGGCGCCACCGGAATCACCCGGGCGCATCGGGCGCGGCGACCTGCGTCTTGGGCGGATCGCGACGCGCGCTGACCTCGACTTTGGGCGCGGCCCACGGTCCAGTGACGCGATACGTCTTGGCGCCGATTCCCTGCATGGGCTTTTCCAGCACCGCATTGGCGACCGCGCCGACGGCTGCGCCGACCGGACCGCCGGCGAGCGCGCCGACCGCGGTGAGCAGGCCGCCCGATTTCGGCAATACGTCCACGGTCTGGTCGAAGCGCTGGCTGCGCAGGTCCGCGCTGCCGCGCACCAGGATGTCCGCGGCCGGGCCCTTGATCGCGATGTTGTCGCTGCGTGCGCTGCCGTTGGCCAGGCGCACGTCGCCGGTGATGCTGTCGAAGGCGAAGCCCTTGTCGAAGAAATCGCGGAAGTCCAGGGTCAGCCGGCGCGGCAGCTGGCCGATGCCGAGCAGTCCCAGCACGCGGCCGGCGCCGGGTTCGAGCTCCAGCAGGCGGCCATCACGCGCATCCAGCCGCAGGTTCGCCTGCAGGGTGAGTGGATCCAGGGCGTCCGGTCCACCGCGCCAGTCGGCGTCGACCTGCAATTTGCCCTTGCCGCCGCCGACCTGGCCGCCCAAGGACAGGCCAGCCAGCAGCGCGCCGATGTCGTCGCTGTCCACGCCAAGCGCCAGCCGCGTGCGCGCCGCCACGCCCCGCCCGCTCCAGGTGCCGGTCGCGGTCAGCCGCTGCGTGCCGCCGCGGGTGGTGAACTCGTCCATGCGCAGGCCCCCGGCCACCGGCGTGCTGCGAAAGCGCGCCTGCCCCAGCACGGCCTCACCGATGCGCAAGTCACCGACATCGAAGAGCAGCGGCGGGAGCTTGCCCGGATCGAATGCGGGGACCTCCGCCCCTGCGGCCGCAGGCGTCGCGGCCGGCACGTTGGCGGCCGGCGGCTGCACGCCCGCCAACAGGCCACCGCTCCGCGCAGGCATTGCCCAGTGCAAGCGGTCGAAGCGACCGGCGACGGTGGCACCTTCCTGCGATGGCACGAGCAGCGATCCCGCCAGCGAGGCCCCCTGCACCACCACCGCGGTGCCGCGCGGTGCCGGGACGACCTGCACGCGCGCGTCGGCGAACTGGGTGCCCAGCAGGCGCAGTTGCGCCGCATTGACGTCGATCCGGCGCAGCGGCAAGCCATCGCCGCCACGATCGCCGGCGATCACCCCGATCCAGTCCAGCGCATCCACGCGCGCGGCACGACCGCCGACCACCAGGCCGTCCGCGGGGGGGGCGTCGGCACGCGCCCCTCCCAATTGCACGGCAACACCGGTCGCGCTGCCGCGGCTCCGGCTGCGCAGCGACAGCAGGTCGCCCAACGCGACCTCGACCTCGCCTTCCTCGAGTGGCAAGCGCAGGTCGACGCTGGCCACCAGCGGCTGGCCGCGCGGCTTGCGCAGGGGCTCCGGCAGGTCGAGTGCGGTGCCGACCAGGCCGGAGCGCAATTGCAGGCGACCGGCCATCGCGCCCTGCGCCGCATTGCGCGGGATGCCGAGGGTCACCGTCCATGCAGAGCTGCCGGACACATGCGGCTTCAGCCAGGCCAGGCTGCCGGCCTTGTCCAGCAGTCCATCGATGTCGATCTGCGCGTCCAGTTCGCCCTCGAACGCGTGCGCGCGGTCGCGCACGTGGGGGCCTGCCCGCAAGGCGAGCACGCCGGGCGTGCCTTCGTGGCGCACCTGCATGCCCTCGGCAGCGAAGCCCGCGTTGTCGTAGCGGATGTTCCCGCGCACCTGCTCGAACGCCAGCTTCCAGCGTTCGTCGCGCAGGCTTGCGCCGGACAGCACCACGTCGCCGTGGACGTCGTGCGGTGGCGGCTTGTCGTGATGGAACGGCAGCAGCATGTGGAACTGCGCCTGCGCGGGCCCGGCCACGCGCAGGCTGTCCATGCTCGCGCCGTACGACTTCTGCAACGGGCTGGCGCGCAGCATGGCCAGGAAGTCCTTGGCGTCGCCCGCCGCCGCCGCGTCGACCGTCAGCTCGGCACGCCCGAAGCGGGCGATGCCGGCCTTGAGTGCCGCCACCGGCACACCGGCGATCCGGCTGCGCCCGGCCACGGTGAAGCCATCGGCCTCGAAGCGGATGTCGGCGTCCAGGTCTTCGGCTGCAGGCCAGTCCGGCTGGAATTTCAGCACGCCGCCCTGCATGCGGGCATCGACCCGGAACACGCCGGCACCCTGCCGGCCGCCCTCGGTCCGGAACGGCCAATCGTCCAGGTCGCCGGCGACCACCGCGTGGATGTCATGCAGGCTGCCGCCCTTCAGGGCCGCATCCAGCCAGTCCACGGTCGACTTCGGCATCAGGTGGTGCACCCAGAAGCCGTGCGCCAGCGAGACCTGGGCGGTCCCCAGGTCGGCCGCCAGGTCCAGGCGCGGACGCGTGCCATCATTCGCGAACCCCATGCCACCGCGCACTTTCACCTGCAGGTCCGGATTGACCAGCGCCAAGCCGGCGGTGCGCACGCTCCAGCCGTTGCCGTCCCGCCACGCCACGGCCTCGCCATCAGCCGTGAACTGGTGGACCACGCCGAAACCGGCGGGCCAGTCGAACGCGAACACGGCCTGGGGATCGAAGCGCAGGCGCACGCCGTCGGCATCGCCCTGCAACCAGCCATCGACGCCGCGCATGCCCGGCGCGTTGCCGACCGGGGCGAAATGCAAACCGCGGATACGCGCGGTCGCCGAGACCACGCCGCCCCGCACGCCCTCCACATCCACGTCTTCCAGCACCGCGCCGGCGGATGACGCCTGCAGCCAGCCGCGCATGCCCAACGGCAACACATCGCCCAGCGCGAGCAACTGCAGCAGCGGCGCGGCGTCGATGCGCCGTGCCTGCAGGCCGTAGCGTTGCCCGCCCCGGACAACCAAACCATCCATCACCTGCTCGGCATCGCCCGACCCCAGGCGCAAGCGCGTGGCCTTGGCCTGCCATTGGCGCACGGTGCCACTCCAGCGCGCGTCCAGGGCGACCTTGCCCAGCGCTTGGGTCGGCGGCGGTTGTCCATCCGCCGACGGGGCGCCGCGCACCACCACGTCCTGCAAGGCGGCATCGGCGCGGATGCCGACGATCCGGTGCGCCTGCAACTGTCCCCACGCCCGCAGGCGCCCGCCGCCGGAGACAGGCACCACCCCGGCCAGGTCGAAACTGCCGGCGAACTCGCCGAGGTCGGCACGACGCGTGCCCGCGTACACCCGGCCGTCGCCGCTGCCGCGGTCGTAGTCGAGCGCCGCCGACAACGGGGTGGCGCCCGCGCGCAACCAGGCATGCGCGCCCACGCGGATGCGCCCGCCGTCCACCTGCATGCGCAGGTCGACGCGCGGCACCCGCAGGTCCAAGCCAAGCTCTGGCGCCGATACACGCAGCCGCGCATGCGACACCTGCAGCTCGCCGAGCCGCTCCAGCGTTGCGAAGGGATCGCCGCCGGCCTGCTGCTGTCCGGGCAATCCGCGCACGCTCCAGAGCCCGTTGGCGTCCCGTTGCAGGGTCAGTTGGAGGCCACGCACCCGCAGCTCGGTGAACGAACGCCCGGGCAACAGCCCCGCGTACTGGGCGACGAGGACTTCGGCATCACCGATGCGCAACGGATTCGCTGCATCGCCGATGCGGAGGTTGTCCAGCCGCAGCAATGGACCGCGACGCGTCCATTCGGTCTCGACATGGTCGAACGCGACCGGGCTCTTGACGCGCGTGCCCAGCCAGGTGGCCACCTTGTCCGGATGGCGCTCGACCAAGGGCAGCAACTGGCTGCCGATCCCATTGCCCAGCGCCAGCAGCACCAACGCCGCGGCCAATGCGTACCAGGCACCGCGGCGCAGCAGGCGCCAGCGTCGGCGGACGGGCGTGGTCATTGATTCAACTCCCTCCCCTGCGAAGGCAGGGGAGGGTTGGGGAGGGGTTGCTCTCTTAGCAACGAGCACCCCACCCTAGCCCTCCCCTGCCTTCGCAGGGGAGGGAATTCAAAAGCGTCAGAGCAGCACCACATCGAACTGCTCCTGCATGTACTGCGCGTCCGCCTGGAAGCGGATCGACTTGCCCAGGAATTCCTCCAGCTCGGCCACCGCGGTGGATTCCTCGTCGGTGATGCGCGCCACCACCTTCGGCGAGGCGATCACCAGCAGCCGCGGGGCATCGAACTGGCGCACCGCTCGGACGATCTCGCGGAACACTTCATACGTCACCGTCTCCGCGGTCTTGACCGTGCCGCGGCCGCTGCACTCGTGGCAGGGCTCGCTCAGCTGGCGCTCCAGGCTCTCCACCGTGCGCTTGCGGGTCATCTCCACCAGGCCGAGCGGCGAGAAGTCGTACACCGTGGTCTTGGCGTGGTCGCGGGCCAGCGATTTCTCCAGCGTGCGCAGCACCTGCCGGCGATGCTCGGCATCGACCATGTCGATGAAGTCGATGATGATGATGCCGCCCAGGTTGCGCAGGCGCAGTTGGCGCGCCACCGATTGCGCGGCCTCCAGGTTGGTGCGGTACACCGTCTCTTCCAGGTTGCGCTGGCCGAGGAAGCTGCCGGTGTTGACGTCGACCGTGGTCATCGCCTCGGTCTGGTCGATCACCAGGTAACCGCCCGACTTCAGCGGCACCTCCTTCTCCAGCGCGTGCTGGATTTCATCCTCGACCCCGTACATGTCGAAGATCGGGCGCGCGCCCGAGTAGTGCTCGATCTTTTCCGCGAGCCCCGGCATGTACTGCGCGGCGAATTCGCGCAGGCGCTCGCAGGTCTCGCGCGAGTCGACCTTGACCTTGTCCACGTCGCGACGGATCAGGTCGCGCACCGCGCGCAGCGGCAGGCTGAGGTCTTCATACACGCAGCTGCCGACCTTGGCAGTCGCCGAGGTCGCTTCGACCAGGTCCCACGCGCGCTTGAGGTAGGCGATGTCCTCGGCCAACGCTTCGGCCGGCTGGCCTTCGGCATTGGTGCGCACGATGTAGCCGTACGCGCCACCAGGACGCGCCAGTTCGGTCATCAACGCCTTCAGCCGCGCGCGCTCCTCGTCGTCCTCGATGCGCGCGGAAATGCCCAGCACGCGCGAGCGCGGCAACAGCACCATGTAACGCGAGGGGATGCTGATCTGGGTGGTCAGCCGCGCGCCCTTGCTGCCGATCGGATCCTTGACCACCTGCACCACGATCTCCGCGCCATCGCGCAGCAGTTCGGTGATCGGCACCTGGACCTGCATCGACGGCGGCGCGCCCGGCGCGTCGTCGACCTCGCCGGCGTCGAGCTGCGCGCTGCGGAAGATGTCGTTGGCATGCAGGAACGCCGCGCGGTCCAGTCCGATGTCCACGAAGGCCGCCTGCATGCCGGGCATCACCCGCTGCACCTTGCCCTTGTAGATGTTGCCGACCACGCCGCGCTGGCTGCCGCGCTCGATGTGCAGCTCCTGCAGCATGCCGTTCTCGACCACCGCGACGCGGGTCTCGCGCGGGGTCACGTTGACCAGCAGTTCTTCACTCATCGTGGCAGGTGCTCATGCGGCGATGCCGAACTCGCGCAACAGCCGCGCGGTCTCGAACATGGGCAACCCCATCACACCGCTGAAACTGCCGGAGAGGTGCTGGATGTGCGATTCGAAACGGCCCTGGATCGCATATGCACCGGCCTTGCCCTGCCATTCGTTGGTGGCGAGGTAAGCAGCGATCGCAGCGTCGTCCAATGCCGCCACCGTCACCTGCGAGGCCGACACTGCCTGCGCCTCGCGCGCGGCCGAGACCAGCGACACCGCGGTGATGACCTCGTGGGTACGCCCCGAGAGCGTGCGCAGCATCGCTGCCGCATCGCCGGCATCGGCCGGCTTTCCGAACACGCGGCCATCCAGGATCACTTCGGTATCGGCGCCCAATACCACCGCACCCGGCACCGCGACCACCTGCAGCAGGCCGGCACCGGCCTTCTCGCGGGCGACCCGGCGTACGTACTCGGCAGCCGCCTCGCCGGCGCCCTGGCGTTCCGGGAGATCGAGGTCGATGATGCCGAAGTCCAGCCCAAGGCGGGCAAGCAATTCGGCGCGTCGTGGCGAGCGCGAGGCAAGATGCAGCATGGTCGGGAGTCTAACCCGCGGCCATGTCGGGGCCATGCCTGCAACCCCGTTCCGGCTCACCACGCGTTCACTCCCGCCACGCGCGTTCACCTGGCACCCACCACGCCTCGCGCACGCTTCCCCCGCAACGATTCGGAGTCCACCATGATCCTGCGTCCCCTGTTCCTCGCCCTCTCCCTGGCCATCGCCCTGCCCATGACCGCCAACGCGCAGACACCCGCGGATATCGCCATCGCCTCGCCGCAGGGCACGTTGTTGTCGGTGTCGGCGTCCGCGGATGCCACCCGCGTTCCCGATGTGGCCACCATCTCCACCGGCGTGGTCACCCAGGCAACCGACGCCAACGCGGCGATGCGCGCCAACGCGGTGCAGATGGACAAGGTGATGGCGGCGATCCGCGCAGCGGGTATCGCCGAGCGCGATATCCAGACGGCCGGCATCAACCTCAACCCGCAGTACAAGTACGTCGAGAACCAGCCGCCGAGCATCGTCGGTTACCAGGCCAGCAACACCGTCAACGTGAAGGTGCGCGACCTGTCCAAGCTGGGCAAGGTGCTGGATGCATTCGTCGCCAATGGCGCCAACCAGATCAACGGCCCGAGCTTCGAAGTCGACAAGCCCGACGCGGCCTACGACGAGGCGCGCCTGGGCGCGCTGAAGAAGGCGCAGGCGCGCGCCGACACCTACGCCGCCGCGCTGGGCATGAAGGTGCGCCGCATCGTCAGCATCAGCGAGGGCGGTGCGAGCTTCCCGCGGCCGATGCCGATGATGCGGGCGATGGCCTCCGACGGTTTCGCCAAGGAAACCTCGGTGTCGCCGGGCGAGGCGTCGCTGTCGGTGAGCATCGACGTGGTCTTCGAGTTGGGGCGCTGAGATGACCACCCGCAAGGACAGCGACGCCGCCAGCGTGCCGACCGCCTCCCCGGATCCGGCATGCAACACCGGTTACGCGGAACCGAAGCCGAAGGACAAGGCGCAGGCACAGATCCCGGGCGCCAGACCCGAACCGGATGCAGAGGACGGTGGGCTGGAACACGATCCCGATCCCACGCCCTGAGTCGCCCACCGCTCGCCCACGATGCCCGCCATGTGCGGGCATCGTTGTATCCGGGGCAAAAAACATGAACGAGAGTCATTGCCATTTGTCGGCGGCAGACTGCCGGTCATCGCCCGCCGATTGCCAATGCGCCGGCGTACGGCGCAGCGTCGAAGCGTGCACCGGACGGGCATCGACCCCATCGCCGCCCCTGGTTCGTTGCATGGCATACCCACCTGACAGGAGGTTGACCATGGCTCGCTCGCACTCCATCGCTTCGTTCCGCCCGGCAGGTTTCGCGCTGCTGAAGCCCGCCTCCAAACCGCAACTCGACACGGCCCGCATCATCACGATGAGCGGCACCATCGCGGTCAATGTCCTGGCCATGGGCCTGCTGATGATGCCGATGACCATGCCAGCGCCGCTGCCGTTGCCCGATGAAACACCCGATACACGCCTGCCGGACTGGATCAGGCGGGATCCGCCGCCGCCGATCAAGGTGCCGGTGGTCCAGCAGCAGCCGACGCCACCCACCACGCAGCCAGTGCGCCAGCAAACCATTACCCAGCAACCGACAGCCGTTGCGACCCCCGTGCTGACTGATGGCGCGACCGAACAGGCCATCGAAAGCACGGTCGTTGATGCCGGCCCGGTCGGTGACATCGCCCCGATCGCCACTGGCCCCGCGCCGATCCAGCTCGAATACAAGAGCGCGCCGGCACCGGACTACCCGCGCATGGCCAAGCAGCGCGGCCTCACCGGCACGGTGTTGCTGCAGGTGCTGGTCGGAATCGATGGTCGCCCGCTCGAAGTGACCGTGGCGCAGAGCAGCGGTCATCGCGAGCTGGATGAAGCCGCCCGCGCGCAGGTGATGAAGCGCTGGAGTTTCCAGCCGGCGCGGAAGGACGGCCAGGCCGTGCAGGCCATCGGGATGGTGCCGATCGAATTCGCGCTGCGCTGATCTCACAGGCTCGAAGAACACGACGCCCGCATCGTCGATGCGGGCATCTTGCGTTCAGGCGCGATGGTAGGGATGGTTCGCCAGCAGGGCCGCCGCGCGATAGACCTGCTCGGCCAGCACCAATCGCACCAGCATGTGCGGCAGGGTCAGCGGGCCCAGCGACCAGGTTTCGTCCGCACGCGCGATGACTTCGGGTGCGTGTCCTTCGGGGCCGCCGACCAGGAACGCGAGATCCTGGCCGCGCCCGCGCCAGTGCTCCAGCCTTACCGCGAGTTGCTCCGACGAATGCGGCTTGCCGCGACCGTCGAGCGCAACCACGAACGCATTCTTCGGCAGTGCGGCGAGCACGCGCGCGCCCTCATCGCTCATTGCCCGGGCGGTGTCGCGCCCCTTGCCGCGCACGCCGGGCTCGACTTCGACCAGTTCCAACGGCAGCCAGTGCGAGAGGCGTTTCTGGTATTCCGCGAACCCCTGCGCCACCCATGCGGGGGCGCGTTCACCGACGGCGACGAGGCGGGCTTTCATCGTCCGTCCCTCCCCTTCACGGGGAAGCCATCAAGGACAAAGTACGCCTCAGGCGTCCGACGCGACGTAGTCGGGATGCTGGTCGCCGACGGTCCACAGGCGCTCCAGCGCATAGAACTCGCGCACCCGCGGCAGCATCACGTGGACGACCACGTCCCCCAGGTCGACCAGGACCCATTCGGCTTCGCGCTCGCCTTCCACGCCCAGCGGCATGACGTCGAGCTTCTTGGCGAATCGCACCACCTCGTCGGCGATCGACTTGACGTGGCGGGTGGAGGTGCCGGACGCCACGACCATGTAATCGCAGACGCTGCTCTTCCCGCGCACGTCGATTTCGACGGTGTCCTTGGCCTTGAGTTCCTCCAGCGCGGCGTGCACGGTCTTGAGCAGCGTTTCCACCGAAGGCGGAGGGGTGGGCAGGCTGGTCTTGATGACGTGGGCGGTGGTGGTCAAGGGTGCGGGCTCGATGAGGGGCGGAGATGCGACGTCGGGCAGTATAACGGCGGGGTCGCGGTACAGGCGGTGACGGACGATATAGCCCGCCACGGCCGGTGGTACCCAGCCTGTCCACGGCTCCCCACGGGCGATGCGCCGGCGCAGTTCGGTCGAGGATTCCGGGCGCAGGCCCGGCAGCGGCAAGATGGCGATGCCCCCGTGCGGCGACAGGGGCAACGCGCTCACCGGCCGCAGGCGCTCCCCCACCAACGCGGCGACCTCGGGCGCAATGGCATGGAGCGCGGCCGTCTCGATGTCGGCGCCGGGCCGCTGCACCACCAGCAGGTGGGCGTGTTCGCACAGGTCGCGCCAGCGATGCCAGGTGTGCAACTGGCGCAGCGAATCGGCGCCCACCAGCCACGCCAGCGGTGCGTCCGCGCCGTATTGACTGCGCAGCTCGCGCAGCGTGTCCACGCTGTAGGACGGCCCGGCCCGATGCAATTCGCGTCGATCCACGAACAGGCCCGGCTCGCCGGCGATGGCGAGTTCCAGCATCTCGGCGCGCTGGTCGGCATCCGCCCCCGTCACCGCCTTGTGCGGTGGATCGCGTGCGGGCAACAGCGCGACCTCGGCCTGCAATGCATCGCGGGCGGTACGGGCGATGGCGACATGGCCGTCATGCACCGGGTCGAAGGTGCCGCCGTAGAAGATCCGCAGCGGCGGTCGGTTCACGATGCCAGCAGGCGCACCGCGCCCGGTTCGGCGACCGCCAGCAGCAGGCGTTCGAGTTGCTGCCAGGCATCGGCGGATTCCTCGCCCAGGCGCACCCGCCCCTTGGAAATCCGGTCGACCTTGCCGGCCTCGACCAACATGCGTTGCCAACGCTCCGGGGGATGCCGCTTCAGTGCGCGCGTGTACACCGCCTGCTTGGATTCCCAGACGCGCTGCGCCTTGAATTCGGCGGCCAGGTTGCGCGCACGCGCGAGCGCGGCGACGGTATTCAGTTCCTTCACCACCATGCCCATCAGCGCCGGGATCGCCTCGCCCTCGGCGCGGAGGCCGGCCAGCATGCGCGAGACCTGCGCCGACTGGCCGTTCAACGCGGCATCGGTGAGGCGGAACACGTCGAAGCGGGCCGAGTCGGCGACCAGCGACTCCATCTTCGCCACGTCCAGCACCGCGGGCGCGCCGGCATCGCGATCCAGCAGCAGGGCGAGCTTGTCGACTTCCTGCGCCGCCGCCAGCAGGTTGCCTTCGACCCGCTGCGCCAGCCGCGCCACGGCATCCGGCGCGGCCTTGACCCCGCGGCTGCGCAGGCGCTGGCCGATCCAGCCGGTCAATTCATGCGGCTTGATCGGCCAGGCGATGCAGGCGTGCCCGGCACGGGTAATCGCCTCGCTCCACTTGCCCCCATGCGAGCGCGACCAGTCGCCCGCGACCACCAGCACGACCACGTCGGAGGGCGGCGAGGCGCACAGCCCGGCGATCAGCTTGGCGCCCTCGGTGCCCGGTTTGCCGGTGGGCAGGCGGATCTCGATGAGGCGGCGGCTGGCGAACAGGCTGGGGGCGTTGATCGCGGCATCCAGCGCGTCCCAGTCGGCATCACGGCCTTCCATGTCGTGGACTTCGCGCTCGTCGATGCCCTGTGCGCGTGCGGCGGCGCGCACGGCGTCGGCGGCCTCCAGGACCAGCAGGGTTTCGCTGCCGGCGACCAGGTAGGCAGGACGCAGCGGTTCGCCCGCGAGTTGCGCGGCGAAGCGATCGACGTTCAGTTCCATCGCATCAACCGCGCGATGCGATTACTGCGCAACGGCGGCCGGCTTGGAGGCGGCATCGACCCGGCGCAGGATCGCCGCGGCCATGTCGCGCTGCAGTTCGCGCACCAGCAATTCGCGTTCGCTGGCCTTGCCGATCGAATCGACCGGCGGGGCCAGGTAGTCGCGGGCCAGTTCCACGGCCTGCTGCGGCACCGCCGAGCTGCCGTCGGCGCGGCGCATGCTGAAGATCACCGCATAGCGCAGCGAATATTCCTGCGCACGACCGAACTGGTCATGGCTGATCGGGGTATCGGCCCACTGCTCGGAAATCACCTGCAGGGTCGCGACGTCGCCGCTCGCGTCGGCCGGGGCCGCCTGCGCGCCTGCGCGCTTGAGCCCGTCGGCCAGCAACTCGCCCAGCGGGCTGTAGGGATCCGAGGCCAGCACGCGCACCGGCCCGAGGTTCTCCGGCAGGTTGAGGGCATTGCGCAGGTGGAAGCCGCAACCGGTGAGCAGCGCAGCGGAGAGGGCGAGCAAGGCGAGGCGTCGGGTCATGGCAGCAGTCTAAGCGATCGGGTTGGCCAAGTCGGCAGGCATCAGCCCGCCACCACGATATTCACGATCTTCCCCGGCACCACGACCACCTTGCGGATCTCCTTGCCGGCGACGAAGGCGGCGACGTGCGGATCGGCCAGGGCGGCGGCCTCGACCACTTCGCGCGCGGCATCTGGGACGACCTCGATGGTCCCGCGCAATTTGCCGTTGACCTGCACCGCCAGGGTCAGGGCATCGCGGACCAGCGCGGCAGGGTCCGCGTTCGGGAACGGCACGTCTTCCAGCAGGGTTTCTGCATGCCCCAGCGCCTGCCACAGCGCATGGCTGATGTGCGGGGTAATCGGATTGAGCAGCAGGACGATGGCCTCGAACGCCTCGTGGCGAACCGCGCGGCCCATGTCGCTCATGTCGTTGAACTTGCCGACGTGGTTCAGCAGCTCCATCAGCGCGGCGATGGCGGTGTTGAAGCTGTGGCGGCGGCCATAGTCGTCGCCGACCTTCTGGATCGCCTCATGGATGTGCCGGCGCAGGGTCTTCTGCGCGGGATCGAGCGCACCTGCATCGACTTCGGGATGGTCGGGCTGGGCCACGTGCGCATGCACGTCGCGCCACAGGCGGCGCAGGAAGCGCGCCATGCCCTCCACGCCGGATTCGTTCCACTCCAGCGATTGCTCCGGCGGCGCGGCGAACATGCTGAACAGGCGCACGGTGTCGGCGCCGTAGCGGTCTATCAGCGATTGCGGGTCCACGGTGTTGCCCTTGGACTTGGACATCTTGGCGCCGTCTTTCAGCACCATGCCCTGGGTGAGCAGGCGCACGAAGGGTTCGTCGGAGGAA
>Ga0116176_10000707_pt1 | contig 27126 bp, 25 predicted proteins | sample AD_STIC08_MetaG_FD_89803 | JGI IMG/M metagenome (GOLD analysis project Ga0116176, IMG submission 89803) | Active sludge microbial communities of municipal wastewater-treating anaerobic digesters from USA - AD_STIC08_MetaG | ecosystem: Engineered > Bioreactor > Anaerobic > Digestate | place: USA...
AGGACCGCAGCGCACGTCGCCATGCTGCAACGCTCGCCCACCTACGTCGTCTCGCGCCCCTCGCAGGACAAGATCGCAAACCGCCTCAGAAAGATCCTGCCTCGCAAGACCGCCTACGGGCTCACGCGCTGGAAGAATGTCGGCCTCCAGATGCTCTTCTTCAACCGCGCGCGCACGGCCCCCGACAAGGTTCGCGCGATGATCAAGAACCTCGCCCAGAAAGAGCTGGGGCCGGACTATCCCGTCTCCACCCATTTCAATCCGAAATACAATCCATGGGATCAGCGCATGTGCCTGATCCCCGACAGCGACCTCTTCAAGGAACTGAAATCAGGCCGCGCCTCGGTCGTCACCGACACGATCGACACATTCACCGAGACCGGCATCAAGCTCTCATCCGGACAGGAACTGAAAGCCGACATCGTTGTCAGCGCCACGGGCCTCGACCTGCAATTCCTCGGCGGGGCCGAGGTGAAGGTCGATGGCGAGACGATCGATCTCTCGAAACGCCTAACCTACAAAGGCATGATGTACGATGGCATTCCGAACCTCGTCTCGATCTTCGGATACACCAACGCGTCATGGACTCTCAAATGCGACCTCACCTGCGAGTTCGCCTGCCGTCTCATAAAGCGAATGGACAAGACACGCACACACGCGGTCACTCCGAAAAACCTCTCGCCCGATATCCAGACGACGCCTTGGCTGGATTTCTCTTCAGGCTACGTCCAGCGCACGATCGACCGCTTCCCCAAACAGGGCAATCGCAAGCCCTGGAAGTTGAACCAGAACTACGCGGCCGACCTTATGATGCTGCGCTATGGCAAGCTGGAAGATCCGGAACTGGTGTTCAGCTGAGACTGGAAACCGGAAGCCAGACTTCGCAGCCGCCCAGCCCGGTGCGTGGATCAAACTCCGGTCCGTAGCGCTCGATCATCTCCATCGGCCCCGGCGGCGGCGCGCGGCCGGATTGCGCAAGCCACTCGCCCGCGGCCGCGCATGTCGAGCCCACTGACGAAACATGCTCGCGGTGACGAAACACCGCCCACTCGCGCCCCTCGACCCGGATGCCGCTCAACCCTTCCGGCAAGGCATCGAGACTCTTCACCTGCACCGCAGGCGCATAGTCGAACCCACAATCGTCATTCGCATCAGCTGGACCAAGGCAGAGTCCGAAAGCCGCTCCGGGGATCACCGAAGGAATGCGCTCCTGATACGCGCCGAAGGCATGCCACACCATCGGAATGCCGCCCCGGTCTTCAAAGCGGAAATACTTGCGCAGTCCAGCGAACAACATCGGACCGCTCTTCACGAAACAATCCGGCGCGCGCAGCGAAGCAGGTTGGTCGGGCATGCGAATGGCCTCCACGATGGCGAGATTGGCGAGCGAGCGCCGGGAGCGCACCTCGTCCGGCGTCAAGCCGAACTGCTCCCGAAACGCGCGGGTGAATGCCTCGTGCGAACCATAGCCTGCATCCAACGCCACGACGAGAATATCGGGCGCGCCATCAGCCAGCCTTCGCGCCGCCTCGGTCAGGCGCCGGCTGCGCAGATAGGCGACAACCGGCTGGCCAACCACGGCGGCAAAGGTGCGGGATAAATGAAAGCGTGACATGCCCGAGGCTTGCGCCACATCCTCGAGCGTCACTGCCTCACCGGCATTGGCCTCGATGAACCACAGAGCCTTGACCACCGCCTGCATCGAGCACCTTTCCAAAGCGATGATGCAGGTATCGCGCAAGCTCGCAAGGCACGCTTGATAGGGCTTGCGGTCAGGCCGTTTTCTTTCTGGCCCGGTTTATCGCGGCATCCAGCGCAGAAAGAAAGGCCGACCGATCTTTGGGCGAAAACGGCTTTGGCCCCGTCGTGATTTCTCCGAACGAGCGCAGATGCTCCATCAGCTCGCGCGTCGCCAGCGCCGATCCGATCATGTCCGCGGTGAAAACCTTGGCCGTTGGCGAGATCGCCTCTGCGCCCTTTTCCAGAACGCGCGCGGCCAGCGGGATATCGTTCGTCACCACCACATCGCCCACGACCGCGCGCTCCGCGATCCAGTCGTCAGCAATGTCCGGCCCCGCATCGACCAGCACGAACTTTATCCGCGGCTCCATCGGCGTGCGGATGAACGAGTTCGCCACGACATGCACGTCAAGCGACAGCCGCCGCGCGACCTTGTAGATCTCGTCCTTCACCGGACACGCATCTGCATCGACATAGATTGCCATGTCCGGCATTTGCTTGCGCCGGCTCAGGAAGTCCAGAGGGCAGTTCCGGTCGCCGCGCCAAACCCTCGTGGCCGCCTCAATCGCGGGATTTCGCGGGAGCTTTCCTGGCAGGCTTTGTATTACTCCCCCGCCGCCGCCGCTCACCATGCAGCTTCTCGGCGTTCTGCTCCACCCGCTTGAGGATTTCCTTCAGCTCCTCATCGGTCAGGTGCTCAATGCCGATGTATTCGTTCTTGGCATCCGTGGTCGCGCGGATGAGTTCATCCAGCTTCGCGTGAATGGCGCCGTTGTCTCGGTTCTGTGTGTTCTGGATCAGGAACACCATCAGGAATGTCACGATGGTGGTCGAGGTGTTGATCACCAGCTGCCACGTGTCCGAAAATCCGAACAGCGGCCCGGTCAGCGCCCACGCGACCACATAGGCGGCGCACAACAGGAATGCGAACGGGCTGCCAGCGGCGGTAGAAACTGCATTCGCGAACTTCGTGAACAGCTTGCTCATCAGGCACGGAAACGTGCCAACAACGCTCGCAGTTCCCGAAGCCCGTCGCGCGCTACGGCTTGGGCAGCAGTTCCGATTGCTTGATCTCGGTCGACCCAACCGGCAGGTCAACGCGTAGGCCATCCCAGCCCGCAACCCATTTGTCGGTGGGCCGCACAGCCGCTACACCAGCGAAATACATCGGCGAGTTCACTTGGATCGAGGGAATGTGGTGGCTGTAAACCAGCAGGCCGATGCCCGCCTCGTTCGCCATCTTCGCCGCATCAACGGGCGAGATGTGATAGTCGGGGATATCGCCCATCACCTTGGCCGCGCGCGGATTGTTCTGCGCCTGCATCTGCTTCTGCGCCATGCCGATCAGGGCCGGAACGAGCGACTCCGTGACGAGCACATCGGCGCCCTTCGCATTCTCGCTCAGGTTGGTCGATGCCGCCGTGTCGCCAGACAGCACAACGGACCTGCCCTTCCAGTCGAAGCGATAACCGACAGCGGGGCGGATCGGATCGTGATCGACCTCGAACGCCGTCACCTTGAGATCGCCGTCCTGCAGGATGACCTCTTCCTGATCGAGCCCGCCTTTGAACTTCGCGCCGAACTCGTGCGCCACCAGCGGCGAGGTCGCGATGTTCACGACCGACGCACCATGATGCGCGAGGCGCAGGCGAGCGTCTTCTTCGTACGCCATGTTGAAACCGTTCACGACCGGCTTGATGCCGTGCGGACCATAGACCGGCAGCATCTGCTCGCGCCCGGCCACCATGGTCTGCATCCGGAACTCGCCCAGATCGCCGATATGGTCGGAGTGGAAGTGCGTGATGAAGATGCCGGCAATCCGCGCGCCCGGAAACTGCATCCGCTGGACCTGCTCCCAGCTCTCCGGCCCCGTGTCGATCACATAGGCCTTGTCGCCCGCGACCACGATCGTGCAGGCCTTTGCCCGCGACGGATCAGGCAGCGGCGCAGATGTGCCGCACAGGATAACTCGCAGCGCCTTGCCATCGAAAACCTCGGCCATCGCGGCAGACCCCGCCATGGGCGGCAAGACCTCGCCATCTTCCGGCAGGATCACCACGTCGCGCGGCGTGGCGCATGCGGCCAACGCAAGGACCGCAGCTAGAGACATGACGAGCTTCATATTCCGCGCCTCCGATTTGCTTCAGCTAGCTAACAGGAAGATATTGGCACGGCAAATGCAACTTTATTTGAATGGGCCCGGATAGCCCCCTCACCCGCACGGAAACGAAAAAGGCCGGACAGCGAATGTCCGGCCTCATGTCGATTATCGAAAGCCTCAAACGGCTGGACGCGCTTACGCGAACTCGACCAGAATTTCGTCGGCAGCCACCGAAGCGCCCTCCGCCGCGTTGACCGTCTTCACGACGCCGTCGGCCTCCGCGCGGATGATGTTCTGCATCTTCATGGCTTCCACCACGCAGACCGCTTCGCCAGACTTCACTTCCTGGCCGACCTTCACCGCCACCGAAACGACGAGCCCCGGCATCGGGCTCATGATCAGCTTCGAGGTGTCCGGCTTCTGTTTCTCCGGCAGGCGGCCATGCAGCTCGGCCTGGACCGGCGTGCAGACCTTCACATGGGCTTCGACGCCGAGGCGGCGGATCACGAAGCCCTCGTCGGCGGTCGCGATCGACAGCGCATAAGTATCCTTGTCGAACACCAGTTCCATCAGGCCCGTGCCCGGCAGCCAATCGGTCGAGATGGTGTGCGTCTTGCCGCCCACGAACTCGATCGTCGCCTTGCCTTTGGCATAGTCGATGTTCACCGGAACCGGCTTGCGGCCCACCAGCGCGACCCAGTCCTTGCGTTGAGGACGTGCCGGTTCGATGCGACCTGAGATGCCAGACATGCGCGTGCGCATCAGCACGTTGGCATAGACAGCCGCCGCCACGATCACCTTCTCGACTTCCGGCGAAGCTTCCGCGCCATGGAACCCGTCGGGGAATTCTTCCTTGATGTAGCCCGTCGTGATGTTGCCTGACTGGAAGCGCTTCTGGTCAAGCACGGCTGCGAGGAAGGGCGAGTTGTCCTGGATGCCCTTGATCTCGAGGCGCTCCAGCGCCTTGGTATGCGTGGCGATCGCGGTAGCGCGATCCTTGCCGTGCGTGATCAGCTTGGCGATCATCGGATCGTAGAACATCGAAATCTCGTCGCCTTCGCGGACGCCCGTATCGATGCGGACCGTGCCCTGATCCAGCTGGCCTTCGGCAGGGAATTTCATGCGCTTCAGACGGCCGATCGACGGCAGGAAGCCGCGATAGGGGTCTTCGGCGTAGATGCGGCTCTCGAGCGCCCAGCCCTTGATGCCGACATCCTTCTGCTTGATCGCCAGCTTCTCGCCAGCGGCGACACGCAGCATCTGCTCGACGAGATCGTAGCCCGTGATCAGCTCCGTCACCGGATGCTCAACCTGCAGGCGGGTGTTCATTTCGAGGAAGTAGAAATTGCGCTGGCCGTCGACGATGAACTCGACCGTGCCGGCCGAGTCATAATTCACGGCCTTGGCCAGTGCGACCGCCTGCTCGCCCATCGCCTTGCGGGTTTCGGGCGTGAGGAAGGGCGATGGCGCCTCTTCAAACACTTTCTGGTTGCGGCGCTGGATCGAGCACTCGCGCTCGTTCAGATAGATGATGTTGCCATGCTTGTCGCCGAGCACCTGGATCTCGATGTGGCGCGGCTGGTCGACGAACTTCTCGATGAAGATGCGGTCGTCACCGAATGATGAAATCGCCTCGGCGCGGGCGCCCTCGAAACCTTCGCGGGCTTCGGCCGAGTTGAAGGCGATGCGAAGGCCCTTGCCGCCACCGCCAGCCGACGCCTTGATCATCACAGGATAGCCGATCGAGTCTGCGATCTTCACGGCCTCGGCCGCATCGGCGATCAGACCCATGTGGCCCGGCACGGTGTTGACGCCAGCTTCGCCCGCAAACTTCTTCGACGTGATCTTGTCGCCCATCGCCTCGATGGCGTGCGGGTTCGGTCCGATGAAAACGATCTTCTCGTCCTGCAGGCGTTTGGCGAAACCGGCATTCTCCGAAAGGAAGCCGAAACCCGGGTGGACAGCTTCTGCGCCAGACTTGCGCACCGCATCCACGATCTTGTCCTGCACGAGATAGCTCTGCGCCGCAGGCGAGCCGCCGATGTGGATCGCCTCGTCCGCCATATCGACGGCCATCGAGCCGGCGTCAGCGTCGGAATAGACGACGACCGTCTTCACGCCCATGCGCCGTGCCGTCTTGATCACCCGGCAGGCGATTTCCCCACGGTTTGCAATGAGGATTTTCGAGAACATCCGCTACCCCGGCAGCCTAGGAACTGTGACGGCAAAGTCACTAAAAGCCCCGTCCGGTCAAGGCAATCCGCCAAACTGTCCCGACTTTACGGGTTGGGCGGCGATAGGGCGGGCGCCGCCACGCGCCGGACCAGATTTTCAGGCCCCGTTAACCGAGGCAGCCGAAAAATCTGCCGCGATTGCAGGGGCTACAGGACGCTTCCCATGATGTTCTTCGGCAGACATGGCTGGACGGGCGAAACCGGCCGGACCTACACGTTCCGGTGTGCGCTCACCAAGGGCGGCATCCCCAACGATTCTGGCGGCATCTATGTTTTCGTGCGCCGCCGCTTCGGCTTCTTCCTGCAGGCCCTCTATGTCGGCAAGGCTGCGAACCTGCGCGGCCGCCTCGTGGGCCACGAGAAATGGGGCAAGGCCTGGTGGATCCTCGGCGCGACCGAGCGCCATGTGATGCGCGTCGGCACCGAAGAGGAGCGCCGCATCATCGAGGAAGACCTCATCCGCGGCCTCAAGCCGAAGATGAACGACGTCCAGATGCCCCGTTGCGAAGACGACGCGCCGAACTCACCAAAGCTGCGTTACTGGTGGAAAGTCCGCCGCGACATCGCCGACTGGTTCGCTGGCCTGTTCGGCATGAAGCGCAAACAGGACCATGAAGGCCACACGCACGCGCACAAGGCGTCGGCTCACAAGAAGCCCGCTCCGGCCGACAACGGCTTCTGGAGCTAGAGCTTCACCGGAAACGGCGCAGGCCGCCCGGACAGTACCGCCTCGATATTATCAAGCGCGACATTCGACATGTCCGTCCGCGACTCGATGGTTGCCGTGCCGATGTGCGGCAGCAGGAATGTATTTGGCAGTTCATTGATGCGCGTGTCGTAGTTCGGCTCGTTCTTGAACACGTCGAGCCCCGCCGCAAACAGCTGGCCTGATTTCAGCGCGTCGATCATCGCGTCTTCGTCGACAAGATTGCCGCGCGCCGAGTTCACGAACAACGCGCCCTTCGGCAACAGAGCGAACTTCTCCGCCGTCATGATGACGCCCTGCCCGCCCGGCAGGTTGAGGCTGAGCACCTGGCAGTGCGGCAGCATCTCGTCGAGCGAAGCGAAATATCGCGCATCGCCTTCCAGATCCGGCGAGAGCCGACTGCGGTTGTGATACAGCACCGGCATCCGGAAGCCGCGGCAACGTTCCGCCACCGCGCGACCGATGCGACCCATCCCGACGATGCCCAGCGTCTTGCCGGTCAGGTCTAGCCCGAGCCCGTCAAAAAAGCCGTTCCGCACGCTCCACGCCTGATCCATCGACCGGACATGCTCTTTCGCCCGGCGGCATGCGCCCAGCATCAGCAGCATGGTCACGTCCGCCGTCGCGTCTGTGACCGCATCCGGGGTGATGCCGACCACAATGCCACGCGCATTGGCGGCTGCGACGTCGATATGGTCGAAGCCCACGCTGGTGGATGCGATGATCTTCACGCTGGTCGGCAGCCGCGCGATGGCGTCCGCCTTCATCGGAATGCCGAGCGAGATCAACACCGCATCCGCATTGTTCGCGTTGGCAGCCTCGAGCAGCCGCTCCGTGCCGATATGCTTCTGCGGCTCGACACAATCGAACAGCGCCTCAGCCCGCGCCCTGACGGGCGCGGGAATAGGCAGCGAAAGGACGAGCGTGCCGAGCTTGGCCATGGATCAGTGTCCTGACGCTTCAGTCGCGCCGATGCCAGTTTCCGACCTGATCTGCTGCGCGAGGAAGGCGGCGCGGTCGATACGCGCGCGCTGTCCACGGTCGGTGATCGAGAAGAACCAGATGCCGGCGAATGCCAGCGTCATCGAGAACAACGCGGGCGAGGTATAGGGGAACAGCGCCGATCCGGCCGGGTTGCCAAGCGTGGCTTCCCAGACTGACGGCGACACAACCGTGAGGCCGACGGACGAGACCAGCCCCAGTGATCCGCCGATCACAGCGCCGCGCGTCGTGCAGTCTTTCCAGAGCAGCGACATGAACAGGACCGGGAAGTTTGCCGACGCCGCCACCGCAAAGGCCAGCGACACCATAAAGGCGATGTTCTGCTTCTCGAACACGATGCCCAGCAGCACCGCCACGATGCCAAGGCATATCGTGGTGACGCGCGACACGCGCAGCTCCGACTTGCTGTCCGCATTGCCCTTCTTGATCACGGTCGCATAGAGATCGTGCGACACGGCCGAGGCGCCCGAGAGCGTAAGGCCCGCCACCACCGCAAGGATGGTCGCGAACGCCACCGCCGAGATGAAGCCGAGGAAGATGTTGCCGCCCACCGCATTGGCGAGGTGCACGGCCGCCATGTTGGTGCCGCCAACCAGCCCGCCCTTCCCGTCCGTGAATTCAGGATGGGTCAGCACGAAGGTGATGGCGCCGAAGCCGATGATGAAGGTCAGCAGATAGAAATAGCCGATCCACCCGGTCGCCCACATCACCGATTTGCGCGCTTCCTTCGCGTTCGGAACTGTGAAGAACCGCATCAGGATGTGCGGCAGGCCAGCCGTGCCGAACATCAGCGCCATGCCGAACGAGATCGCCGAAATCGGGTCCTTGATGAACGTGCCCGGCCCCATCACCGCCGCGCCCGCTTTCGCGGCTGCTTCAGGCGTTGCGCCGCCAGCTTCCGCCAGCTTGGTCTTCACATTGACCGCGTCCTGGAACAGCGCTTCCGGGCTGAAGCCGTAATGCATCATCACCATGAAAGCCATGAACGTGGCGCCCGCCAGCAACATGCAGGCCTTGATGATCTGCACCCACGTCGTCGCCGCCATGCCGCCGAACAGCACGTAGATCATCATCAGCGCGCCAACGATGACGACGGCCACCCAGTATTCGAGACCGAACAGCAGCTTGATCAGCTGCCCCGCGCCAACCATCTGCGCGATCAGGTAGAACGCCACCACGACCAGCGTGCCCGCAGCCGCAAACAATCGCACCGGCGTCTGCGCGAAACGGAAGGCGGCTACGTCCGCAAAGGTGAACTTGCCCAGATTGCGCAGCCGTTCCGCCATCAGGAAGGTGAGGATCGGCCAACCGACCAGGAAGCCGATTGAATAGATCAGGCCGTCATAGCCCGAAGTCATCACCTGCGCGGAGATGCCGAGGAACGACGCGGCCGACATGTAATCGCCCGCGATCGCAAGGCCGTTCTGGAAGCCCGTGATGCCGCCACCCGCTGTATAGAAATCCGCTGCCGACTTGGTGCGCGACGACGCCCACCTGGTGATGAAGAGGGTAAGCAGCACGAAGCTGCCGAACATGCCGATCGCGGTCCAGTTGGTGGACTGCTGCTCGGTCGGGCCGATGTGTTCCTGCGCCATCGCGGGCAGCGCCGCGAACATAGCAAGACTGGTCAGGCCCGTAAGGCCGGCAACCTTGGTGAGGGTTCTCATTTCAGCGCCTCTGCCTTGACCTTCTCGGTCAGTTCATCGAACTCGCTGTTGGCGCGCAGGATATAGACTGAAGTAATCAGGATGGTGAAAACGATCACCCCGAACCCGGCGGGGATGCCCCAGGTGATCACGCTGTTGCCGATCGGTGTCGCGAGCAGCTCCTTGCCGAACGCGATCAGCAGAACATAGCCGTAATAGACAATCAGCATGATGATCGCGAGTGTCCACCCGAACCGCGATCGCTTCGATTTCAACAGCTGATAATTCGGATCTGCAGCAATCCGATCCGCCAGTGGCGTCTCCATCCGTGGTCGCTCCCTCGCCCGTATTGTTCTGCCAGGTTAGCGGCCATCGGCTCGCCCCGGCTATTTTGTTGCGGCGATATCAGCGCAAACCGGTAAGCAGCGCTAGCGAAATCAACGCGATGGACCTCGCGCGCGGGTTTGTGAAAATGCCCGATTTTCAGGCGCGGACATGGAGGGCGGCAAACGCCCATGCCGCACGTGCGCATAGCCCATAGAAAATCAACGCCACAGGTTGTGCGGCGTTGATCAATGATAGTCGAGCTGGCTCTGAGCCGCCATTACAGCGGAATGTTGTCGTGCTTCTTCGCCGGGTTCGACAATTGCTTTGTTTTCAGCGTGCGCAGCGCCCGGACGATGCGCTTACGCGTGTTGTGCGGCATGATCACGTCGTCGATGAAGCCGCGCGATGCGGCGACATACGGGTTGGCGAAGCGGTCTTGGTATTCCTTGGTCTTGGCGGCGAGCTTTTCAGCATCCCCCGCATCGGCCCGGAAGATGATCTCGACCGCGCCCTTCGCGCCCATGACCGCGATTTCGGCAGTCGGCCAGGCAAAGTTCACGTCGCCGCGCAGGTGCTTGGAGCTCATGACGTCATAGGCGCCGCCATAGGCCTTGCGCGTGATAACCGTGACTTTCGGAACGGTGGCTTCAGCGTAGGCGAACAGCAGTTTGGCGCCGTGCTTGATGAGGCCGCCATACTCCTGCTTTGTGCCCGGCATGAAGCCCGGCACGTCGACGAACGTAACGATCGGAATGTTGAAGCAATCGCAGAAGCGCACGAAGCGCGCGGCCTTGCGCGATGAATCGATATCGAGAACGCCTGCGAGGCTCATCGGCTGGTTGGCGACGAAGCCGACCGTCGTGCCTTCCATGCGCCCAAAGCCGGTCAGGATGTTCTTGCCGAAATCCTTGCCGATCTCGAAGAAGTCGCCTTCGTCAGCAACTTTCTGGATCAGCTCCTTCATGTCGTAAGGCGTATTCGGGTTCGCGGGCACCAGTGTGTCGAGCGACGGCTCTGCACGTTCCGGATCATCGAATGTCGGGATGGTCGGCGGCTTCTCGCGGTTGGACAGCGGCAGGAAGCCGATGAGACGGCGCATCTGCGTCAGCGCTTCAAGATCGTTCTCGAACGCGCCGTCCGCCACGCCTGACTTCGCTGCGTGAACGCGCGCGCCGCCAAGGTCCTCGTGGGAAACGATCTCGTTGGTGACGGTCTTCACCACGTCCGGGCCGGTCACGTACATGTAAGACGTGTCCTTCACCATGAAGATGAAGTCGGTCATCGCGGGCGAGTAAACGTCGCCGCCTGCGCACGGTCCCATGATCACGCTGATCTGCGGAATGACGCCGGACGACAGAACGTTCTCGAGGAAGATGTCGGCATAGCCGCCGAGCGCCTCTACGCCCTCCTGGATGCGGGCGCCGCCGGCATCAAACAGGCCGATCACAGGCGCGCCGTTCTTCATGGCAGCCTGCTGAACTTTCACGATCTTCTCGGCATGGGCGCGCGACAGCGAGCCACCGAACACCGTGAAGTCTTTCGAGAACACATAGACGACCCGGCCATTGACCGTGCCCCAGCCCGTGACGACGCCGTCGCCCGGAATGCGCTGGTTCTCCATCCCGAAATCGTGGGAGCGATGCTCCACGAACATGTCCCACTCTTCAAAGGAGCCTTCGTCGAGCAGCAGCGAGATACGCTCCCGCGCCGTCAGCTTGCCCTTGGCGTGCTGCGCGTCGATGCGCTTCTGGCCGCCGCCCAGGCGGGCTGACTCACGCTTTTTCTCAAGCGCTGCGACGATGTCTTTCATGGGTTCGGCCCCGTGGTGTTGCGGGTGCGAGATAAGCGACGCGGGCATGATTGTGCAAGCCGCCGCGCGCGAATAGCGAACGGCCTCCGGCGAATGCATCGCCGCAGGCCGTTAACCAGTGGTTTGTTGCGCCAACTGCCCCTATCGGCAGCCGGGATTAGTGGCGGACACGAACCCCGATCGTGGCGTTCACGGGCTCGCCGGGGAAATAACGGTACTGCCCGGACGCGAAATCTGCCCGGTCGGCGTAACGCTCGTCGGTGATGTTGCGAACGATCACGAAGGCCTCGAGGTCGTCCGAGAACTTCCAGCCGCCGCGCAGATGGCCGATCAGGTGGCCATCATAGGTCGCCGTGTTGGCCGCGTTGGCGAAGTATTCGCCGACATAATCCGCCGTCAGGAACAGCGAGAACTGTGGGCTCTGCCAGCCGATGCCGGCATCGGCCAGCCAGGGCGGCGCGGTGTCGATCTGGTCGCCTTCGAAGATGTCTTCGGCAGCGGCAGCAACGTTACGATTGAAGGCGTAGATCTGGTCCGACCAAGCGAAATTGCCGTTCCACAGGAACTTGCCGCCTGCGAACTCGCCGAGTTCGCCAGCCAACGACACTTCGAGGCCGGTGTGCTCGGTCCTGCCGTTCGGCACGTTCAGGCCATCCGAGTCGCGGAAGAAGAAGTTGTCCTTCTTCATCGTGTAGAGCGCGACATCGAAATCGATGCCCGCGAGCTGACCGCGCGCGCCGACTTCATAGCTGTCGATATTTTCCACATCGAGACGACGGATCGTCTGCAGGTTTTGCAGGCGATACTGGTCCGAAGTCTGCGGCGCCCGAGCGCCACGGGCATAGTTCGCATACACGATGACGTCTTCGAAGCCCGAATACGTCACGCCCACTTTCGGCGTGAGCAGCTTGTAGCGATCCGTGCGGCTCGGCGCGACGCGGAAGCGGCCGGTCGTACCCGGCGTCTTGTTCGTCACATAGTCATAGAAATGCGACTCGCCGCGCACACCCGCGAGCAGGCTCCAGTTCGTCGCGAAATCCCAATCGACTTCGCCGTAGAGCGCCGCCGTCCAGGTTTCCACGTCGTAGTCGTAATGGATCCCGCGCGGGAATGTCCGGTTGGAGGGCGTCCCGCCGAAACTCGGTTGCGACTGGATTTCCTTCAGGAAGCCATCAGCCCATTGCACGTCCGCGCCGACAGCCCAGCGCAGATTGTCCGGTCCGAAATCATAACGCGTCATCACGCCCAGCGATTCATGGCCGTTCTTCTCGGTCGACTGGTCGGGCAGGAAGTGCTGGATGAAGATCATGCGCTGGGTCAGCGCGAACGGCGTCACCGTCAGCTGGCCACCGCCGACATTCGTCTCGAAGCGCACATTGGCGCGCGCCGCCCATGCGTCGCGGTAAGCTTCCGGGTTCGGGTTGGTCGTCGCGATGTCTTCGTCCTTGTAGGCATCGAGCCCCTGGATGAAGCCAGCCGTTTCCTGGTTGAGGTTTACTGCCGCAACCGTGGCGACGGCGTTCCACGTCTCGCCGCCGAACTTGGAGCGAACCGTCAGCTTCTGCTGATCCACGCCCGACGAGTCACGCCAGCCGCCATCGTCCATCACCGACAGGCCGATCCAGTTGGCGACATCGCCGGTCTTGAAATTCGCGGTCGCATCCGCGCGATAGCGCTGCAGCGAGTTGGCGCTGAGCGTCAGCGTCTGGCCTTCCTGAGCACCGGGCTCGGGATCGATGAAGTTCATCAGGCCGTGGACGGCGTTCGAACCGTAACGAACCGAACCCGGTCCGCGCACAACCTCGATCGCATCTGCGGTTTCGTGGTGCACTTCGAACAGCGCGTTGACGTTGCCGAATGCCGGCGCGCGCGTCGGGATGCCGTTCTCGAGGATCAGGAACGAGCCCTGCCCTGCGCCGGCGGGAAGCACGGGCGAGCGGATCGCCACCAGAAGCTCCTGTCCGGAGTTCATCTGGACGTTGACGCCCGGAATGGTGTTGAGGATTTCCGCCGGGTGGTTGGCGGCTGTTTCAGCGATCTGCTGTTCGCCGATAACCGAATAGGAACCCGGATCAGACGAGTCTCGGTCGCCATAGATGACGACAACATCGCCCACCGCGCCCTTGGCGCCTTCGGTGGCTACCCGGGTCGGCGGCTGCTGCGCAAACGCCGGACCCGCAAACACAGTCATGGCCGTCGCGAGCGCAATCCAGCTCGCGGCCGTATAAGATCCCCGCACGTTAATCCTCCGCATTCGCTGGCGCTTTAAGTCCAGCGTCCGGAGGGGGAAGCAATACCCGCACCACGAACGCGTTCGCCTTGGCGCGTTGTTTACGCCTTTCCGCGACGCCCGCTAGTGCCGGGAAACTACTGGGTTTGCTCAGTTGGCTGGGCCGGGGCAGTTTCGGGCGCAGGCGCCGGATTTGTGATCTGGCTTGAGGAGCCCACTTCGGGAATCACAGCCGCCGGTTGAATTGTGACAGCTGGCCGGGGAAGCGGCTCGTCTGCTGACTTGAACAAGGCATAGGGCAGCGACGCGACAACGGCCGCCGCCATGATGGTCGCCAGCGTTCCCGAGAACAGCGTTTTCCAGGCGAGCGACAGGAAGTCGGTTCGCCTCTCCGGGCACATGATAGACAGCCCGCCGATCAGGATGCCCATCGAGCCGAAGTTGGCGAAACCACAGATCGCATAGGTGACGATCGTGCGCGTCCGCTCGGTCATCGCTTCCGGCGGCAGGCTGCCGAGATTGATGAACGCGACGAACTCCGTGAACACCGTTTTCTGGCCAACGAATGTGCCGGCCTGAGCCGCCTCATTGATCGGCACGCCCGCCATGTACATCAGCGGCGCAAACATCCAGCCGAGGATCATGTCGAGGCTGAGCCGCTGATCCACGCCGTTCCAGTTGATCATGACCGGGAAGGCGCCGAGAATTGCGTTGGCGATATAGACCAGCGCCAGCGCGGCGATCAGCATCGTCGCGATGTTCCAGATGATGGCGATACCGTCGGTCGCGCCGGTTGCGAACGCATCCATCGTCGAATGGTATTTGAAATCCGTTTCCCCCGACGATTTGGACGTCGTCTCGGTTTCCGGGATCATCACCATGGCGAGCGCCACGGCGGCGGGCGAGGCAATGATCGACACCGTAATCAGGTGCGCAGCGACAGCTGGCAACGTGTCTCGCAGCAGCGTGACGTAAACGACCAGAACCGAGCCCGCGATGGTCGCAAAGCCGGTCGCCATCACGATCAGCAGTTCCGACCGCGTCATGACTTTCAGATACGGCTTGATAAGCAGCGGCGCTTCGGTCTGCCCCATGAAGATGTTGGCGGCGACGGAAAGGCTCGTCGGCCCGCCCATGCCCATGGTGCGCTGGAACACGAACGCAAATCCGTTGGTGATCACTTTCAGCACGCCCCAATGCCACAGGATCGCTGATAGCGAACCGATCACGATGATCAGCGGCAGAAGCTGGAAGATGAAGATCGGGCCAGGCGCGCCAACCAGCTGCTCCCACTTCGCCTGATCGCCAATGACCGGGCCGAACACAAAGGCCGTGCCTTCGCGAGTCGCAGCGATCAGAACGTTGATGCCGCCATTCACGCTATCAAGGCCGGCGCGCACGATCGGCACGCCGAACAGCAGCAGCGTGAACGCGTACATCATCACGACGGCGCCGACGACGATCTTCCACGGAAACTTGCGCTTGTTCTCCGACAGGAGCCAGGCAATCCCGGTGATGACGAACAGGCCGATAATGGCCCGGCCGTTGTCCCAGCCCCATTCCATGTTCATGCCCCGCCTGCCCCTTGCTTACGCTACACTACTTCTGAAGTTCGTCGGCCAGCGCACTTGCGCCATAAATGCCGCGCAGCGCCTCGATAATCATCTGGCTCGACAGCACAACCGTGCGGTTCAGCGCAGGGTCAAAGCCGAACGACCCGCCTGTCGCGTGAATGTTGCCATCGAACACCAGACCGATGATGCGCCCCTCGCGGTTCAGCGCAGGCGATCCCGAATTGCCGCCGATAACGTCGTTGGTCGTGACAAAATTGAATTGCGTCGACGCCGGTATCTTGCTCTTCCCGTCGATCCATCGCGGAGCGAGATTGAACGGAGAGGCGCCCGTCGCACGCGTCCAGAGGCCGGAGGCATAGGTGAACGGCGTCACCTCGCCGTGCACAGGATCGGTCCACCCTTTCACGGCGCCATAGGACAGGCGAAGGGTGAATGTGGCGTCGGGATAGATATCCTTGCCCATCACGTCGAAGCGCAGGCCTGCGACATTCTCCGTGGCGGGGGACAGCGGCCGCGTCACCATCTCTTCGTACTTGCCCCGCGCCATCCTGGCGGCATTGTCGGCTTTCCTCACCAGCGCGATTGCGGGATCGTTCGACGACAGCGCCTGATCGGGGTTCGCCCACATACGCCTGCGGAATCCCACATCGTTTATCTGGCTCTCGCGAACGATTTCCGCCGCGATCTCGCCGGACGTCCGCGAGCCGAACAGGGCCTTAACCGCCGGATCGTCAGGCCCCAGATATTCGCGCGTCTTCTCCAGCCAGAACGCGATTTCCAGCTTTTCCAGCACCGGATGGATCGGCGCCTCGGCCAGCACGGCGTCTTCCTGCCCCGGAAGCCGGGCATTCGTGAACTCCGGCAGCCTGTCCCGATCAGGCTTGCCCTGCTCTTCCGCCGCGCGCAGCAACGTGCGGGCGTCACTCAGAAGGACGGAGCCGGCGCCGTAACGCGCTTCAAGCATCTGGTAAGCCAGATAGCTGCGCTTCTGCGCCGCCACGACAGACGCCACATCCGCAAACGGATCGCCATACTTCGCACGCAGGTCCGCTCTTGCGGCAAGAGCATCGCGTAGCTTCTTCTCCTCGTCGGCTTTCGCCCCGAAAAATGACGGCTCGACAAGCGCACCGCGCTGCCCCTTGGCGACCTTGAGGCTGTTCTCGACATTCTCCAGCGCATCGCTGATCTGGCGCGCGTCTTCCTCGCCCTTGGTCGATTCAGCCAGCATCGCCCCGCGGAGTTGCGCGAGATATTCGATGCGCCACGGCTGGAAATGATCACGCTGGAAAGCCAGCTGGGCGTTGGTCAGCAGCCGCTCGGTCGAGGCTGGATGGCCGGGCACTAGCACGAGATCACCGACCTTCACCGGCGTCGGATCGATCTTCAGCGGATCGGAGAACGTTGCCGGACGCCCATCGCGGTAAAGCCGCACCAGAGCCATGTCGAGCGCATAGCGGGGGAAATTAAAATTGTCCGGGTCGCCGCCAAAAGAAGCCGACTGAACTTCGGGCGCAAACGCGATCCGCACATCGTCGTACCGATCGTACACGTGAAGCTGGTACTGCCCGCCGCGATAAAGGTTCGTCACCTCGCAAAGCCGCGAACGGTTTTCGCCGCAGGCTTCATCCTCGATCGCCGCGATTTCCGCCGCCCGCCCTAGCCCGGCCGGCGCACGCTTCACGCGCTGCGTCACATCAGTCATCGCGCGCAGGATAGACGCACCTCCGCCGGGGCAGATTTTCTCATCCTTCCGGGTCGCAGCGAAGAAGCCGTTCTGCACATAGTCATGGCCGGGGCTGGACAGGTCGCTTTCGCAATCGACCACACAGTGACGGTTGGTCATCACCAGCCCGTCTTTCGAAACGACAGCTCCCGAGCATCCGACATCAAGCCGCACGGACGCCGCACGTGCGCGATCGAGCCATTTCTGGTCCGGCGCAAATCCGTAGGCCTGCTTCACCCTTGCCGACGGGAAATTGTCGAAGGTCCACATTCCCTCGTCGGCCAACGCAGCCGTGCCCGCCACCAACGTTGCGGCAAGCAGGGTCGCGGCGGCGACTGGCAGAATTCGCATCAGCAAAACCTCAATGGACGCGGCGTCCCCTGTGCGCGGACCCTATCAGCGCGAACCGGAGGCTCAAGCACGAAGGCTGCCGCGCTGGGAAGCCGGTATTCCGGGAATACCATTCATTTCATGGATTCCTGCTGGAACAACGCAGGACCGAACCCGTTGCAGCTCCAACGCTGACCATGTGTGACGAAGTTCCAGCCACACCCGGTCGCCGCGTTCATCTATTCCCCCCGCACTGGGCCCGGACAAACGTCCGGGCCTTTTTGTACGTGAGGCCCGCGGCCTACCAGGCCGCCTCACCTTCCTTCTTGAGATACATCGACCGCTTTGGGCGAGCCATCACGCGCTGCATCATCGGGATGAAGGCGTCCAGCGGCATGGACTCATAGGCAGGATCGAAAGCCGGCTGGTCATAGAGATGGCAGAACTGCGCCGTGTATTCGAAAGCCGGATGCCCGCGGAACTGGTCGCGCGCGTTCCGGTCGAGGCCAATGTGATGCCAGAAATAATAGCCCTGGAAGATGCCGTGGTTCTCGACCATCCAGAGGTTATTCTCCGACACGAACGGCTTCAGGATCGCCGCCGCGATATCCGGATGGTTGAACACGCCGAGCGTATCGCCGATGTCGTGCAACAGCGCGCAGACGACATACTCCTCATCCATCCCCGCCTTGTGGGCGCGCGTCGCGGTTTGCAGCGAATGCTCCAGCCGGTCGATCGGGAAGCCGCCGCAATCACCCTTCAGCAGATTGAGATGCGTGACGATGCGATCGACATGCCCTTTCGAGAACACGGAGTTGGCGGCGATGATCTTCTGCCAGTCTTCCTCCGTCGCGTTGGTGAACGCGGTGAACGTCGCGCGGCCCATCGGCTCTTCGTGGGTGGCGTCGTGGGGCTGGGCCGGAGTTTTCAGATCGTCGGCCATGGCAGGCTCCTCAAGTCAGTCCAGAGTCTATGACCGGCATTGCAGGATGGCAAATCCACCACCCCTCAAACGCCTTCCACCAGTATCAGACGGCAGGTCGCCACCGCGGAGCGCATACCAAGGATATCCTGATATTCCGGAGAAAAATACCAGGTTCGCGCCGCCTCGAAAGTCGGGAACTCCAGCACGACCATGCGCGCGGGCGCGGCGCCCTCCAGCGCTTCGGCCTTGCCGCCGCGAGTCAGGTACCGACCGCCATGGCCCTCGACCGTCGCCAACACGCGATCGCGATAGAGCGCGAACCCGTCGGGGTTGATAACCTCGATCTCGCCTATCACGTACCCGGCCATGCCGACCGCCCCTTGGGTCAAAGCGCCTCAACCAGCCAAAATCATCTGCGCCATGATGTTGCGCTGGATCTCGTTCGAGCCGGCGTAGATCGACGTCTTGCGGTTGTTGAAATACGCGCCCGCTGACGTGATCAGGTGTTCCGGCGCTGGCAGCGGCTCGTTCGAGCGGCCTTCCAGGTGGGCGTAGGTGTCCTGCACGAAGGGCTCGGCATAGACGCCGGCGGCTTCGAGCACGATCTCGGTCACCTTCTGTCCGATCTCCGACCCGCGCGTCTTCATCAACGACGACATGGCGCCGACCGACTGCCCGGACGACAGCTTGTCGAAGATGCGGCGTTCGGTTGCATCGAGGGCCTCGATCTGGATTTCGAGTTCAGCGAGCTTGCGGGCGAAATCAGGATCCTCGAGCAGCGGACGGCCGCCGGCGGTTTCCATCTGCGCGATCCGCCGCGCCTTCTGGAGCGCGTTGAGATTGCCCGGCGCGTAGGCCGAGCCGCGCTCGAATGTCAGCAGGTATTTGGCGCAGGTCCAGCCTTCGCCTTCCGCACCGATGCGGTTCTCGACAGGGACTTTGACGTTGTCGAAGAAGACCGAGTTGATCTCCTGCTCGCCCACTGGTGTATCGTCCAGCGTGTTGATCGGCGTGATCGTGATGCCGGGCGACTTCATGTCGACGAGGATGAACGAGATGCCGTTCTGCTTCTTGTCTTCCTTCGATGTACGCACGAGGCAGAAAATCCAGTCGGCCCACTGCGCGTAGGTCGTCCACGTCTTGGAGCCGTTGAGGATGTAGTAGTCGCCTTCGCGCTTGCCGCTCATCGACAGGCTCGCGAGGTCGGAGCCCGAGCCCGGCTCGGAATATCCCTGGCACCACCACACATCCGAGTTGCGGATCGGCGGCAGGAATTTCTTCTTCTGCTCGTCCGTGCCGAACTTCATGATGACGGGCGAGCACATGCGAACGCCCATCGAGGAGTTGCGCGGACAGCCGGCGAGCGACATCTCCATCTCGAAGATGTACTTCTGCGTCTGGTTCCAGCCGGGACCACCATGTTCGGCCGGCCAGTTGGTGACGAGCCAGCCCTTCTCGGCCAGCTTCTTGAGCCAGGCCTTCTGGTGCTTCTCATCAAGCGAGCCGTTCTTGGTGAGCGACATGCGCTTCTTCAGATCGTCGGTATAGTTCTCCGCGATCCATGCGCGGACTTCGTCGCGGAACTTCAGTTCCTCGGTGGTGAATTCGAGATCCATGGCTACTGCACCTTGTCCATGCGTGTGACCTTCGGCGGCGCGGCGAGGAACGGCCCCATCGCCTTGCCCAGACGCTTGAAGTGCTCGAAGCCGCGATGAGCGTCGACGGCGGCCTGATCGGCGTATTGTTCCATGAAGATGTAGGTGGTCGGCGCGTCCTTCACCTTGAACAGCTTGTAGTACAGCACGCCCGGCTCGTTGGCCGCGACGGCCGCTTCCAGCTCTTTCGCCACCGCCTCGAACTCGGCCTGCTTGCCGTCGATGATGGTCAGTTCCGCGACCGCTCCGAACATGAAATTTCCTCCGCCGTTTTTACCAGAATAGGCGTTACAGCGCCCTTGTCATCTGCCAGCTTGCGACTGATTGCGATCATACCACGGAGGAACAGGGTGTCGGATAACCTGGCGGAACGGCGGATCGAGACGGTGAAGCGCCATATGGCGCTGGAGATCACCCACGAATGGGACGCGGTGATCGCAACCTTCGACCACCCCCGCTACGAGATGTACGGCACGGGACAGGTGTTCGATGGCGAGGAAGCCGTCCGGGCCTATTTCGCTGCCTCGCGAACGCCCTTCCCCGATCAGGGGAATGAGATCATCTCGATCGCCCATGGCGGAGACACCGTGCTGGTCGAGTTCTGGCTGACGGGCACGCATTCGGGGCCGCTGAAAATCGGCGACAAGGTAATCCCGTCCACCGGCCGCGCCTTCAAGGTGCGGATGGCCGCGACCTTCGAGTTCAAGCCGAACTCCGACCGCATCCTCTGCGAGCGGCCCTACTTCGACCAGATGGCCGTCCTGAAAGCGCTCGGAATCACCTGAGGGTTATTCACCCTCTTCCGCGTAGTTCGCCAGGCCCAGCTTCTCGTTCTTGCGCGCGCCAGCGAGAATACCCGGCAGCGCATAATTGCCTTCGTGGCAGGCGTACTCGTACGCGGGCTGCTTCGACTGGTTGAAGATCATCTCCGCTTTCCAGACCTGGCTGAACAGCTTCGGATCATCGACCGAGAACTGATACAGGATCTGCGTGTCCCCGATGCGCGAGAAGCGCTCGATCACCTTCGCATCCGGCGACAGCAGATAGCTGTTCTGGAAGAAGGTGCGGAGGCTTTCGCCGGGGTTGAAGTTGGTCGTCTCGACAACCAGCGTATCGCCTTCCCAGCGACCCTTCGAATTGCCCAGCCATTGCGGGTTTTTCTGGTCCGTCGTCTTGAGCGGAATGATGCGCGCATCATGGTTCATCTCGACAACGATGACGACGTGCTCGCCCGTCTGCAGGAACTGGTACGTGTTGTTGTACATCACGTTGATCATCGGCGGCCCGCCGGTGGAGCCGAAGCCGACGAGGCAACGCTCGGCCATCGGGCGCGTCTCGGGACCATCAAACGTGTTGCGAACGAAGTGCAGGCTTTCGTCGAACTTCTTCTTGCCGTCAGCCGTGTAGGGAATGCGGCCCGACGGCGGATCGACGATCCAGGACGAGCGGATCTCGCCATTGATCTTCGCGAACTGCGTTCCCGCGTCGACGTAGAAATTGTTGTAGCCGCCCACATCCTGCCCCGCTTTCGGAGCGCCCGAATTCGGATCGGTGGGCAGCGAAGCGCGCACATCGGCAGCGGCGCGGCCGGCTTCGATGCGCTGGGCGTCGGCTTCGGGGATCGCCAGCGATTTGAACTGGCCCGAACGCTCAAGCGAGGTGAGCGACACATTGGTCCAGAAGCCGTTGAAATCGGGCTTTCCATCCGGCGTGCGGGGCGGCTGGTAGGTCGCCTGGGCAAAAGCCGCCGGAGCGACTGCGATTGCCAACGCAACGAGGCCTGCGAAACGCAGCTTCATGGTAGTGTCCTCCGAGTCATTTGACCGCGGTGTGTCCGCAGCTTTTTTATTGTGCAGGCACGTTACTCCCGTTTGCGACAGCCGCAAAGCGGGGCGGGATTACTCCCCCTTGAACACCGGCTCGCGCTTTTCGAGGATCGCGGCGACGCCTTCTTCGTGGTCCTTGGTGTGGTGCATCAGGCCCTGCGCGGCGGCGGACATTTCCATGATCGTGTCATAGGTCGACTGCGTGCCATGGCGGAGCAGCTGCTTGGCGACGCGCAGCGAATGCGGCGGCTGCTTCGCGATCGATGTCGCGAGGGCCATTGCTTCTTCCATCAGCTTGTCGCCGGGCACGACTTTCGAAACGAGGCCCCATTCCTGGGCGGTCTTTGCGTCGATCAGGTTGCCGGTGAAGAGAAGTTCGCAGGCGCGGCTCATGCCGATCACGCGCGGAAGCAGCCATGCGCCGCCATCGCCGGGGATGAGCCCTACCTTCAGGAAGGTGACGCCATAACGTGCATTGTCGGACGAGATGCGGATATCGGCCATGCAGGCTACATCGCACCCGAGGCCAACAGCCGCGCCGTTCACGGCGGCGATCAGCGGGATTTCAAGATTGTAGAGCGCGCGCACGATCATGTGGACGCCGTTCTTGTAGTTGTCGCGAACCTCCGCGGGCGAGCCGGCGAAAGAGCCGACGCGATCGCGCATCGCCTTGACGTTGCCGCCCGCCGAGAAGCCCTTGCCTGCGCCGGTAAGGATCGCGCAACGGAGCGATTTGTCGGAGTTGATCTGGGCGCAGGCATCGCGAACGGCTTCGCCATCGCCCGGCTCGCCGAGGGCGTTCATGGCGTCCGGACGGTTGAGGGTCAGGATCGCGATGGGGCCTTTTTTCTCGAGCGTGATCATGGGGTCGTCCTTGCGAACCGTGTTGGAACAGGTGGCAAGCGATTAGCGGACGCAGGGGCGGCTGTCATCCCGGGCAGAGGCGGCTTTTGCGTGTTGGCGCGCGCGGGCGCTCCCGCTGGTGGCGGATTGGGGGGATTGGGCTTCAAACGCGGCTGCGCTGGCGGCCGCGTTTTCGTCTGTGGCAGCGAGGTTTTCACCGCTCATCCCGGCCGCAGCGCAGCGGAGAGGCGGCGGGGGCAAAACAAAAGGCCCGCTGTTTCCAGCGGGCCTTCCGGTTCAGTCACCCTGCTCTCAGCTGTTGCTGAGTTCCGTGTAGCGGCGCAGATGCCAGTCGGTGTTGCCGAACTGGGATTCGATCATCGTCACGCGCTTGAAGAAATGGCCGACATTGAGTTCGTCAGTCATACCCATGCCGCCATGAATCTGCACGGCGTCCTGGCTGATGAGGCGACCGGACTTGCCGATCTGCACCTTGGCGCCCGAAGCCGCGAGCTTGCGGGCCTTGTCGGATTCGTCGAGCTTCAGCGTCACCATGTAGGTCATGGAGATGGCCTGCTCGGCCGCCATGAACATGTCGACCATGCGGTGTTGCAGAACCTGGAAGTTGGCGATGGGCTGGCCGAACTGCTTGCGCTGCTTGGCGTAGGTGATGGTGGCTTCATTGAGAACCTTGAAGCCGCCGCATGCTTCGGCGCAGAGCGCGGCGATGGCGTAGTCGACGACTTTCTCGACGAGCGGAAGGCCGTTATCGACCTGACCGATGACGGCGTCAGCACCGACCGATACGTTCTCGAAATACACTTCCGAAGCGCGCAGCCCATCGACCGTCGGATAGTCGCGCGTGGTGACGCCCTTGGCGTTCTTCGGCACGAGGAACACGGTGATGCCGCCCTTGTCGCGCTGGCCGCCCGAAGTGCGGGCCGTGACGAACAGGTGCGTGGCGAAAGGCGCGCCGACGACAACAGCCTTGTGGCCGTTCAGCGTATAGCCCGCGCCGTCTTTCTTTGCGGTGGTGGAAACGTCGTTGAGGTCGTAGCGGCTCTTCGGTTCGGAGTATGCGAAGGCGAAGATGCTCTCCCCGCCGATCAGGCCGGCGACATGCTCTTCCTTCTGCGCGGCGCTGCCGCCATGGCGAAGGAAGTTGCCGCCGACGATGACGGTCTGCAGGTAGGGCTCGATCACGAGGCCCTTGCCGAACTCTTCGGAGATGATCATCGCCTCGATCGGGCCGCCGCCAAAGCCGCCCTCGTCTTCAGAGAAGGATGCACCGAGGAGGCCGAGCTCAGCGAACTGCGCCCACATCTCGGGACGCCAGCCGGATTCCGATTTCGCGACCTTGCGGCGGGTGTCGAAATCGTACTGCTGGCGAACAAGGCGGGCGACCGTTTCGCGCAGCTGATCCTGCTCGGAGGTGAAGCTGAAATCCATTGGGTAGTTCTCCTTGCGACCCTTCTAGGCCGTGGGTTCAGGGTCGTGCAACTAAGATCAGGCAGGCGTTGGCGATGGCGCGACCTTGGGTCGCCGGGGTTTGCGGAGTGTGGCGATGAAGAGTTCCGCAACGATAAGATTCGGTACCCAGGCGAGCCAGGCGATGTACTGGTAGGACCAGAGGAAATCGGACGGTATCAATCCCGCCTCGCCAAGCACACCGGCGATGGGAAGCTGGAGCCGCAGCGTGACAGCGCCGAAGGTCAGCGCGAACGAGCGGATCATCCATATCTCGTGAGAGGTGAAGTCGCGGCGCATGGCGGCGACCAGCGCCATCATCGTGAACGGAACCCAGAACACCGCAAGCAGGAAGAAGCCCCAGCCGGCGATGGGCCCGGCCGTGGACGACAACGCGATCGATCCGCCGGCAAGACCACCGACGACACAGGCAAGGACATAAACCCTGCCCATCCAGCGATGGAGCGTGGGCGCTTTCCTGCGCAGCGGCTTCAGGAACTGGAACGCGCCGAGAAGCATGGCGACGCCGGACGCGGCCACATGCGTGCGCAGGCCCCACGGGTCGAACATCGGATTGGTGATCGGTAGATGCACGAAGCCGGTGGCTGCGTGGAACAATGCATAGCCACCCACGCCCACGGACAGGAACGCGATCACGCCCCACGTCACGCCGGAGGCCATACTTGCAGCAGACATCCCGAGCCCTCCCTTTTCCCCTCTTTTGCCTTGCGGCCGGGGGCTAGTTATCCTGGGAGCCTATCATTGATCCGGCGCATTTCAGAGCCCCAGCACCATCTTGGCGATGATGTTGTGCTGGATCTCGTTTGACCCGCCATAGATCGAGGTCTTGCGCATATTGGCGTACATCGGCGCCGTGAGGTGCGCGTATTCCGGGCCGATCGGATGCTGGTTGTCGCCATCTTCCGGGAAGCCGCGGAAGTACGGCGCGCCATAAACGCCGACAGCTTCGAGCGTGAGCTCGGTGATGCGCTGCTGGATTTCGGTGCCCTTGATCTTGAGGATCGAGCTTTCCGGTCCCGGGCCCTTGCCCTGCGCTTCGCGCGCGAGCGTGCGCAGCTCGGTGTATTCGAGGGCCGAGAGATCGATCTCGAGTTCGGAAATCTTCTTGGCGAAGTCCGGGTTGCGGATGATCGGCTGGCCCTGGTCGAGTTCAACGGAAGCGATCTCGCGCAGGCGCTCGATGCCTTTCTTGGAGCGTGCCACGCCCGCGATGCCCGTACGCTCGTGAGCGAGCAGATACTTCGCGTAGGTCCAGCCTTCATTCTCTTTGCCGACGAGGTTGGCGACCGGGACTTTCACGTCGGTGAACCAGGTCTCGTTGACCTCGTGGCCGCCATCCATCGTTATGATCGGACGGACTTCGACGCCCGGCGTCTTCATGTCGACGAGGATGAAAGAGATGCCTTCCTGCGGTTTCTTGGCCGCCGGGTCGGTGCGGCAGAGAACGAAGATCCAGTCGGCGAAATGGCCGAGCGTGGTCCAGGTCTTCTGGCCGTTGATGATGTAGTGGTCGCCCTCGCGCACGGCTTTCGTTTTCAGAGAAGCGAGATCGGAGCCGGCGCCCGGCTCGGAATAGCCCTGGCACCAGAAGTCCGTGCCGTTGATGATGCGCGGCAGGTAGTGTGCTTTCTGTTGGTCCGAGGCGAAGGCCATCAGCACGGGCGCGAGCATCGACATGCCGAACGGCGGGATCGGGAGCGTTTCAGCGCGGGCGCATTCTTCCTGGAAGATGAAGCGCTGAACCGCCGTCCAGCCGGTGCCGCCATATTGCTTCGGCCAGGCCGGAGCGCCCCAGCCGCGTTTATAGAGAGCCTTCTGCCACAGGAGGAAATCCTCCTTCGAATACTCGTCGCGCGAGAACTTGCCGCGCAGCTCAGCGGGGTATTCGTTCTCGAGCCAGGTGCGGACTTCCTGGCGGAAGGCGATGTCTTCAGGCGTAAAGCTGAGGTCCATGACGTTCTCCGAGGCGGCAGATTGCCGTAGCGTGAACGGCATTATCCTGCTCATTGGGAACACGTATGCTCCGGTTTACCTCAGGTACGTCAAGCGGAAACGCTGAAGGACGCGAGGTCGCATTGCCGCAACGTCAGGCTGCAAACCTGCCGTTTTTTGGAGTAAGCACCAGCCACCATGCTCCAACCCATCAAAACCCCCTGCGTGAAGGTCTGCGTCGTCGACGGGCAGAGCGGAAACTGCCTTGGATGCGGCCGGACTCTCGGCGAAATCGCCCGCTGGGCGAGACTTTCGGATGACGAACGGGACGTGGTCCTGGCCGCCCTGCCCGCCCGCATGGAATCACTGAAAGCAGCGGGAAAATTGGGTTAGCGGAACGAGGCTGCTGTCCGTTTGTTCTTTGCTAGCTGATTATCTGCTAGGAGAGATCGACACGTGACGTCCCTTGGGGAGTCTAATTCGGTGCGGAAGGCTCTTTTTCCTGCTCTGGCGCTGTTCGGCGCGGCGGCCCTCGGGCTCGTCGCCCTGCGTGACAGCGTGACCCCGCGTCTCGACGCCAAACCCGCCCTGGCCGAGGAAGCCGAGATCACGGCGGACGCCCTGCCCCGCGTGAGTTCCCACCAGATCCGCACCGCATCGCTCCGCAAGGAAGGCGATGGACACTACTGGGCGACCGCGCGCGTGAACGACACCCCGGTGAAATTCCTCGTCGACACAGGCGCCAGCCTTGTGGCGCTGAGCAAGCGCGATGCGCGGCGCATCGGCATCAACATCGACAACCTGCAGAAGAACGCTGACGTGCGAACCGCTGCCGGCCGCGTGAAAGCATCAACTACCGTCATCGACGAGATCGTCATCGACGGCGTCACTGTGAGGAACGTCTCAGCGGTGGTGATGGAGGATGGGCTTGAGCATTCGCTGCTCGGCATGAGCTTCCTCAACCGGCTTGAAGGCAGGGACGTGACCACGAACGCCATCGTCATTCACGAGTAGGCATCAGCCCGCCTGCGCGG
>Ga0116176_10000717_pt1 | contig 26873 bp, 27 predicted proteins | sample AD_STIC08_MetaG_FD_89803 | JGI IMG/M metagenome (GOLD analysis project Ga0116176, IMG submission 89803) | Active sludge microbial communities of municipal wastewater-treating anaerobic digesters from USA - AD_STIC08_MetaG | ecosystem: Engineered > Bioreactor > Anaerobic > Digestate | place: USA...
CCTGCCGGCCCTGCGCGAGATCGTCGGCGTCCCCGTCCGCGTCGGCAACGACGCCAACATGGCCGCCTACGGCGAATTCCGGCACGGGGCGGGCCGGGGGGTCCGCAGCCTGGTCCTCTTCACCGTCGGGACGGGCATCGGCGGGGGCCTCATCCTCGACGGCCGGCTCTGGGAGGGCGAGGGCGGCTTCGCCGGCGAGCTCGGCCACATCACCGTCAACCCGGAAGGAGAGACCTGCGGCTGCGGCCGGCGCGGCTGCCTCGAGAGCGAGGCCGCGGCGCCGCGCCTCGTCCGCCGTTTCCAGGAGCTCTCGGGGAGGACGGACGTCACGGATTCCCGCGAGGTCTACCTCCTGGCCAGGGCCGGAGATCCGGCCGCGCTCGAGAGCTTCCGCAGGACCGCCCGTTGGCTGGGGATCGGGATCGGCACCGTCATAACCGCCCTCAACCCCGCCAAGGTCCTCATCGGGGGCGGGGTCGTCTCGGCCGGGAAGCTCTTCCTCGGCCCCGTCATCGAGGCGGCCCGGCGCAGCTCGCACCCCATCCCCCTCGCCGGCTGCCGCGTCGAGAGGGCCGCCCTGGGGAACGACGCCGGCCTCGTGGGCGCGGCCGCCTGGGCCCGCCTCCGGGCGGGGACGGAACGGTCCGGCCGCCCCGGGCGTTAGGGTCTTTGACAACCCGGGTCGAAAAAAATATAAAAGAACGATGAAGAGAGAGACCAAGGAGGCCGCTTTGACCAGGAAACTCCCCGTTGCTCTGGCCTTCGGAGCGGCCCTTCTGGCTTCGGCCCTGCCCGCCTTCGCCTCCGGGCCGTCGGCCGGCCTCAGGGGCCGGGTCCTGGACGACAAGGGCGCCCCTCTCCCGGGGGCCTATCTCTACGTGAGCTCACCGGAAGCGCTCGGCCTGGCCAACTTCTTCACCCCCAAGTCGGGGCGCTACAACATCGTCGGCCTCATGCCCGGGACCTATAAGGTCGTCGTCGAGGCCCCCGGTTTCAAGACCCTGACCGTCGACGGCATCGTCCTCCACTCCGGGATGACGGTCACGGCCGACTTCAGGATGCAGCCCGCCGAGATCGAGGAAGAGGCCGCCGCGGGGCGCCCCGGACCGGGCCTCGACCGCGACTCCGCCGAGGCCGTGACCGTCATCGACCGGGACCTCATCGCCCGCCTGCCCCTGGCCCGCGACCTCACGGCCGTCCTGGGCCTCGTCCCCGGCCTTCTCTTCGAGATCGACTCCCCCGGCCTCCCGGCGTCCATCCAGGGCTCCCCCGCCTTCGCCAACGTCCTCGTCCAGGACGGCGTCATCGCCACCCACCCGATCGACGCGAAGGAGATGGGCCGGGTCAACCTCGACCTCGTCGACGAGGTCGTCGTCGAGACCGCCGCCCACGACGCCGCGGCCGGGCCGGCCCAGGGCGCCTACATCAACGTCTCCTACCGTCCCGGCTCGTCCGCGACCCGGGCCGATCTCTTCTACGGCCTGTCCGGCAAGGGCCTGGCCCATTCGCTCTGGACAAAGGACGAGCTGGCCGAGATGGCCGGGGCCGCCCCGACGACGCTCCGGAGGGAGCACGACCTGTCGTTCTCGCTGGCCGGCCCGGTCCTCGAGGACATGGCCTGGTTCTTCGGCAACGTCAGGTTCAAGACCCAGGGCAGCCGGGCGCCGTTCCGCTACTGGACCGATCCCCTCGGCGTGCGCCACTTCGTCTACGACTACGCCGAGCGGGACCTGGACGGGTTGTTCAAGATCTCGATGAGCTTCGTCGAGAAGGTCAAGGGCGTCATCGAGCTCGGCTGGGCCGGGGTGCGCGAGCCCATCTACAGCCGGGACGTCGAACCGCTCCGGCCCGAGGCCTCGACCCGCGAGCTCGCCGGCGAGGGCGTGTCCTACGCCCGCGTCGGCGGCGCCTACGTCCTCGACCAGGCGACCCGGATCGACCTCTACCTCGGCTACATGAAGCACCACCGGACGCTCTTCCTGAACGGCCTGGCGCTGACCAAGCCCCAGTATTCCGACGTCATCACCGGGCGGAGCTGGGGCAGCGGCCCGCTCAACGAACGCGAGCACGCGGCCCGGATGCGCGTCGGCGCCGCCGCCACGCGCTACGAGGACGCCCTGCTCGGGATGTCCCACCAGTTCTCCGCCGGCGGCGAGTACGAGGCCACGACCGCCAGGACCCGGACCTGGAAGGCCGACAACCTCGTCCAGTACTACGCCGGCGGGAGCCCGTACACCTACGGCACGACGGTCTCGCCCTCATCGGGGAACACGGTCGGCTGGGGGCTGGTCGGGTTCTACATCGCCCCCAGCGCCGAAGGCGGCATGTCGCTCCAGCGGGAGCTCAAGAGGTTCGGCGCCTACGCCCAGGACACCATGAAGCTCTTCGGGCGGGTCTCGCTCTCGGCCGGCGTCCGCTTCGACCGCTCCGAGGCCGGGTTCGCCGCCGCGACCAAGAACACGAGCGGGAACTCGCTCAGCGTCACTCTCGGCAACTCGCTCATCACGCCGCTCCTGGGCTTCAATCCCTACAGCGCGATTAACCTGCCCGCCTGGGACAAGAGCGTCGTGTGGAACTCCCTCTCCCCCCGGTTCGGGCTGGTCTTCGACGTCCTCGGCCGCGGCTGGACCCTCCTCAAGGCCTCCTGGGCCAGGATGCCGGAGTACCTGGGTCTCGGCTATTCCGAGTCCCTGTCCCCGTTCAACGCCCGGGCCGCCCATTCGTTCCTCTGGTTCGACGAGGACGCCGACGGCAAGGCCGGCGCCCACGACGCCTATTCCCTGGTCTCCTACGACTTCCGGGTCTACAAGGGCGAGTTCTACCGCCAGGCCGTCGCCCCCCATCTCAAGGCCCCGGTCATCGAAGAATGGACGGCCGGCCTGGAGCAGCAGGTCGCCCGCGACTTCACCCTGGCGGCGCGCTGGATCGAGCGCCGTCACGCGAACGTCATCGGCCACGCGCTCTACGACCCGTCGACCCGGGTCTCGTGGGCCCGGCTCGAGGACTCGCCGGAGGGCTGGTGGGTCCCGTTCCCGACCGTGGTGCCGGGCGGGGACGGCTACGGGGACGTCGCGGCCACGGTCTACATCCCCGCGGTCACGGCCCCGGACTTCTTCCAGCGCATCGAGAACGTCCCCGAGCTCGAGGCGAGATACCGGAGCCTGGAGCTCTCCGTCCGCAAGCGGATGTCGCACGGATGGCAGCTCTTCGGGTCCCTGGCCTGGAACCGGGCCACGGGCACGACCAGCCTGGCCTCGCCCTGGAGCGCCGGCGCCCGGAACGTCCTTCTGACGCCGAACTCCTTCATCAACGTCACCGCCGCCGACCGGCTCGGCCAAGACCGGCCCCTCGTCGCCCGGCTGGCCGGAACGGTCCGCTTCCGCGGCAACGTGTATGCGAGCTTCTTCCTGAAGGCCCAGAGCGGCGCGCCCTGGGGCCGGACGGTGACCATCGTCCCGCCGACGGACTGGGCGGACGAGAACGGGGCCAAGACCATGCCGGTCTCGATCTATCTCGAGAGCCCCGGGGCCAGGCGCTTCGGGTCGTGGAAGAACCTCGACGTCCGCCTGGAGAAGGAGTTCCTGAGGTCGGGACGGCGCCGCCTCGGCGTCTCGCTCGACATCCTCAACCTGCTCGGCGACAAGTACCGGACGCTCGACCTCGACGACGGCGGGACCTGGCGCCCCGACGCCGAGGGCGCCAGCGCGGGCACCCGGACCCTGAGCGGCACCTACGGCGCCTACACCCCCCGCTGGGGAACGCGGGTCGTCCGGTTCAACCTCAACCTAGGTTTTTAGCCGGAACTCGACGGCCTTCTTCAGGGCCTCCCCTTCCGTCTCGCTCCTGACCGAGACGTCCAGCCGGAGCTTCCTGCCGATCAGCCTGTCCGGGTCCTTGTCTATGCGGAGCGGGAACTCCATCCGAAAGCGGCCCTTGCGGTTCCGGGTGAGCTCCTCCTCGGCCAGCGACAGCGGGAAGCTCGCCTCGTTCCGCCAGACGGCCGCGCCGGACTCGTCCGAGAGCTCCAGGCGGACATCGAACGAGGTCAGGAGCCGGCCGTCCTTGAAATTGAACCAGATCGTGTTGTAGGGGATGTCGACGAAGACCTTGCCCTCGAAGACGCCGGCCGAGGCCGCGGTCTTGAGCATCGAGACCTCGTAATCGAAGAACCGCTTGGCCTGGTCGAAGGTCTTCTGGAAGCGCCCCTGGGCGATGTTGAGCTCCTGGAGGTGCTCCAGGTTGATGGCCCGCAGGGCGAAGTTCCCCTGGCAGTGCTCGTCGATGAAGAGGACGGGGAAGCTGCCGTAGTACCAGACCTCCCGGCAGAAGCCGGCGGCGTCCATGGGATAGGTCTGCCGCTCCGAGGGCGGCCCGAAGAGGATGTAGATCCGGCCGCGGTCGGTCAGCCAGCCGGCGCGCCCCTCGCCGTGGAACATCGCCCCGGCCCGCCGGACCCGGTCCTCGTATTCGAGCCGGTACTCGTTGACCGCGGTGTCGGGGTCCGGGTCGCGCCGTTTCCAGAACTCCTCGATGAAGTCGTCCCGGTCGGCGTCCGGCAGCTCGAGGAAGATCTTCCGCTCGGCCTTGGTGATGATGTAGCCGACCTGGCCCAGGAACTCCGCGCGGGACGGCGGGAGCTTCCTCTCCAGGCCGTAGGTCCGGCAGGCGGCGCCCGCGGCCGCCGCGGCGACGGCGAGGGCCGGGACGAGAAGGGCGAGGAGCCCGGCCGCGGCGCGGCGGGCGGTCTCGACATGGGTGAAGGTCGTCATGGCCGGCGGGTCCTTTCGCCCTCTAAGGTAGTCTTCGGGGAGAGAATAAGCAAGCCGGGGCGGACGGCGGGGCCGCCGCAGGAGGGACGCGGAGGGTGGTGCGGAAGGAGGGACTCGAACCCTCACAGCCTTACGGCCATAAACTCCTGAGGCTTACGCGTCTGCCAATTCCGCCACTTCCGCACCCAGGGAGCCCTTATTATAGCGATTTTCACGTCCCGCGCAAATCCCCCCGCCAGCAAACCGGGACACGTACCCAAGGTACATGTCCCGCTCGAATCCCGCTTCAAGGCCGGCTTGACAAACGGGCCTTCGGCGCCTATTGTGAAGGCGTTGATGCTCTCTCTCATCGATGGTTCCCCCGCCGTCGAGCGAACCCGCCTGATTTCTCCCGAGGAGGTCCCATGAAGTTCCAGAACCGCTCCCAGATCGAGGCCCTGACCAAGTTCAAGGGCCAAGGCGACCTCGTGACGTCGTTCTACCTGGACACCGACAAGAGCCGGCTGAGCCGGAAGGAGATCCAGCTGGCCATGAAGAACCTCCTCAGCGAGGCCAAGACGCGGGCCTGCGCCCTCAAGGCCTCCAAGGACAAGATCGATTCCCTCCTCGGCGACATCGACCTCATCGCCGGCCACGGCGCCCAGACCCTGGGGCCCGCGAACGCCGCCGGCCTGGCCTTCTTCTCCCACAGCCGGAAGCAGTTCTGGCACGCCCTGGAGCTGCCACACGGCCCGCGCAACCGGGTCATCTTCGACACGAACTTCTACATCCGCCCTCTGGCGGCCATCCTGGAGAAGTACAGCCCCATCTGCGCCCTCGTCATCAGCCGGCGCGAGGCCCGCTGGTACGAGATCGCCATGAACGAGATCCGGCCCCTCGACGAGCTCGAGAGCGACGTCCCCGGCCGGGTCCGCGAGGGCGGCTTCGAGGGCACCGCGGCCAAGAGGATCGAGCGCCGCATCGACGCCCACCTCCAGGACCACTTCAAGCGGACGGCCCAGCGGACGTTCGACCTGAGCAAGAAGCACCCGTTCGACTGGCTCTTCGTCGGCTGCGAGAACGACCACTGCCCCGATTTCGAGCCGCACCTCCACGCCTACCTCCGCGACCGGCTCAAGGCCCGCCTCAAGTCCCGCGTCGGCGACCCGCCGGCCAAGGTCCTCCAGGAAGCCCTGGAAGCCGAGGCCAAGCTCAAGCGGGCCGAGGAGAAGGAGACCGTCGGGAAGCTCGTCGCCGAGCTCGAGCGGGGCGGCCTGGCCGCGTCGGGCCTGCGCGACACCATCCACCGCCTCAACCAGTTCGAGGTCCAGTCCCTCGTCGTCACCCACAACTTCTCGAAGCCGGGACGGATCTGCCCGACGCACCGGATCTACTACCTGGACGAGCTCAAGTGCCCGGTCTGCGACAAGAAGACCGAGATCGTCCAGGACATCGTCGACGAGGCCATCGAGACCGTGCTCAAGCGGGGCGGCACGGTCAAGCACGTGACGCCGCCCTCCAAGCTCGACCGCTACGGCGGGATCGGCGCCTTCCTGAAGTACAAGGCCTAGGCCGCGGCGGCCTTGTCCTTGAACCGTATCTTGTTGACCACGCTGTAGATGACCGGGATGACGAAAAGCGTCAGCACGGTCGTCGCGGTCAGGCCGAAGGCGATGGCGATGCCCAACGGGGCCCGGAACTCGGAACCCGAGGACCTGGAGAAGGCCATGGGCAGGGCCCCCAGAACGGTCGTCAGGGCCGTCAGCAGGACGGCCCGCAGCCGCGTCGTGGAGCCGCGCAGGACGGCCTCCCGCTTGTCGACGCCCTGCTTGATGAGCTGGTTGATGTAGTCGATCATGACGATGCCGTTGTTGACGGCGATGCCCATCAGCAGGATGACCCCGACCAAGACGGCCATGTTCATGGTCTTGCCGGTGACCAGCAGGCCGAGGATGACGCCGATGATCCCGAGCGGCACGGTGAACATGATGACGAACGGGTGGGTGAAGTGCTCGAACTGCGAGGCCATGATCATGTAGACCAGCAGGGCCGCCAGGGCGAAGGCCCCGGCCAGGATGACGAAGGCGTCCCGCATGTCCTCGTAGGAGCCGCCGTACTCGAGGAAGTAGCCGGGCGGCAGGGTCTTCTCGAAGCCGGCCAGCCGGGCCTTGATGTCGCGGACGACGCCGCCCAGGTCGCGGCCGGCGATGTTGGCGGTGATGGAGACGCGCCGGGCCTGGTTCTCACGGTCGATCTTCAGCGGGCCGGTGCCGGTGGCGATGTCGGCCAGCTGCTCGAGATAGACCGTCTTTCCCGAAGCCGCGCGGAGCGGGATGCTGCGGATCTCGTCCAGGCTGTCGCGGTACCGCTCCTTGAAGCGGAGCCGGACGTTGATCTCGTCGCTCGCCTCGCGGTAGCGGGTGGCCACCTTGCCCAGGGTGGCCGTCTGGACGGTGTTGGCCACCTGGTAAACGGACAGGCCCAGACGGTAGGCCCGCTCGCGGTCGATCTTGATCTGGACCTCCGGCTTGCCGGCGGCCAGGGTGTGGGTGACGTCGCGGATGCCCGGGACGCCCGAGACGAGCTGGACGACCTGGTCGGCCTGGCTTTTGAGGGCCGGCAGGTCCTTGCCGAAGAGCTTGATCTCGACCGGGGCCGCCGATCCGCCCAGCATCATTTGGCTCATGTCGATGGCCTCGAACTTGACGCCCCGGAGGTTGGGCAGCTGCTTGCGGATCCGTTCCAGGAGCTGCAGGTCGGACTCTTTGCGCCGGTCGCGCTTGACCAGGCCCACCCAGAGCAGGGCCTCGTGCGTGCCGGCGTTGGAGAACGTCGAAGCGGCGTCGCTGGCGTCCTGTTCGGCCTGGGACCCGGACTGGGCCGAGATCATGGTGATCTCCGGCATTTTGGCCATGATGTTCTCGACCAGGCCGACGACCCGGTCGGTCTCCTCGAGGGCCGTGCCAACCGGCATGCGGACCTTGAGCATGATCATGTTCCGGTCCTGGGCCGGGATGAATTCCCTCGGCAGGAAAGGCGCGACGGCCATGGACAGGGCGAAGGCCCCGAGGGCCCCGAGCAGGACCACCCGCCGATGGTGGAGGGCCCAGTCGAGCCTCTTCCGGTACCAGGCCTTGGCCTTGGCGAACTGCCTCTCCTCGGGGGCCTTGACGATGGCCTGGAGGCTCTTTTTCGACCGGAACAGCAGGGACGTGGACAGGGGCACGACCGTCAGGGCCACGAAAAGCGAAGCCAGCAGGGAGAAGGCGATGGACAGGCCCAGGGCCTGGGTCAGCTTGCCGGTGATGCCCGAGGCGAAGATCATGGGGAAGAAGACGGCGATCGTGGTCAGGGTCGAGGCCGTGATGGCCATGCCGACCTCGGCGGCGCCCTCCTTGGACGCCTGGTCGGCCGATTGGCCTTCCTCCAGGTGCCGGTAGACGTTCTCGATGACGACGATGGCGTTGTCGACGAGCATGCCGATGCCGAGAGCCAAGCCGCCCAGGGTCAACAGGTTGAGGGTGTAGCCGGCGGCGTAGAGGGCGATGAAGGTGGTGATGATGGACAGGGGGATGGCCAGGCTGATGACGAAGGTCGGCCGCCAGTTGCGCAGGAACAGGAAGATGAGCAGGATGGCCAGCAGGCCGCCCTGCCAGGCGTTGGTGACGGTGTTGGCGGTCACCTGCTCGATCATGTCGCCCTGGTCCATGGCCACGTGGAAGACGGGGTTGCCGGGCACGGTGCCCTTGAGGGAGGCGATCTCCTTCTTCACGGCCGAGCTGGCGATCTGGGTGTTGGCGCCGGAACGCTTGCTGACCATGAGGTAGACGCCGTTCTGGCCCTGGATGCGGGCCTTGTAGCGGACGTCCCTGAGCGTGTCCTTGACCTCGGCCACGTCGGCCACATAGACGGGCTCGCCGGCCGCGGTCATGCCGACGACGGTGCGGCGGATGTCGCCGAGGTTCTCGAATTCGCCCATGGTGCGGACCAGGACCTCCGAATGCCGCTCGACGAGGTTGCCGGCCGGCAGATTGAGGTTCTCGGCCCCCAGGCCAACCGGAGCTGGTCGAGAGTCAGGCCCCGGGCCTCCAGGGCGGCCCGGTCGATGTCGACCAGGATCTCGCGCTCGTCCATGGAGAACACGCGGGCCGAGGCCACGCCGTCGATGCGCTCCAGGCGCGGAGCGATCTCGTCCTCCATGATCGTCTTGAGCCGCATGGGCGGCAGGTCGCTGGTGACGCCGTAGAAGATGACCGGGAACTGGCTGAAGCTGAACTTCATGACCAGCGGGTCGTTGGCCTCCTCGGGCAAATACTGCTTGTAGAGTCCGATCTGGTCGCGGATGTCCTGGGCGGCGAAGTCGAGGTTGGTGCCCCACTCGAACTCGACGCTGATGACCGAGACGCCCTCGGAGGTCTGGGAGGTGACCTTCTTGACCCGGTTGACCGAGCTGACGACCTGCTCCAGCGGCCTGGTCAGGACGTTCTCGATGTCCTCGGAAGAGGCCCCCGAATAGGTCGTGATGACCGAGACGGTCGGGAACTCCAGGTCGGGGAAGAAATCGAGCCCCAGCCGGGAGAAGGAGATGACGCCCAGGACGACCAGGATGGCCGCCATCATGGACGCCGTGACTTTTTTGTTGACCGAGAATTCGGGGAGCCTCACTTCTTGACCTCCTCGAGGACCTGGACCGGCGCGCCCTCTTCGAGCCCGTAGTTGCCCTCGACGACGACCGCTTCGCCGTCGGCCAGGCCGGACAGGACCTCGACCATCCTCGTGTTCTCGAGGCCGAGCTTGACGTCCTTCCGGACGGCCTTGCCGCCCTCGACGACGAAGACGTAGGCGTTCTCGAGGACGGCCGACTGGGGCACGGCCAGGGCGTTCTCGCGGGACTCGACCTCGAAGGCGAGGTCGCCGAAGGTGCCCGGCCTCAGGGCCGCGTCGGGGTTGGCGACGTGGACCTCGACGCCGAACTTCTTGGTCTGGGGGTCGGCGGTCAGGTTGACGGCCCGGACGGCGCCGCGGAACTCGCGCTCCGGCAGGGTGCCGACCCGCAGCGCGGCCTCCTGGCCCTTGCGGATGCGGCCGATGTCCTGGGACGAGACGGCCACGACCAGCTTGATCGTGGAGTAGTCCATGAGGGTCAGGACGCCGCCGGCCCCCCCGCCGAAGCCGCCCATCATCGGGTTGATGACGTCGCCGACCTCGGCGTTCTTGGAGGCGACGACGCCGGCGAAGGGGGCCTTCATGAGCGAGACGTCCAGGGCGTACTGGGCCAGGTTGAGGGCGGCCCGGGCCTGCTCGAGCTGGGCGGCGGCGGCGGCGAAGGCCAGCTGGATCTTCTCGTGCTGCTGCTCGGAGACGGCGCTCTCCTTGGCCAGCCGGTCCATCCGCTCCTTGTTGCGCCGGGCGTCGGCGCAACTGGCCTCGGCCACGGCGACGCCGGCCTGGGCTTGTTGGAGCTGGAGGCGGATCGCCTCGTTCTCGAGCTCGGCCAGGAGCTGGCCCTTGGCCACCCGGTCGCCGGCCTCGACGTGGATGCGGGCGATCTTGCCGCCCACCTCGGGCGTGATGTTGATCTTGGTCAGGGCCTCGAGCGTCCCGGTGTAGGTGAGCTTCTCGGTGATCCGCTCGCGGGCGGCCCTGAAGACCTTGACCGGCGCGGCCCCGAAGGCCTGGGCCTCCGGGCCGGCCTCGGCGGCCGGCTTCTTGCAGGCGGCGACGGCCGCGGCGGCGGCCGCGGCGAGAGCGATGAGGGCGATCCTCTTGGCGGTGGTCGGCGTGTTCATGGGTTCCTCCGTTCGTTCGAGCGGCTCTCCGTCCGGCCCCGGCCGACGGCCTTTTCGAGCTGGGCCTGCGACATGACGCAGTCATAGAGCGCTTGGGAATGGTTCGTCCGGGCCTGGCTCAGGGCGACCTGGGCCGTGGAGACGTCCAGGTTCGTGGCCAGGCCCTCGGCGTAGTTCAGCTCCGCGATGCGGACGGCCTCGCGGGCCTGTTCGACATTCATCTCCTGGGACAGCAGGGTTTCCCGGGCCTGGTTGAGGTTGAGGGCGGCCTGGCGGACCTCGAGGGCGATGGCCTCCGACAGGCCCTTGCGCGTCCATTCGAGCTCGCGGAGCGCGGCCTTGGCCTGGCCGATCCGGGCCTCGGCGTCGAACCCATTGAAGATGGGCAGGCTCAGGGACAGGTTGACCGTGTAGTAGTTCTGCCAGACGCCCCGGCGGAGCCTGAGGGCGTCGCCCCAGACGTTGTACACGCCGCCGACGGCCAGGGTCGGGAGGACCGCGCCGCGGGCGATCTTGAGCGATTCCCCGGCCATGGCCCGCCTGTAGTCGAGCTGGCGGAGCTCCGGCCGCCGGGCCAGGGCCTCGGCGACGATGTCGCGGGCCTCGGCGCCGAGGGGCGGCGCGGCGAGCTCGCCCCGGACCTCGATCGGCGCATCGAGGTCGAGGCCGCAGACGGTCTTGAGGCCGAGCGCGGCCACTTCGACGCTGTTCCGGGCCCGGATGGCCTGGGGCCGGAGATTGGCCGCCTGGACCTCCGAGCGGAGCAGGTCGAACTTCGAGGCCATGCCGACCTCGTAGAGGTTCTTGACGTTCCTCGTGAAGTCCTCGGCCAGCCGGAGGCCCTCGTCCGCGACCGCGGAGAACTCCCGGGCCAAGAGGTAGCCGTAGAAGGCCCGCTTGGCCTCGAGAACGGTCTCCTGCTCGGACAGGCGGACCGATTCCCGGCTGGCCTTGAGCCCGGAGGCGGCCATCCGGTAGCCGGCCGCGAGCCGGCCGCCCGCGTAGAGCGGCAGGCCGAAGGAGAAGCCCATCTGGTAGTCCTTGGTGAAGTCGATGGACATCCGCACCGGCGGCTCGCCGGGGACCATGGAGGGGAACTCCAGGACGAACAGCTTCTCGTCGAGCGTGCTGCTGCCGGAGGCGTTGAGCGTCGGCAGGAACCCGGCGGCGGCCTGGCGGACGCCGGCCCGGGCCTGGGCGATCTTCTCCTGGGAAGCCAGGTGGAACGGGTTCTGACGCAGGGCCAGGGCGATGGCGTCGTCGACCGTCAGGACGACCGCGGCCTTGGCTTCCCGGGCGGCCAGGACGCCCGGCCCGACGAGGGCGAGCGCCAGGGCGGACAGCGCGACGGCTGGCTTTCTCATGTCAGGCCTCCTTGCCGGATAGATCGGGGTTCCGGATCCCTTCGATGATGAACCGGGTCAGGCCTTCGGCCGCCGTCGGGGAGAGGGGCGTCCCGCTCTGCCAGACCCGCATGTGCATGTAGCCCTGGAGCGCGGCCTCGACGAAGGTCGCGGCCTGGCGGGGGTCCATGCTCCGGAATTCGCCGGAGGCGATCCCCGCTTCGAGGACGCGGGCCCCGACCTCGATCATCTCCTGCCGCTTGTGCTTGACCATGGCCAGCAGCTTCCGGTCCGCCGGCGTGGCCGCGCCCGCCCTGCCCGGGGCCGTGACGAAGACGCGCATGAGCTTGAGTATGGCCTTGTCCATCCCCAGGACGCGGTTGAAATGCGACATGTCCTCGCCGCTCCGCAGGACGGCCTCGACGAGCAGGCCGAGCCGCTCGCGCAGGTGGTCGAACGAATGGCCCAGGATCTCCAGGAGCAGCGCGCCCTTGCCGGCCACGTACTTGTAGACCGTCGCCTTGGACAGACGGGCCTCGCGGGCGACGTCGTCCATGGTCAGGGCGCTGTAGCCCGTGCGGAGGATGACCCGCTTCGCGGCCTGGAGGATGTGCCCCCGGTAGCCTTCCCGGCGCCGGAGCTCGCGTTCACGGCGGACGTCGGTCTTTTTCATGGGATTGAACCTTCGAGTTTATGAAATGAACTCTATGGTTTATTTCTTGAACCTTACAGTTCAGCCATGCTACGCCTGCGGGGGCCGTTTGTCAAGAGCGGCCGGCCGAGGTAGAATGGGCCGTCCCCTATGATACGGAAACGGCCGGACAAAGGTTTCCCGGGGCGCCTCGCGGCCCGCCTGGGGGCGGGGCTGCTCCTGGCGGCCCTCGGCCCCGGGCCGGCCCGGCCGGGCCTCCCCCGGGATGCCGCCGGGTGGGAGGTCCGCCTGACGGTCTCGGTCCAGGGCCGTTACTCCCTCGAGGGCGCCGGCCCGCGCGTCTTCGGCGAATACGCCTGCCGGGCCCGCTTCGTGGGCCGGCTGGACCCCGACGACGGGGATTTCGTGCTCGTCCACCTGCGGACGGAGGCCCTCGACTGGCATCTCCGGGAGCGGGCCGGCCGGGGCGGGACGGCGGGCGCGCGCGAAGCCGGGAAGGACGCCGCTCCGGCCCTGCGGCTGAACTACGTCCTCCGGGAGAAGCGGGAGATCGTCCTCGACTTCGACTTCGGGACGCTGGATTTGCCCCTCCACGAGCACCCGGCCGCGTTCCGCCTGGAGCTGCCGCGCTCGCCGGGAAGCCCGGCCTACGACGGCGCCGTGTCCGGAGGCTCGAACCGCGTCGCCCTTCCGGCCTCGGACCTCGGGCGGCGCCGGCCCGAGCGGACCTTCGCCTGGTCGTGGGGCCGGGAGGAGCGCGTCATCGGGGCCTCGGGGGCCTGGGTCGTCTCGCAAAGCCACACGGCCGACGTCGCCGTCTCGCTGGTCCGCGGCTGAAGCGCCGCGGCGCGAAGCTCAGGCCCGCGGGTGGAACCTGTCGTAGACCCGGCGCAGCCTCTCCCGGCTCACGTGCGTGTAGATCTGGGTCGTCGTGATCCGGCTGTGGCCGAGCATGAGCTGGACCGAGCGGAGGTCCGCCCCCCGCTCCAGGAGATGGGTGGCGAACGAGTGCCGGAGCACGTGCGGCGTGATCCGGGCCGGCGCGAGCCCGGCCGCGGCGGCGTGCTTGCGGAGGAGCTTCCAGAGGCCCTGGCGGGTGAAGGGCCGGCCCAGGCGCGACAGGAAGAGCTCCTCCCGCGCCCCGTCCGGATCGAGCCGCGGCCGGACCTCGGCGAGATAGCGCCCGATCGCCTCGCCGGCCTGGCGGCCGAGGGGAACGATCCGTTCCTTGCCGCCCTTGCCGCGGCAGACGAGAAAGCCCTCGCCCCGGTTGACCTCGGCCCGCCGGAGCGAGGCCAGCTCCGAGACCCGGAGGCCCGAGCCGTAGAGGACCTCGAGCATGGCCCGGTCCCGGACGCCGTTCGGCCGGTCCGGGTCGGGCGCCCGGAGCAGCTCCTCGACCTCCCCGACGGTCAGGAACTTGGGCAGGGCGAGCCAGGTCGAGGGCGTCGCCAGCCGCGACGACGGGTCCTTCGGGACGAAGCCGCTGAGGACGGCGAACCGGAAGAAGGAGCGCAGGGCCGAGACGAGCCGGGCCAGCGACCGGGCCGACAGGCCGCCCGCGCTCTCGCGGCGGATGAACAGGGCCAGGGTCTCCTCGGTGACGCGGGCCAGCGGGACCCGGCCGGCCCGGAGGAAGGCGACGAGCTTGCCGAGGTCGCGCCCGTAGGCGGCTACGGAGTTCCGGGCCAGGCCCTTCTCGACGGCCAGATACTCGAGGTAGAGGCGGAGGGCCGCCTCGCCGGACGAGGCGGACGGCTTCATGTCAGGAAGGGGTTGGAGGCCCGCTCCTGCCCGACGGTCGTGTGCGGGCCGTGGCCGGGCAGGACGAGCGTCTCTTCGGGCAGGCTGAGGATGCGGTCCCGGATCGACCGCTCGAGGTCCTTCCAGGAGCCGCCGGGCAGGTCCGTCCGGCCGACGCCGCCGCAGAAGAGAGTGTCGCCGGAGAACAGGACGCCGCCGTGGACGAAGCCGACGCTCCCGGGCGTGTGCCCCGGGATGTGGATGACGCGGAGGGACTTGCGGCCGACGGCGACCTCGTCGCCCTCGGCGAGCAGGCGGGCCGGCGGCGGCGAGTCCTTGGCCCCGAGGAGCAGGCTGAGCTCGATGAAGTCCGACACCCGGAGCAGGCCCGCGTCGGCGGCGTGAAGGGCGAGCGGGACGCCGTACTTCCCGACGATGTCGGCGTTGGCCCCGATGTGGTCGACGTGGCCGTGGGTGTTGAGGACGGCGACCGGCCGGAGCTCCAGGCCGGCGATGGCCGAGACGATCTTCTCCGGATCGGCGCCGGGGTCGATGACGGCGCAGTCGCGGGTCTCCTCGCAATAGACGAGGTAGCAGTTGGTTTCGAGCGCGCCGACGACCACCAGCTCGTGCTTCATGACGGGCCCCGCGGCCATCTTAATGCCAACGGCCCCTCGAGTCAACCGCCGTCGGGCGGAGGGACCCGGGGAGCCGCTTTATGCTCGCTCCGAGGACACCCCTCGGCCCCATCTCCCGCCGTCCTTCTTGGGCCCGCGCAGAATGGGGACATGTACCGCCCCGGTACGTGTCCCCGTGTTCCATGCTATAATCCGGCACGTGGACGCGCTGATCACGCCGGAGGCGAGGCGGGAGCTGGAGGCCCTGCGGGCCTTCCGGCCGAAGCCGGGGACGTGGGGGACGCTGGTCGGGCACGTGAGGGGGCGCCGGATCATCGTCGAGAAGGTCGTGCCGGCCGGACGGCCGGGGACCGTTCCGGACGACGCCCTGCTCGAGCGGCTGGACGCCGTCTGGCCCGGGCGGACGGTCGGCCTGGTCGCGGTCCGGCCGGGGGCGGCGTTCCGCCGGGCCGTCCTCGGGCCGGCCTGGTTCGGCAAGCTCGTCCTCGAGCTGGCCGGGACGGCCGAGGCCCCCGTCACGCGCCCCGCCGCCGTCGAGTTCGAACGGCGGTTCTTTCTCGCCCCGGTCGGGACGGCCCCGGCGGCGAAGGAGAAGGCCGGTGGGTGAACCGCTGACGCCCGAAGAGGAACGCGCCTGCCTGACGCTGGCCCGCCGGGCCCTCGAACACTATTTCGCGACGGGCGGCGAGCTCCGGCCGCCCGTCCGCTCGGGGCCGCTGAAGGAGCGCCGGGGGGCGTTCGTGACCCTGACCGTGGACGGCGAGCTGCGCGGCTGCGTCGGCTACCCGACGCCGGTCAAGCCGCTCGACGAGACGATCGTCGAGATGGCCCTGGCCGCCGCCGCCCGGGATACCCGGTTCGCGCCGCTCCGGCCGGACGAGCTCGAGAGGCTGAAAATCGAGATATCGGTCCTGGGCCTGCCCGAGCCGGCCGCCGACCCGGCCGAGGTCAGGGTCGGCCGCCACGGCATCATCGTCTCGAAGGGCTTTCGCCGCGGCCTGCTCCTGCCCCAGGTGCCGGTCGAACACCGCTGGGACCGGGAGACCTACCTCGACCACGGCTGTCTCAAGGCCGGCCTGCCGGCCGGCGAGTGGAAGAAGGGGGCGAAGATCGAGGTCTTCACCGCCCAGGTCTTCTCCGAATAGCCGCCGGGCCTATTTCTTCCTGGCCTTGAGCGCGGCCAGTTCCGCCCGGGCCTCTTCCTTCACGACATCGTCCTTGCCGATCGACTTGGGCAGGTCGATGCACTTCTGGAAGGCCTCGGCCGCCTCGTCGTACCTCTTGAGGGCCTCCAAGGTCCGGCCGAGCTCGAGGTAGTGGACGACGTACCCGGGCTCGAGCTCGATGGCCTTGCGCAGGGCCTTCTCCGACTCGGCGAAGGACCCCTTGGGGATGGAGCCGTAGATGATGCCGCCGAAAAAGCGCTTGGCCCCGCCGATCTCGTCCATGCGCCGGTGCCAGCGGCCCAGGGCGTGCCAGGCGAGGTGGTTGTTCGGATCGAGCTCGAGGGCCTTGTCGATCTCGGCCTTGACGTCCTTGGAGGCCTCGATCTGCTCTTTCTTGCCCAGCAGGAGCAGCCGCTTGCCGTTGGCGGCGGCGACCTGGAAATGCCCCCAGGTGTCGTTGGGATTGGCCGCGACGGCCCGGCGGGCGATGGCCGTGGCCTCGGTGTACATCTTCTTCTGGCGCTCCTTGACGTCCTTGTCGGTCGCCGGGATGACGTCGGCGACGTCGACCAGGGCCCGAGAGGTCTTCCAGAGCGCCTCGTAGTTGCCGGGCTCGAGCTTCAGGGCCTCCTGATAGTGTTCGAGGGCCTTGGCGTCGTCGAAGGCGGCGTAGGCCGCGTCGCCGGCCTGGATGTGCTCGGCCGCGGTCTGGGCCAGGGCCGGCAGGGCCAGCAGCGCGGCGACGGCGATGGCGAACAGGATCTTCTTCATGTTTCCCTCCGTGCCCTCTACCTTTCCCCATTCGGCCGGGAATGTCAAGAGCCGGCGGCGGCCGGCGGGCGCCGGCGGCCCCGGACCCGCCCGGCCAGCAGGCCGGCCAGGAAGCCCGCGGCGCCCAGGCCGACGCCGAGCGGCAGGGACCGCGGCCAGGGCGGAAGGGTGACGGGAGCGAGGCCCGACTCGGCCAGGAAGCCGGCGAGCGCGTGGCCGCCGCCGAGCAGGAGCGACAGCAGACCGGCCAGGGGGGCCCGCCGCCTGAGGAAGAGCGCGGCCAGGCCGGGCACGAGCAGGCCCTCGGCCATGATCGCCGAAGCCAGGCCCAGGGTCTTCAGGATGTCGCCGAGGCGGGCGGCGATGACAAGCGCCGCCGCCGCCAGGGCCAGGCTGGAGACCCGGGCCAGGCGCAGCGGGCCGGGCCCGGGAGCGCCGGCGCCGGGCCGTCCGGGCCGCCGCCCGAGAAGATCCTTGGTCAGCGTGAAGGCCCCGGCGTTGAGGGCCGCGTCGGCCGTCGACAGGATGGCCGCCAGGACGGTCACGAACACCAGGCCGCCGAGGAACGGCCCGGCGCCCGAGGCGGCGAACCGCGTGACCAGGGGGACGCCGGCCGCGCCGCCGCCGAAGAACGGCAGGAAGAGCATCCCGACGGCGACGATGCCCGCGTAGAAGAGGCCGAGAAGGAAGGCGGCCAGAACGGCGCCGAGGCGGGCGGCGGCCTCGCTCCGGGCGGCCTGCATCCTCTGCCAGGCGATGGGCGAGACCGCCCAGGCCAGGACGAACGACGCGGCGATGAGAAGGCCGCGTCCGCCGCCGGCCAGGACATCGAAATAGGAGGCCTTGCCGAGCCCGGCCGCGGCGGCCTCGACGGCGCTCCACGGGACGCGCCCCGCGAGGAAGGCGGCCATGCCGGCGACGCCGGCGACGAGCAGGGCGAACTGGACGACGTGCGTGCGGGCCACCGCCTGAAGTCCGCCGGCCGCGGAATAGGCCATGACCAGGGCCGCCGCCGCGGCCATGCCGGGGACCGGGCCGAGGCCGAGGAAGGCGTCGAGGAAGGGCCCGGCCGCGATGAGCTGCGAGGCGGCCAGAACGGCCATGTACCAGACGACGAGGACGGTCGTCGCCGTCCCGGCGGCCCGGCCGTAGCGGCTGCGCATGAGCTCCGACAGGGTCAGGCCGGCCGAGGCGCGGACGGGCCGGACCAGGGCGGCCAGGACGAGGAGCGTGACGACGGCCGGGACGCCGACGATCCAGACCGCGCTCAGTCCGTCGCGCGAGGCCTCGTCGGTCGAGACGAGCAGCGAGGCCGCTCCGATCCAGGAGGCGCAGAGGGAGAAGGCCACCCGGGCCGGGCCGAGGGCCCGGGAGGCCAGGAAGAAGGCGTCGAGGCCGCCTTTGAAGCGGGCGGGGCGGAGGCCGGCGGCCCCGATGACGGCCGCGTAGGCCAGGACGGAGACGAGGAAGGCCGTTTTCACGCGCGGAGTATACACCAATTCCCGGGACATGTACCCCGGGCGCGCGTCCCCGTGCTATAATGCGCGGCATGAAGCGCTTGCCCGCGGCGGCCGCGGCCCTCGCCCTGTCGGCCTGCGCCCTGAGCGCGCAGACAACGGCCGTCCCGCCCGAAGAGGCGACGGCCAACCTCGAGAGGGCCCTCAAGGCCGCGCCGACGCTGAGGGCCGATTTCGAGCAGCTCCACTACTCGATGTCGGTGTCCGAGCCCCTCCGCGAGAAGGGCGAGCTCCTCTTCGAGAAGCCCGACCGCATGCGCTGGGAGTACAGGTCGCCCCAGCCCAAGGTCTTCATCTACAAGGAGGGGGTCCTCGAGTCCTATCTCCCCGAGGAGAAACAGCTCACCCGCAGCCCCGTCGCGGAGGAGGCCCTGAAGTCCGACATTTTCGGCATCTTCCTCGGGACGATGTCCTTCGCCGAGGCCTACGCCGTCGAGTCCAACCCCTTCCCCACCGACGCGGCCCGGGTCCGCCAGGTCAAGCTGACCCCCCGGACCGAAGGGGACTTCTCCCATATCCTGCTCGAGATCGACGAGACGACCTGGCTCCCGCGCCGGGTCGTCTTCCTCGAGTGGGCCGGGGCCAAGCGGGAATTCATCTTCAGCCGGGTCCGGACCGGCGTCCGTCTGCCGGCCGGCGCCTTCACCCTCAAGGTCCCGCCGGGCACCGAGGTCATCGACGACACCGCAACCGTCATCAGGGACGGGGGGCAAAACCTTTAGGACCGGGTTCCGTATGAACACCCGAGGGCAGTCTTCTCTCTCGACGACGGACGACCGCCGGCTTGTCGCCCGGGCCCTCGAAGGAGACCGCAGGGCGTTCGAAATGATCGTCCGAAAATACGAGCAGCCGCTCACGAGCTACCTCGGCCGCATGACCGGGGAGCGCGAGACGGCCCTCGACTTCGCCCAGGAGGTCTTCCTCAAGGTCTACTGCTCGCTCCGGTCCTACCGCCCGGCCTTCAAGTTCAGCACCTGGCTGTTCAAGATCGCTTCGAACCACCTCATCGACCACTGGCGGAAGAAGAAGGTGCCGACCGTGTCGCTCGACCAGCCCGTCGACCACGAGGACGACTCGCTCCTGCCCCAGGTCCCCGACCCCGGCCCCTCGGTCGTCCGCCGGTTCGAGCTGGCCGAGGTCCGGGAGAAGATCGAGCGGGCCCTCGAGACCGTGCCCGCGGCCCTGCGCGAGCTCTTCGTCCTCCGCCATGTCAACGAGTTCTCCTACGAGGAGATCGCGGACATCAAGGGCCTGCCCGTCGGCACGGTCAAGAACCGGGTCTTCCAGGCCAAGGAGCTGCTGCGCAAGAGGATGGGCGGGCCATGACGCCCTGTTTCCGCCCCGAGGACCTTTACCTCTACCTCGAGGGCGAGCTCGGTCCCTACGAGGCCGCCAAGCTCGAGGAGCACCTCGAGGTCTGCGCGGCGTGCCGCGAGGCCCTGGCCGAGAGGCGCCTTCTCCACGAGGCCTTCACCGGTCTCCCGCCGTTCGAGGTCCCGGCGGGCTTCGCCCGGTCGGTCATGGCCGCCCTGCCGGAGCCCGAGACGGTCCGGCCGGGCTGGCTGGCCCCGCTGGCCGCGGCCGTCGCCGCCCTCGTCATCGGCCTCTTCGGCTTCTACGCCTTCACCGGGGCGACGCTCGCCGAGGTCCTGGCCTCGATCGACCGGGTCTGCGGCGCCGCGTCCGCCCGTTTCCTGCCGTTCCTGGCCAAGGCCTTCAAGGTCTCCGCCCTCCTCCTCGACGTCGCGGCGGACGCCGCGGCGGCCGTCGTCGCCGGCGCCGGCGCCTTCGTCCGGGCCGCCGGCCCCCCGGGCGTGGCCCTGGTCGTCGTGCTGGCCGGGGGCGCCGTCCTGCTCGCGTTCTGCGGCGCCAAGAGACTCCTCTCCGCGGGAGAAAGGTCATGACGAAGAAAAGCCTGACGTTCGCGCTCCTCGCTCTCCTGGCCGCGGCCCCCCTGGCTCTCCCCGCCCCGGCCCGGGCCGAGGTCGGCTCCGGCCGGGACATCCGCGTCGCTCCCGGCGAGACCCAGGACAAGGTCTTCAGCCTCGGCGGGCACGTCATCGTCGAGGGGACGGTCCGCGAGGACGTCTTCGTCATCGGCGGCTCGATCACGGTCAGCGGCGAGGTCGGCCAGTCGGTCGTCGGCATCGGCTCCCACGTCGTCGTCAAGGGGACGGCCAGGATCGGCGAGGACCTGGCGGCGCTCGGCGGGACCCTGGAGAAGGAGCCCGGCTGCTCCATCGCCGGCGACACGATCTACTTCCAGACCCGCGAGCTCGGGGACAAGCTGTTCAGGGGCGGCGACCTCTTCGACTGGATCTTCTCCGTCCGGCTCATCCCCGTCATCGTGGCCGTCAAGCTGGCCCTCGCCTTCCTCTGGCTCATCGCCGCCGTCGCCGGGGCGGCCCTGTTCCCGAAGCCGCTCGCCTTCGCCGCCGGCGAGCTCCGCAGGTCCTTCTGGCCGGCCCTGGGGACGGGCCTGGTGGCCATCCTGGCCTTCACCATGCTGGTCCTCTTCGCCGCCCTGCTGAGCTTCGTCCTCATCGGCATCCCGATCGCCCTGGCCCTGGGCGTCGCCGGGTTCCTGGTCAAGGTCTTCGGGCGGCTGGCTGTCTTCACCTTCCTCGGCCAGAGCCTGCTCCAGGCCCTGGGCTCGAGGCGCGCCGGCGCGATGGCCGCGGCGGTGGCCGGACTCCTGGTCTACAGCCTGGCCACGTTCGTCCCGGTGCTCGGCTTCCTCTTCGGGCTGGCCATGAACACGGTCGGCTGGGGCATCGCCATCCGGACGAAGTTCGGGTCGCGCGAGAACTGGTTCGCCAAGACGCCGCCGGCGGCCTGCTGAGCCGGTCCGGCGGAAGGCGGGCTATCGTTCGAGGATCTCTTTCTCCTTGGCGGCGGCCACCTCTTCGATCCTGGCGATCGTCTCGTCGAGGAGCTTCTGGAGCTGCTCGAGCCCGGAGAACTTCTCGTCCTCGGTGATGTCCTTCTCCTTCTCCAGCTCCTCGATGAACTCCTTGGCCTCGCGGCGCATGTTGCGCAGGGCGGTCTTCTCCTCCTCGAGCATCCGGCCGATCTTCTTGGCGATCTCGCGGCGGCGCTCCTCGTCGAGCGGCGGGATGGGGACGCGGAGGAGCTTGCCGTCGTTGAGGGGGTTCAGGCCGAAGTCGGCGCCCCGGATGGCCTTGTCGAGCGGCTCGAGCATGGAGGGGTCGTAGGGCTGGACGACGATGAGGGTCGGCTCGGGCACCTTGACGGTGGCGACCTGGTTGACCGGCGTGGGGACGCCGTAGTAATTGACCTTGATCTCCTCGAAGATGGCGATGTTGGCCCGTCCCGTCCGGAGCATGCCGATGTCCTTGCGGAAATGGTCGGCCGAGGCCTTCATCTTCCTGGCCGTGTCGTTGAGAACGTCTTTGACCATCGCCTCTCTCCAGACGCGGGGTTCCCCGGGGCCGGCGGGCCCGGGAGCCGGGCTCGGGGGATAGTAGACCAAGGCCTCCCGGCCTGTCAAGGCGGCCGGCCGGCCGTCAGCAGACGCGGGTGCCGATGGCCTCGCCCAGGACGGCCTTGAGGATATTGCCGCCCTTGCCCAGGGCGAAGACCAGGATGGGCAGGCCGTTGTCGGCGCAGAGCGAGATGGCCGTGGCGTCCATGACCTTGAGGTTCTTCCTGATGACGTCGATGTAGCGGATGGTCGCGAACTTCCTGGCCGTCTTGTCCTTGACCGGGTCGGCCGAGTAGACGCCGTCGACCTTGGTCGCCTTGAAGATGATGTCGGCCCCGATCTCCAGGGCCCGCTGGGCCGCGGCCGTGTCGGTCGTGAAGTAGGGGCAGCCGATGCCGGCCGAGAAGACGATGATCCGCCCCTTCTCCATGTGGCGGATGACCCGCCGGCGGATGAACGGCTCGGCCACCGACCTGATCTCGATGGCCGTGACGTGCCGGGTGTCGGCCCCGGCCTTCTCGAGGGCGGCCTGGAGGGCGATGCCGTTGATGACCGTGGCCATCATGCCCATCTGGTCGGCCGAGCCCTGGTCGATGCCGTCCCTGATGCCCTTGGCCCCCCGGAACAGGTTGCCGCCGCCGATCATGACGGCGATGTCGACGCCCAGGTCGTGGGCCATCTTGATCTCGCGGGCGATGGACAGGGCCCGCCGGAAGTCGATGCCGTGGGAGATGTCGCCGAGGAAGGACTCGCCCGAGAGCTTGAGCAGGACCCGCTTGTAGGCCGGTTTGGGCATGGCCGCCTCCACCCGCATTCTACACCGGCCGGGCCGGGGACTTCAATCCTGGCCGATCTCGAAGCGCGCGAACCGTCCGACCTTGATGTTCTCGCCCATCTTGGCCACGAGCTTGGTCACCAGGTCGCGGACCCTGACCTTGTCGTCGCGGATGTAGGGCTGGTCGAGGAGGCAGACCTCCTCGAAGAACTTGCCCATCTTGCCCGTGACGATCCTCTCCAGGATCTCCGGCGGCTTCTTCATGTCGCCGAGCTGGGCCTTGACGATCTCCTTCTCCTTGGCCACGACGTCCTCGGGGACGTCGGTCGAGGCGACCCACTTCGGCTTGGCCGCCGCGATCTGCATGGCCAGCTCCTTGACCAGCTCCTGGAACTCGGCGTTCCGGGCCACGAAGTCGGACTCGCAGTTGACCTCGACGAGGACGCCGATGCGCCCGTTCATGTGGATGTAGGAGCCGACCAGGCCCTCCTTGGCGGCCCGGCCGGACTTGGCCTCGGCCCGGGCGTACCCGCGCTTGCGCAGGACCTCGACGGCCTTGTCCATGTCGCCGGCGCACTCGGCCAGGGCGCTCTTGCACTCCATCATGCCGATGCCTGTCCGCTCGCGCAGCTCTTTGACCTTGTCCGCGGTGATCTCCATGGTGCCCTCTTTCCGTTCTTTCCCGTCGCGTCCGTCCCGGCGCCGCCCGCCGGTCTCAGTTGTCCCCCGGGACGACGCCCTCCGGGGCCTCCCCGGGGGCCGGCTCCGCCTCGGCCGCCTTCTCCTCGAGCAGCTCCTTGCTGATGCGGTTCTTCTTGCCTTCGATGATGGACTCGGCCGCCTTCGAGGTGAACAGCTCGATGGCCCGGACCGCGTCGTCGTTGCCGGGGATGGGGTAGGTGACGACCTCGGGGTCGCCGTTGGTGTCGACGACGGCCACGATGGGGACGCCCATCTTCCGGGCCTCGGCGATGGCGATCGTCTCCTTCGAGGAGTCGATGATGAAGAGCGCCCCCGGCAGCCCGGCCAGGGCCTTCAGCCCGCCCAGGTTCTTCTGGAGCTTGCGGAAGACCTTCTCCCGCCGGGACTGCTCCTTCTTGGACAGCAGCTCCCAGCGGCCGTCCTCCTTCATCTCCTCGAGCTCCTTGAGCTTGTCGACGCTCGTCCGGACGGTGCCGAAGTTGGTCAGGAGCCCGCCCAGCCAGCGCTGGTTGACGTAGGCCGACTCGCACTTGACGGCGTAGTCGCGGACGATGTCCTGGGCCTGCTTCTTGGTGCCGACGAAGAGGACGGTCTTGCCCTCCTCGGCGACGCCGCGGAGGTAGCCCAGGGCCTCCTTGAAGTTCTTGATCGTCTTCTGCAGGTCGACGATGTAGATGCCGTTCCTCTGGCCGAAGATGTACTCTTTCATCTTCGGGTTCCAGCGCTTGGTCTGGTGCCCGAAGTGGACGCCCGCCTCCAGCAGCTCTTTCATGGTAACGGAAACCAACGTCAGCCTCCTCTTTAGCGCTTGTGGTACTGAGGGGCCTTGCGGGCGCCCAGCAGGCCGTACTTCTTCCGCTCTTTGACCCGCGCGTCGCGCGTCAGCAGGCTGGCCGACTTGAGCGCGGGCTTGAGCTCGCGGTTGTACTCGACGAGGGCCCGGGCGATGCCGAGCCGGATGGCCTCGGCCTGGCCCTTGGCCCCGCCGCCGCTGACCCGGAGGAAGACGTCGAACTTGTCCTCGGTGTCGGTCAGCCGGAGCGGCTGGCGGATGATGACCTTGTGGGCGTCGAGCCGGAAGTAATCGTTGAACGGCCGCGGCCTCTTGTTGACGAACAGCGTGACGTCGCCCTTGCCCTGGCGGAGGAAGACGCGGGCGATGGACGATTTCCTCTTCCCCGTGCCGTAGTATTGGAGCAGACTCAATCGGGCCTCCTAAAACCTGTATTCCTTGGGGTTCTGGGCTTCGTGGGGGTGGGAGGGTCCGCGGTAGACCTTGAGCTTCTTGTACAGGGCCCGGCCGAGCTTCCCCTTGGGAACCATGCCCCAGACGGCCTTCCGGACGACCTCTTCCGGCTTCCGGGCCAGCAGGTCGCGGAGCGATTCCTCCTTGAGCCCGCCGGGGTAGAGGGAGTGGGTGTAGTACTTCTTCTGGTCGAGCTTGCGGCCGGTGACCTTGACCTTCTCGGCGTTGACCACGACGACGAAGTCCCCGGTGTCCAGGTGGCTCGTGAACTGGGGCTTCCTCTTGCCTCGGATCAGGTCGGCGACCTCGGTGGCCAGACGGCCGAGGACCCGGCCCTCGGCGTCGATGAGCCACCACTTCTGCTCGATCTCAGACTTCTTGGGAATATACGTCCTCATCGGTTTCTAACCTTAATAAAGAGATAGAAAGACGCCCTAAAATACTAAAAAACGGGAAGATTGTCAACTCGCCCGCGCGGAATTCCAGCCCCCCCGCCCGAAGCCCCTCCCGAGGGCCAGGCGGATGAGGAGGATGCCGGCCAGGAACCCGCCGATATGGGCGAACCAGGCCACGCCGCCCCCCATGCCCACGTTGAGGACCTGGAGCAGGAACCACAGGCCGAGGACGAGCGCCGCCGGGACGCGGACGACGCCGACGAAGAAGACGAGGGTCCTGACCCGGGCGCGGGGGAAGAGCACGGCGTAGGCCCCGAGGACCCCGGCGATGGCCCCGCTCGCCCCGATCATGGGCACGCGCGACGACGGCTGGGCCAGGATATGGGCCAGGGCCGCGGCGACGCCGCTCCCGAGGTAGAACAGGATGAACCGGAAGGGTCCCAGGCGGTCCTCGACGTTGTTGCCGAAGATCCACAGGTAGAGCATGTTGCCGAGGAGGTGGAAGAGGCCGCCGTGGAGGAACATGCTCGTGAGCAGGGTCAGGAGGGGCGGGACGCCGCCCGCCCCGCCGGCGGCGCGGAAGTGGGCGATGTCGTAGGGCACGGCCCCGAAGCGGACGACCGAGGACTCCAGGCCCCGGGGGCCGACCGCCTGGAGGGCGAAGACGGCGACATTGGCGGCGATGAGAAGGACGGTCACGTACGGCCGTCGGGCCGTCGGGTTCTCGTCGCGGAGCGGGATGAACAGTTCGGCGCTACTTCTTCAGCTCTTCCTCGAGCTTCTTGCGCTCGGCGACCCGCTTCCGGAGCTCCTGGAACCGCTCGAGGTAGCGGTCGCCCTCGGCGTTGTAGCGGGCCTCCTTCTCGGGTTCGAGCTTGGCCAGGACCGACTTGTACAGGGGGCCCATCCAGGCGTAGGGCTCGGGATAGTTGGGGTCGAGCTCGATGGCCTTGTTGATGGACTGCAGGGCGCCCTGGGCCAGCTTGCCGCGTTCCTGGGGCGTCAGGAACTGGAAGCGGTAGGCCCGCGACCACTCGTTGACGCCCAGGGCCAGCCAGGCCTCGGCGGAGTCCGGCTGGAGGGAGATCCTCTTCTGCCAGAACTCGGCCGCCCGCTCGTAGTACTTCAGCAGCTCCTCGGGGCCGCCCGAAGACTCCTGGAGGTAGGTCGCCATGTAGGAATAGCCCTGGGGGTTGTCGGGGTCGGTCTCGATGCGGCGGAGGTACATCGACTCGGCCTTCTTGGCGATGGACTTGTCCTCCGTGGCGTAGCGCTTGTAGAACTCGGCCACGACGTAGTAGTTGCTCATGTCCTCGGGCTCGAGCTCGATGATGCGCAGGTACAGCGGCTCGGCCTTCTTGAAGTCGCGCAGCTTGTCGTACATGTCGCCGAGCGAGTAGATGATGTCCTTGTTGTTGGGCTCGATCTCCAGGGCCTTGGTCAGGGCGGCGAGGGCCTTGGCCTCGAGCTCCTTGTTGAGGTCGGAGGTGACGCCGGGCTTGTAGAGCTGCTTGTAGCTCTCGCCCAGGAACCGGTACGCCTGGGTCATGTCGGGGTTGAACTTGAGCGTGGCCTCGTACTCGGTGATCGCCTTCCGGTACTGGTTCTCCCGGAAGAGGCTGTTGGCCTTGTCGAAATGGTAGTTGGCCGCGAGCTTGGAATACTTGAGGTCCTTGCAGGCCGTGAACGCGACCAGGACCGCGAGCGCGGCTACGGCGAAGACAATCCTCGGGGTCTTCTGACGGGACATCCTGACCTCCTTACTGTCAAGCGCTGTTCGCAGAGAAAGACAAGACTCACTTTATAATCCATCGGCGGATCGAAGTCAAGAACTAAGCCCCCCCCCGGCGGAACCGGCCCGGGGCCTCATTTCGACCGGGCGAACAGGCGGATCGGGGTGCCGGCCAGGCCGAACTCCCGCCTCAGCTCCTCGACGAGATGCC
>Ga0116176_10000718_pt1 | contig 26852 bp, 26 predicted proteins | sample AD_STIC08_MetaG_FD_89803 | JGI IMG/M metagenome (GOLD analysis project Ga0116176, IMG submission 89803) | Active sludge microbial communities of municipal wastewater-treating anaerobic digesters from USA - AD_STIC08_MetaG | ecosystem: Engineered > Bioreactor > Anaerobic > Digestate | place: USA...
CTTCGGGGTGTGCGCGTACTCGCACAACTCCTACACCGGCGCGGAGATGCGCGGCACCGACCGCAACTACTCGCGCCAGCTCAAGAACGGAAAAGTGAAGATCCTCTCCGAGTGGAGCCACGGATCGATGGCGCAGGGCTTCAAGGCCGCGCAGCTGGGCGTGCCGGGGGTCTTCTCGAAGCAGCTCCTGGGATCGGACATTCTCCGTTACAATCCCTACGTCCGTGTGATGCAAAACCCCATGCGCGACGATCCCGACCCCGTCGTGTTCATCCCCGCGCTCTATCCCGACGTCACCGTCATCCACGTGCACGCCGCCGACAAGACCGGCAATGCGCGCATCTACGGCCCGACGGTCAACGACATCGCGCTCGCGGCCGCGGCGCGCAAGGTGATCATCACCGCCGAGGAGATCGTCCCCGAGATCGACATCCGCTACAACAGCAAGGGCGTGGCGATCCCGTTCATGTACGTCGACGCCGTGGTTGAGATGCCCTACGGCGCGGTGCCCGGCAACATGCCCGGCCACTACTACTGGTCGCGCCAGTGGTGGGAGAAGGCCTTCCGCTACGCCTGCGTCTCCGACGATAACATGAAGGCCTTCATGGACGAATGGGTCTTCGGGTGCAAGGACCAGTTCGAGTTCGTCGACAAGCTCGGCGGCGCGAAATGGATCACCATGGCGCGCCGCCTCACCAAGGCCGCCGAGTACGACAACGAGAGCGACGGCGTCGATTTCAGCTATCAGCCCTATCTGCCGGACAAGGATCCGGGGATCTACTATTAAGAGGAGGCACGATATGACAACCAACAAACCGGCAAACCCGCTCGAGATGGTGGCCTACGTCCTCTCGCGGCAGATCTCGGATCACCAGGTCGTGTACGTGGGGACGGGCCTCCCGATGGTCTCGGCCATCCTCGCGCACAAGACGCACGCCCCCAACATCACCATGGTCTACGAAAGCGGCGGGCAGAACCCCATCGAGGGCGACATGCCCTGGTCCGTAGGCGATCCCTTCACCTGGCGCAAGTCGCCGATGATCCAGGAGATGGCCTACTCGTTCGCGCAGAGCTACAACGGCTATGTCGATATCGCCTTTCTCGGCTTCGCGCAGATCGACTGCTACGGGAACATCAACACGCACATGATCGGCGACGATTTTCACAAGCCCAAGGCGCGCCTCACCGGCTCCGGCGGCAACAACGACCTCTCGTCGCTCACGGAGAACATGGTGCTCGTGGGCATTCAATCGCCCGACAAGTTCCCGAAGAAGCTCGACTTCATCACGAGCGTGGGGCACCTCACCGGCGGCGATTCGCGGAAGAAGGCGGGCATGCTGGGCAAGGGACCGGTCGCCGTGGTCACCAATGCCGGCGTGTACGATTTCGAGCCCGTGTCGAAGCGCATGCGCGTGAAGTCGCTCCACGCGGGAGTGAACTTCGATCTCGCGCAGCTCACGACCGGCTTCGAGCTCCTGAAGCCCGAGGGGGAGATTCCGGTGACCGACGCGCCGTCGGACGAGGCGCTGCACATCCTGCGCACCGAGGTCGATCCGCACGGCGTGTTCACCAGCATCCCGGGCATGTAATGCGCTCACCGGCGGCCGTCCGCGCGGGCGGCCGCCGGAATCATCCCGCGCATACCTGCATACTGCTCCGGAAGGGTTTTTCGCTTGAAAAAGCCGTCGTACAGTGCACACATAGCCGTGATGGCCAACGGAAGAAAAAAATCATATATCCGAAATCCCTGAAGGATATCCCGCGCTGGCGGCGACGCGAGCTTGCCGAGAACCTGGAGTGGTTTCTGCGCTTTTCACCGGTCGAGCGCCTTCGCTACATCGACCGGGAATGGGAAGAGACATGCACGTATATAGAGAAATACAGTCTGGTTAAGCGATGGAAGGCGAAAAAGAACTAACCTTGAAATCCGTAATTGCAATGATAAACTGATGATTTTTCAGAATGCTATGCGAATTCGGACAACATTGAAGACCTTCAGGAGCGACTGGTGTTCCGGGTCCCCTCAATCGATGACCTGATACGACTGAAACAGATTCGAGAACCAAACAGTAAAGACGCGCAGGATATCGAGTACCTCCTGAAAGCGAAACAATCCCGAAAAAAACACGCCATGAGTGAAATCGACACACACGCACGCGTCCACGACCTCCTGTTGAAAAACGGCATCGCCGCGATTACGGAGCCGGTGAGCTTCAGGAAATCCATTGCCTCGAATGGAACGCGCAGTGCGGTTGCCGTTTCGGTGAAGGATTTCGAAAAACGATATACGATCAGCGAAAACGGCGTGATGGCGCTCGCGGAGGGCACAGAGGAAGCCTTTCGCAAACATATCGATGCGCAGTTTCCCGATGACGACGCCCTCCGGCGATTCCGCGACGATATCGCCACGACCGGCGTCAAGTACGGCGTGCCCCACACCTTCATCGTCTCGGACGGCGCGGCGACCATCGTGGTCGATCCGGCGTGCAAGAAACGCCGCCTCGCCGACATCGCCGCGCACGGCGTCCTTCCCGGCGACAGCATCATCCTCTGCTCGCACCATCACCCCGACCACTGGGCGAACGCCGGACGCATCGCGCGCGGCGCCATGTGTATCGTCTTTCACCCGGACACAAAGGCAATCCTGGCGCGCGGCTTCTCCGCTTCTGCTACGGGGAGTATCTGCGCATCCTTCGCACCTCGCCGGCCGGCGACATCTTTCCGCGGGTCCTGGGGATCGGCGGTATCGGCCGGCGGATCGCGCGATTCATGCTTTCGCGCCTGCACCGGCTCACCGCGCTGGGCATCTACGTCATCACCGCGCGCATTTACGGAAAGACGGGCATGCGCCGCGCGAGCCTCCGGTTTCTCGAGTGGGAGGAATCGAGCGATTTTGTTTTTGGCGCAACGACGGTGCGCGGATGGCGCCTGAGCGAGAACTGCGTCGCGCTGCACACCCCCGGCCATGCGCCCGATACGCTCTCGCTGCTCGTGCGGGACCGCAGGGCGCTCTTCATCGCGGACAGCAGCGCCTTCCTCAACCCGGTCAGCGACCACGACGGGACGATCGCCGGCGTGCACGAGAACGTCGCGCGGCTCCTGGCGATCGTCACGAGCGAGAAGATCGAAATCCTCCTGCCGTCGCATGCGGAGCCCGTCGTGGGACACGCGGCGATCCTCGAGTTCCTGCGCTCCTACGATGCGTCGCTCCGCGAGGTGGAATCGCTCTTCGGCGGCATCATTGCCGCGCGCGCGGAATGGCGCTTCGGCGAGCTCGCGGACACGATCTGGCGCCACGACCATCCGCTCGCGCGCGACCTGGTCAAATCGAACTGGCCCCGGACCATGTCGAACATCGACCTGTACCTGCTGATGCTGCTCCCCGAGATTGGCTACCGGCCGCTCGATTCGCGCCGCGAGCGCTGGCGGCGCGAGAGCGCGATCAGACAATAACTGAAACGAGCGTCACGCGCATCAATCCCCGTACGGGCTGGGCACGCCCTCCGGCTGCGTCTTCCAGCGACGATGGATCCAGAACCACAGCTCGGGATGCGCGAGGATGATCTTTTCGATCGCCTTCACCTGGTTGCGCGTGTTGATGGCGAGCTCCCGCTCACGGTCGTCGGGGCAGGGCTCCCAGGGGATCTCCTCAGTGAGGATCAGCTTGAACCGTCCCGGCGCGACGCGGCAGGCATAGCCGCAGATGACCGGCGCGCCCGTCTCGCGCGCGACCCACGCATTCGAGCGCACCGTGCACGCGGGCCGGCCCAGCCACTCGACGAACATGCCCTGGCTGCGCTTCATGTTCTGGTCCATGGCCATGATCACACCCTCGCCGCGCGCGAGCCCCTCGCGGATGCGCTGCATGGAATTCACGTGCGCGATGGTGCCCAGGTTCATCCCGCAGCGCGCGTCCACGATCACCTTGTCCATTACCGGGTTCTTGAACTTCTTGGCGACGATCGCGATGGGGTAGTTCGCCATGCCGATGCGGCCTGCGGCCGTGTCCCATTCGCCGATGTGCCCCCCGACGAGGATCACGCCCTTCCCCTGATTGTACGCATCGCGCAGCAGCTCCTCGTTCTCGATCTCGAAGCGCGTCCTGAGAAACTCCTCGTCCATAAGCGGCACGCGCAGGAAGTTCGCGAAGTGCCGGCACACCATGACCAGCGACTCGCGGTAGATCGCCCGCTTCTCCTTCATCGTCTTGCGTTCGCCGTAGACGATGTCGAGGTTCACGCGCGCCGTGCTCCAGCGGATGCGCAGCAGGTACATCAATCGCCCGAAGAAGGCGCCCGCGCGATCGGCGCCCTCCCAGGAGAACGAGCGCGCGAGCGCGAGAATCAGCCCGATCCCGATTCGCGAGAGGTAGTGCCCCGTCACCTCGACGGTACGGGTGTTGGCCAGCACATACTCACGGACCCGCTCGGACGGCCAGGGGAAAGATGCGCCAGGTTTCATCGGTCAGTTCTGCCGTCCTTCGATGATTTGCAGCAGGATCACCGTCGCGATTCCCATCCGGCGGTCGAGACGGTTCCCGGCGTCCATGGTAAAATCGACGTTGAACTGCGGAACGAATGGGTTGAAGGTCTGCTTGAGGATGCCGACCGGCGCGCCGCCCATTTCGATGGTGAACGACTGCGGGATGAGGTTCGTGAGGAACCGGCGCAGGACCGCCATCAGCATGCTGTCCTCCGTTACGGTGCCTACGACCGCATCGACCGCGTTCATGAGTTCCCAGGAGTCCTGCAGGATCGACTTGAATCCGCGCCGCCTGAGCGCACCCACCTTCTCGCCGGTGGTCGCATCCGTCACGTCGTAGGCGGCCGAGAAATCGATGATGCTGCGCGCCTTGATCGTAAGCAGCGGCGTCGCCATCGATTCATCAGAAAATACGGTGATGTCCTCTTTCAGTTTGAAGGCCTTTTGCTTCACGAAGAACAGCACCTGCGTCTTCGTCTGGTCGAAAATTTTAATCTCGCCGCCGAAGAGTTTCAAGAATTTCTTTTTCGCGAAATAGGTCGTGTGTCGATAGTGTTCCATGATCCGCTCCCATGCGCGTCCGATGTGACAAGATAGTGATGCGTTACTGTTGCGAGATAGCATCGCGCGCGGAAAATTGCAATGATAATACTGCGCCGAAAAATACTATTGACAAAAACCTCGCCCGTCCGGCTCTTTTAGCAAATTTCGCGCACCGCTGGCGCGCTTGGGGCTCACATGGATTATTCGAAAACGATCAATCTCCCGGAAACCGATTTCCCGATGAAGGCGAATCTCGCCCAGCGGGAGCCGGAGATGCTCAAGCGGTGGGAGGCCGCCGGGCTGTACACCGCCATCCTCGCATCGCGCGACGGGGCGCCCCTCTATGTCCTGCACGACGGACCGCCCTACGCGAACGGCAACATCCACATGGGCCACGCGCTCAATAAGATCCTCAAGGACGTCATCGTAAAACACAAGACGATGATGGGCTTCCGCGCGCCGTACGTCCCCGGCTGGGACTGCCACGGCCTGCCCATCGAGCTCCACGTGACCCGCGAGCTCGGCGAGAAGGCGAAGGAGCTAGCCAAAATCGACATCCGGCGCCGCTGCCGGAAGTACGCCGACAAGTTCGTGAAGATCCAGATGGCCGAGTTCAAGCGGCTGGGCGTCTTCGGCAACTACGAAAACCCGTACCTCACGATGGCGCCGGCCTACGAGGCGAAGATCGTCGAGACCTTCGGCAATATCCTCAAGGAAGGATTCATCTACAAGAGCAAGAAGCCCATCTACTGGTGCCCCACCTGCGTGACCGCGCTGGCCGAGGCCGAGGTGGAGTACGACAATCACACCTCGCCGTCAATCTACGTCAAGTTCAAGGTCGATCCGTCGTCGTTTCACGCCGACGGCGTGGACGCGCACAATCTCTTCGTCGCCATCTGGACCACGACGCCCTGGACGCTTCCGGCCAACCTCGCGATTTGCTTTCATCCGGAGTTCGAGTACTCCGTCTTCCGCGCCGGAAAGGAGTTCCTCATCATGGCCGACGGGCTTGCCGAGCAGATGAGCTCGATCACCGGCCTCGCGCTCGAGGACAAAAGACCCATCGCGAAGGATTCGATCGAGAACCTGAAGGTGTCCCATCCCTTCATCAAGCGCGAATCGAAGGTCATCTTCGGCGATTTCGTGACGCTCGACGCGGGGACCGGCATCGTCCACATCGCCCCCGGCCACGGCCAGGAGGACTACGTGGTGGGCCTCAAGTACGGCATCGACACCCTTTCGCCGGTCGACGACGAGGGACGCTTCACCGACGAATACGCCGCCATGAAGGGCGAAAACGTCTTCGACGCGAACCCGAAGATCGTGCAGATGCTCAAGGACACCGGCGTCCTCATCTTCACCAATGCGATCGAGCACTCCTATCCCCACTGCTGGCGCTGCAAAAAGCCGCTCATCTTCCGCGCCACGGAACAGTGGTTCATGAAGATCGACCACCGCGACATGCGGCAGACCGCGCTCGCGGAGACGGACCGGGTCGTGTGGATCCCCGCATGGGGCGCGCAGCGTTTCCGCGGCATGGTGGAGTCCCGCCCCGACTGGTGCCTCTCGCGCCAGCGCTCGTGGGGCGTGCCCATCCCGTCGTTCCGCTGCAAGAAGTGCCAGGCGAACCTCATGACCGCGGAGACGGTCCTCCATTTCGCGAAGCTCTCGCTCACGAAAAGCATCGACGCCTGGTACTCCGAGGACATCGCGAACCTCGTCCCCGCCGGGACGACATGCTCCTGCGGCGGGACCGAGTTCGAGAAGGAGTTCGACATCCTCGACGTGTGGTTCGATTCCGGCGTGTCGCATTTCGCCGTGCTCGATGAATGGAAGGAACTGCGCTGGCCGTCCGACATCTACCTTGAGGGAAGCGACCAGCACCGCGGCTGGTTCCAGTCCTCGCTGTGGCCCGCCATCGCCCTGCGCCAGCGCGCGCCGTATCATACGGTGCTCACGCACGGCTTCCTGCTGGACGACAAGGGCAAGGCGATGAGCAAATCCGAGGGGAACGTGATCCACCCCGAGGAGATCATCAAGAAGTACGGCGCCGACATCCTGCGCCTGTGGGTCTCCTCGGAGGACTACCGGAACGACGTCCGGATCGGCTTCGAGATGCTCAACCAGGTCGCGGACTCCTACCGGAAGATCCGCAATACCTTCAAGTTCATCATCGGGAACCTCTCGGACTTCTCGCCCGACAAGGCCGTCCCGTACGCGCAACTCGCGGACATCGACAAGTGGATGCTGCACAAGCTCTATCATCTGGCGAACCAGACGATGGAATCGTACGAGAAGTTCGAATTCCACATGGTCTATCGCCGCATCCTCAATTTCTGCGCGGTTGAGCTGTCCTCAATTTATTTCGATATTTCCAAGGACATCCTGTACATCGAGGCGAAGGACGCGCCGTCGCGGCGTTCGAACCAGACGGTGCTCGCCGAGGTGTACCATGCGCTGGTGCGCCTGGTGGCGCCGGTGCTCTCCTTCACCGCCGAGGAGATCTGGCAGTTCAACAAGAACACCGACAGCATCCACCAGCAGGTGTATCACCCGCTGCGGGACGAGTACGACAACCCGGCCATCGACGAGAAGATGGAGCGGCTGGTGGAGATCAAGACCGACGCCCTCAAGGCGCTGGAGCTCAAGCGCAAGGCCAAGGAGATCGGCACCTCGCTCGAGGCGGAGCTCGTCATCCACGCGAAGAGCGCGAGCGCCCGCGAGCTCCTGGCCGGCATGGCCGACATCACGCGTTTCTTTCAGGTCTCGAAGGTGACCCTTGCCGCAGAAAAAGCCGAGGGCATGTCCGAGTACGACAATTCCTTTATCGCGGTGGCGAAATCGGCGGGCGTGAAGTGCGTCCGCTGCTGGAACTACTTCGACCGCGCGCAGATCGGCGCCAATCCGGACCACCCGGAGCTGTGTGCGCGCTGCACCGACATCATCACCAGGAGCTCACATGAATAAACATGCAATCGCCGGCATCATCTTCGCCGTCTCCCTCATCGCCGACATCCTCACCAAATGGCTGGTGGTCTCGAAGATCGCCCTGCACGAGCGCATCGACGTCATCGGCTCCTTCGTGCAACTCACGCTGGTGTATAATCGCGGCGGGCTCTTCGGCATCCTGCAGGGCTACCAGGCGGTGTTTCTGGTCGTGTCCCTGGTGGTGCTCGCGATCATGATCGCCTTCTACGTGTTCGAAAAGAACAAGACGCAGCTCTTCTGCGTTTCAATGGCGCTCATCGCCTCCGGGGCGATCGGCAACATCTCGGACCGCTTCATCGGCATGCTGGGCATCGCGGACCGTCCGGGGGTGGTGGATTTCGTGTATATCGGGAGCGACGCGGTGTTCCGCTGGCCGGCGTTCAACATCGCCGACGCGGCGATCGTGGTCGGCGCGGGTCTGCTGCTCATCGTGTTCTTCGTGGAAGAGAAAAGGAGAAAGCGTTCCGGCGCGGCCTAATAGGTGTCGATGATCCGTATCTCGTTTTCCCCGATCACGGAGTTTTCCTTTCCTGAAACCGTTACACGATATTCACCATCGTTGTAAAACGAGAGGTCGAACGCCTTCATGCTCTCGTCGGCCTTCACCTCGACATCGAAGGACTTCACGGCCTCGTCCTTGAATTTCTTCTTTTCGAGGACCGTCACCCGGAGCGTCGAAACGCCGAACGGCTCCTTTGACGTGATCACCGCGGAGAGGTCCCCCTGCGAGAACTCCGTGCCGCAATTCACCGTCTTGCCCTCCGGGGACATCCCCTCGCAGAACGAGAGCGTCTCGGCCTTTTTGCAGCCTGCGAGGGCGAGGGCGACGAGCAGTGCGATGGCGATGGGCTGTTTCATTTTGTCTTCCCGTAATTATGTTTGATGATGTCGTGGATGTGGATGACGCCCACGATCCGTTTGCGCCGGTCCAGCGCCGGCAGCACCGTGATCCGCCGCTCCTCCATGCGGATGAGCGCCTCGCGCGCGAGCGCGTCCTCGTAGATCCACGCCGGCGTCGCGTTCATCACCTCGCCCGCCGTGCGCCGCATGAACTGCTCGTCGCGCTCGATGAGCCGCTTGATGTCGCCGTCGGAGATGATTCCGCGCAGGTGCCCCCGCGTCCCCGCGACGAACACCGCTCCGACGTTGGACGACACCATGATCGAGAGCACCTCGCGCATGGACGTCTCGCGGCGGACGACCGGGAGCCGCTCGGCGACCATGAGGTCGCGCACCTTGAGCAGAATCTGCCCCAGGCGCCCGCGCGGGTGATAGAGATTGAAGTCCTCGGCCGTGAATTTTTTCGCGTGGATGAGGGCGGCGGCGAGCGCGTCGCCCAGCGCGAGCACCGTCGTGGTGCTCGCCATCGGCGCGAGGTTCAGGGGGCAGCCCTCGCGCTCGATCGCATAAATGAGCGGGATGTCCGACTCCTGCGCGAGCGTCGATTCAGCGTTCGCGGTCATGGCGATGATGGTCGCCTTCAGAATCTTGACGTGCGGGATGATGTCGATGATCTCGCGCGTCTCGCCCGAGTTCGAGACCGCGATCACCACGTCGCCCTTCTTGATGATGCCCAGGTCGCCGTGCATGGCCTCGGAGGGATGCAGAAAGCCCGCCTGCGTCCCGGTGGAGGTGAGCGTCGCCGCGATCTTGCGGCAGATGAGCCCGGACTTCCCCATCCCGGTGAGGACGACGCGCTCGCGGCACTTCGCGATCCGCTCGACCGCGCGCACGAAGTTTTCGTCGAGCGACCCGGCGAGACGCGCGATCGCCTTGCTCTCGACCGTGAGGACCTCACGCGCGACGTCGAGATACGCCGATGCGCCGGATGGTTGTTTCATAGCAGCGTCCCCTGTATGTCTTCGTCGTCGTCGAGCTCGCCGGTCTCCTCGTCGGTGTCCACCGCGCGACGCTCGATCCGGCCGCCTTCGGCCTTCTGAAGTATTTCGATCTTCTTTTCGGCCGCGTCCAGCTTCTCATGGCAGATGCGCGCGAGCCGGACGCCCTTCTCGAACTCGGCGATGGACTCGTCGAGATCGAGCTCGCCATCCTCGAGCCGGCGGGCGATCTCCTCGAGCCCCTCGAGCGCCTTCTCGAAGGAGAGCGCGGGGCTAGCCTTTTTCTTCTTTTCCACCGATCACCCTCCGTGATATCGAATCGACCGTGCAGGTCAGCGCGCCGTCCCTCAGTATCACATCGATACGGTCCCGCACGGCAACCATTTTTACGCTCCGTACGATTTTTCCGTCCGCGCCGCGCGCGACCGCGTATCCGCGCCGCAGCGTGCCCAGCGGCGAGAGCTTCTGGAGCTTTTCTGACGCGACCGCCAAACGCATTTCCGTGCGCGCAACCTGCGCTGCGGCAAGCCGTCGCACATCGGGCACGGACAGGAACCGGCGGCGCTTCTCCGCGACGCGACGCTCGAGCGCAACGATCATGCCGCGTTCCCGCTCCCGCACGAGCGCCATGCGCGTCTCCACGATGTCGCGCGGAGTGCGGAACACGCGCACGGAGGTCGCGGCGTCGATGCGCAGGGTCGCCTCGCGAACATACGAGAGCATCGCCGAATAGGCCCGCGCGCGGCAGTAGTCGATGCGCTCCTGCAGGTCCACCTTCACCGGAACGGCGATCTCCGCGGCGGCCGACGGCGTGGGCGCAGCGGCGTCGGCGGCGTCGTCGCACAGGGGATGATCCACCTGGTGGCCCACGGCGGAGATGATGGGAACGCGCGAATTCGCGAATGCGCGCACGACGACCTCCTCGCTAAACGGCATGAGGTCCTCGAAGGAGCCGCCGCCCCGCCCTGCGATGATCACATCGACCCCATGCGACGGGTCGTTCAGCTCCTCGATACCGCGTGCGACGGAATCGGCCGCGCCCGCTCCCTGCACCAGCGCCGGCGCGATGAGGATCTCGACGTTCGGGAATCGCCGCGTCGCGACCTTGATGATGTCGCGGAGCGCCGCCCCCGTGGGCGAGGTGACCACGCCGATCCTGCGCGGCAGGAAGGGGATCCGCCGGCGCCGCGCAGGATCGAACAGCCCCTCCGCGAGGAGTTTTTTCTTGAGCTGCTCGATGCGCTTCTGCAGCTCGCCCGCTCCCTCCAGGCGCACCTGCGAAACGGTGAACTGGTAGCTCCCGCGCTTCTCGAAGAGCCCGACGCTCCCGAAGGCGAACACGCTCATCCCCTCCTCGAGCCGGAAGGCCATCGATCGGTTGGCGTACTTGAAGAACACCGACGATATCACAGCCCCCTCGTCCTTGAGCGTGAAGTAGATGTGCCCGGAGGAATGATAGGTGAGATTGGTGATCTCGCCCTTGAGCCAGACCTGGTTCAGCTCCGGGGTTCCGGTGAGGGTGGCCTTGATGAGGCGGGTGAACTCGCTGATCGTGTAGAACCGGTCGTTCATGGCGGGTACGGCATAGCGCACCGATCTAATTTTTCAACCGAAAAACGAGAAGGATACCTATCGATAGCCAAATGCCACGCCGTTGAGATTCTGCGGGGTCCCGGAAGTTGCCGGAATCCAGTTGTCGCCATTGTCGAGTGAATAGTACACCGAACCCCCGGTGCCGACCGCCACCCATACATTGTTGCCAAATGCGACCCCCTGCAGAACGGTCCCGCTGAATGTCGTGTTGTTCCAGCTCCCGGAGCCGGTATAGTAATAGGCCATGCCGGTGCCGCCATTGTCGCCCACCGCGATATATCTGCCATTCCCATAGTCGATGTCCTTCATGTACGCCGGTGCAATAGGCATACCGGTGCTTCCGACCGCCCATGTTGCGCCGTTCGAAGAATGAAAGGCGTCCGGACCGTTACCAACGGCGATAAACTGGGAATTGGCGTATACGACGGCGCGCATCATCGACGTGACCCCTGAGGCGTTCGTCGCACCTGTCGTAAACCAATCGTCGTTATACTGGGCATAGGAACCGCCGCTGCACAATAGTATCCACCTATTCAGGGCGGCATTATAAATGAAGGAATTGACAGTACTGCCCAGCGTTACTGCGGGATCATACCATGTTCTGCCGTTGTCGTTCGAGATTCTGAGATCATTAATGCCATTCCCGACCACCCAACCCCGGTCGCCGTCACTGGCGACAGCGCTCTCGATCACGAGCGGCCCGCTTCCGGGAATCCATGTGTTCCCGCCATCCTCCGAGAAACGGACAAAGGAGCCCATTCCCACCGCGACAAACGTTTTTTTCCCGTTACTTGAAACCGCATAGAGTACATCCGAACCACCGGCACCAGAGGTCCCAGCCGACCAGGTTATGCCATCACCAGAATAAATAATGGTTCCATTCGCTCCAACGGCGACAAAGACCGGATCGCCCTTGAATTGCGTTGCGGACTCCGTCTTCTGAGCGTCAGGGAAGAGATCATTCTGTTTGCAGGACGCGAAACCAGCGCCGCATACGAGGAACAGAAGCACTACGCCGAGACGTTTCATCGCTCTACTCCGTATGATTCTGATGTGGTACGCGCGTGATCGCACCCCATACGCCGAGAAAACATGCGTCAAGATAATTTCACGGCGGACACCGCAATCCTCCTTGCTTTACATGCGCCCCGTTGTGATCCCCCATCCTCCACGTCGGACCTGCTCAGATGCGCATATCGAGTGAATGCCCCCTCGCTACCACGCCACTACCACGTCTCGATCACGAGGATCACCGGATCGAAGCATCACGCACCAGGGGTCTCTGCGGCTCCCCCGAACTGGATGAGATACACGGCCCCGATCGACAGCAGGCCGCCCGCGATCGTGGAGACCGCCGGCACCTCGCCGAGAACGACCCAGCTGAGCAGCACCGCCGTGAGCGGGACCATGAAGGTGAAGGCGCTGGCGCGGCGTGATCCGATCTTTTTCGCGGCGTAGAAATAGAGCGACGTGGCGCCCACCGTCGAGAAGAGCGAAAGGTATGTCATCGAAAACCACCAGGACGGCTCGGCGGACACGAGGCCGTCGAGGCCGTACGGGAGCACGAACAGGAACCGGATCAGCGCCGCGAAGCCGTTCAGGTAGAAGCTGTACACCCAAATAGAAACGGATGATTGCGTCCGCTGGCTGTTCACGGTGACGCCCGACCAGAGCGCTGCGCCGATCACGAAAAAGAGGTTTCCCGAGGCGAGCAGCGCTTCGTGGGAAAATCGCCATATCTGCAGGATGACCAGCGCCCCCGCGCACCCGATCGCAAGGCCCGCCGCATCGATCACCCGAAGCTTTTTCCTTCCCAGGACGGACACGCCGGCATAGGTGATGATGGGCACCAGCGAGGTCACCAGCACGCCGCCCAGGCCGGCGGTTCCCAGCGACAGGCCCAGAAAAAACATCTGGCTGTAGAGCGTGTACAGGACGCTCCCGAGGAGGATCAGCCCGGCGGTGGCGGGCCGTATCCGTAACGATTCACGCAGCGCGATGATCGGCGGAACAAAGAACAAAACGGTGAGCGTGAAGCGCACGAAGGCGAGTTTCTGATAATGGATGCCGTTGCCGAGCGCCTTTGCGCACACCCACGAACCGCCCCACACCGCCATCGCGAGGGCCATGAGTCCCATGAAGAGAGCGTCGCGGTTGCCGGCGTGGAATGTTCGCATGCGGTATGATCCGGTGCGCCTGATCGGCGCGCTCACAGGCCCGGCTTCACCTCGAAGGTGACGCGCCGGTTGGATTGATCGCGCGGATCGAGCCAGGGGATCGTCCGCGACGATCCGTAGCCCTTGTGGCGAAGCAGGGATCCCTTGATGCCGATGCCGACCATCGCCTGGTAGACCTCGCGCGCGCGATCGTCCGATATGCGGATATTTCCCGGCTTGCCGTCGCGCGGCTCCTCGGGACCGGAGCAACAGGTGTGTCCCTGCACCTCGATCACGTATCCCTGCGGAAGGGTGTTCGCCATCGCCCGGAGGACGTCGGCATTGGCCCGGACCCAGGCCGTGGGGTCCCACACCTTGCTCGATTTATACAGGAACCCGTACATGATCATCCCGTTGAGGCTGCCCTGCGCCCGCTCGACGCGCGCGTCCAGCGACGAACGGACGTCGCCGACATCCATGGCGCGCGCGTAGTTGTCCCGCGCCGCCTCGTAGCGGCCGTCGCGCTCGATGGATTTCGACCAGTAGGCCATGGCGATGTTCCGGTAGCGTTCCGCCTCGACCTCGCGGGAGCGGTAGCGCGCCTCGAGCGAGCGATAGTACTGCATCTTGCCGATATAGTTGAGCCGAAAGGCCTCATGGTCGCGCGTCTCGCCGACGACGAGCTGCTGCTTCTCCTGCGCGGTGAGCGGGATGCCGAGGCGCTTGGCGATCTTGATGGCCAGAAGCCCCCTGAGTTCGGTCCAATTCGCGGGGGGTCCCTCCTCGCGCTCGCTTGCCAGCACCGTATTGTCGCGGCTCCGGATCACCTTCGCCGTGATCGTCATCGTCTTCCCCTTGTCGGCGGTGGACACCGTGCCCAGGACGGCGTAATCGGTGTCGAGCGTCCGGAGCGCGCCCAGCAGCTGCTGCTCTTCTTTCGCGGTGCCGTAGACCTGCGAGATGGTCAGCCGATCGAACAGGCCGGCGGGATCGATGGACCGGAAAATTCCCGAGGCCTGCATGCGCCGCGCGAGCTCGTCGGCGACGCCCACGGCGAGATGATCGTTCGCCTCGACACCGCTCTGGTTCTGGAACGGCGGTATCATCAGCGTCCGCACCGGACGCGCCGTCTTCTGCGGGGAGCCGCAGGCGAGGATGATCGCGGCAAGCGCAAACGCGCATGTGCCGGATGCGATAGCGAGCCTGGGGACGGGAATCATCACACACCTCCGGTGCGGTTATCTGATTATTTAATGACCGACACGATGGCGAAGGTCACCCGGTTGTTCGACTTGTCGCCGGGATGGATCCAGGGGATGCGCTTCAGAGAGCCATAGCCCTTATGGGTCATTTTAAAATCGAACACCCCTACGCCGCGCAGGGCGTCGTACACCTGCTTCGCCCGCGCCGCGGCCAGCGCGGGACTGCCGGCCGAATCGGTGTGCCCCTGGATCTCCAGGCGGTATTCGTCGGGCAGCCCGTTGATCATCGACTTGATGAGCACCTGGTTCTTTGCGGCCCATTCGGCGATGTGCCTGTTCGCGTCGGCCTGGTTCGCGATGCCGAAGATCGTCATCTCGTTGAGCCGTCCCTGGATCCGCGCGCTCTTCTCCTCCTTGGTGGAGAGGAGCTTCTTGAAATCGAAAAGCTGCACATAGTTCTTCCGGACGGTCTGATAGTTCACGTCGCGGGCGATCGCCTTGCTGTAGTGCAGGAGCGAGAGCTGCTTGAACTTGCGGACATCGTCTTCTTTCTTGTTGATCCCCGCCTCGAGCGATTTGTAATAGTAGAGCTTGCCGATATAATTCTCGCGGAAGGCGGCGAACTCCCTGGTGTCGGCCTCCGCGAGCTGCCGAAGGGCGGTGCCGCTGAGTTTCACGCCCAGCTTCGCCGCGAGGCGCGAGGCGAGAAGCCCGCGAAGGTGATTCCACTCGGACGCCTCCCCCGTCTCCGTCGCCTCGGCCATGGTTTTCCTGTCGGCGGTCCGGAGGGCGCGGGCGGACAGGGTGAGCACGTTCCGATCGACCGACAGGCTCACCGTCCCCATCACGGCATACTCGGCCTTCAGTCCCAGGAATGCGTCCACGAGCGCCTTCTCGTCCTTCGCGCCGCCCACGAGCTGGCGCAGGGTGATCTTCTCGACCAGGAGGGCCGGATCGATCACGTCGAAGCGGTCTGAATAGGCCAGCCGGTTGGACAGTTCGTCGGCGATGCCGATCGACAGGTAATCGTAATCGTCACGGTTGCCCGCGACGGTCGTGTTTACAAATGGGGGGATGATGATGCTGATCCGCTGCTCGTCTCCCGCCTGCGTACCCGCATCCCGGCAGGAAAACGAGGCACTGGCGACCGCGACGACCGCACACCAGATCAGGAATTGCATACGAACCGATCTCTTCATGGCAGGACCCGCATTGACGATGGGATGGGCGAAACTAGCCGCCCGGCCCCGATTCTGTCAACACAGTAATCGGGATGCGCCCGCGCCGGTTATTTGATCAATAGGAAATACGCGAGCACCGCGATGCCCAGGACGATGCGGTACCACCCGAAGGGCTTGAAGTCGTGGCGGGTGATGAAGCGCATGAAGATCGCGATCACCAGGAGCGCCACCACGAACGAAACCGCGAACCCGATCCCGAGCACCGTGAGCTCGTGCGCACCCAGCGCCTTCTCGGCCTTGAGCATCGAGTAGGCCGACGCCGCGACCATGGTGGGGATGGCGAGGAAGAACGAGAACTCCGCGGCGACCACGCGCGACGAGCCCAGGAGCATCGCCCCGATGATGGTCGCGGCCGAACGCGAGGTGCCCGGCACCATCGCCAGGCACTGAATGATGCCGATGAGAAACGCCGTTTTAAACGAGAGCTCGTCCATCGAAGTGATCGAGCTCTCCCGCGCGCGCCGCTCGAGGACGATGAGCACGACGCCGCCCGCGATGAGCGCGATGGCGACCGTCACGGGATTGAAGAGATACTCCTTGATCGCCTTCGCGGCGAAGAAGCCGATTGCGAGCGCCGGGAGGACGCCCACGATGGTTTTCAGCCATATCCCGAAGACCCGCTTCCGCTCGTCGGCGGTGATGCCGCCGCCAAAGGGAATGAGCCGACGCCAGAAGTATACGACCACCGACAGGATCGCGCCGAGCTGAATGACCACATCGAAGAGCTTGGCGAAGGGCCCGGTGAAGTCGAAAAACTGGTTCACGATGATGAGGTGCCCGGTGGACGAGATCGGCAGGAATTCGGTGATCCCCTCCACGACGCCCAGGATGACCGCAACGATATATTCGCTCATACACGCACTCCGCAGGGAATGATGACGCACGCGCCACGCGGCGCCGCGCGCCGCGAATCAGCCCTCACTAGCGGCGCGCCCCGTTTCGCGCAAGGGATTTTTTCGTCCGCGGAATCAGCCCTTGACCATCACCAACAGCATCTTGAAGGCCGACACCGCCCGAAGCGCATGCGGTTTTCCGGCCGGCATGATGATCATCTCGCCCGCGGAAACCGAATGCGCGCTCCCGGCGATGGTGATCTCGACCGTTCCCTCGACCACGTACACGAAGGCGTCGAAGGGTGCCGTGTGCTCGCTCAGTCCCTGGCCGGCATCGAACGCAAACAGCGTGATGGTCCCCGCATTCTTGTTGATGAGCGTTTTGCTCACCACCGCGTCCTGCTGGACGTCAATCGCCCCCGCCAGCGCGATCCCGCCGCGCGCGTACTCCTCGATTGTTCCCGCATGTGTTCCCATGGCATTCTCCTATCGAAAAAAATGAAGCAGCAGATCGATCCTCCCGCGACGGACGAGATGCATCCCGGAGAAGCGCATCACCGCGCGGATCCGCTCGCGGTGCCCGGGCGCATAGCAATGCGTGGGGCAGCGCTTGCAGTTCGGCTTCGGATCGTACGGGCAGATGAGGCGCTTGCTCGCGGCGTGCAGCAAAAGCGCCGCGCATTCGCCGCACAGCGCGACCGCGTGTCGATTGACGAGCGTCCCCACCGCCCCGCCCGCCTGCACTCGCTTCTTCTTCTGTTCCGCATGTACGCGCCCGCAATAGATCCCGATGAAATTCGCCAGCGTCCCAATGTCTCGTTCGAGTACGTCTGATGATCGTTTCATAAGCAATAACCAATAATAATTAGGAATCCTAATAAAATGCACTCTATCGCACATACCCCCGTTCTGTCAAATAAATTACCGGTAGGGTATTTTTACTTGCGTTTGGCCTTCGTCGATCGCACCATGCAGCCGCAAAACGTGTCGAGGCATCATGCAGAAATCACATCCCTCCAACAGACCTGATTTGACGATCCAGTCGCTGCGCGCCGGCGAACCGATCACCATCGTCGCCATCGGCGATTCGCTCACCAACGGCTGGATGGTGCGCAAGGGCTATCTCGATTTCCTCGGCGAGATGCTCCGCGAGACGTATCCGAAGGCGCAATTTAAAATCATCAACCGGGGCATTCCGGGAGACACCGCGGACGGCGGCCTCGACCGCCTGCGGGGCGACGTGATCGATTTCGACCCCGATTGCGTGCTGGTCCAGTTCGCCCTGAACGACATGTTCATGGGCTACCCGGCCGCGCAGTACAAGAACTACCTGCAGGCCATCATCGATTCGCTCATCAACGATACCTCCGCCGAGACCGTGCTCGTCACGTCGGTCTGTCTGGGCGACACACGCGAAAACGAACGCGCCAACGAGTTCTATGAAAAGATGGAGGAGCTCGCGCGTGAGAACGGCGTGTCCATCGCGCGGGTGCATGCGCACTGGGCGCGCGCGATCGCCGATGGCGCCGCCTTCCGAACGCTCGTGCAATCCGACATGGTGCATCCCACGGTGGAAGGCTACCGGCTCATGGCCGAGGCGATCATGCAGGTGTTTCGGTAACGCGCGCGGCCACTCGGGTGATCGCGCACCGCCGTCGAAGCAATCACGGAGGTTTACAATGAAACCATTGATCGGAAGCGCCCTCGCCGCCGTTTTCCTCATGACGATGGCGCCCCTGCTCCATGCCGATGGCGAACTCTCCTCCGCGGAGCTACAGGGCGTCCCGCTTGAAAGCGGCCGCACGATCCCGAGGCTGCGCATCGCTTATCGCACCTACGGCGCGCTCAACGCCGATAAAACTAACGCGGTGCTGTTCCCCACCTGGCTCATGGGGACCTCGAAGGAGCTCGCCGATCTCGGCTACATCGGCCCCGGGAAGGCGGCGGACAGTTCGCGGTGGTTCGTCATCGCCGTGGACAATCCCGGCAACGGCGTTTCCACCTCGCCCTCAAATCGCGCGCGCCACGGCGTCACCGAGCTTCCCCCGATGACCGTGCGCGACCTGGTGAATGTGCAGCGCGCGCTCGTCACCGGGCACCTGAAGCTCGAACGGCTGCATGCGGTGATGGGGATCTCCATGGGCGCCCTGCAGGCGCTCGAGTGGTCGGTCTCCCATCCGGACATGATGACGCGCGTCGTCGCGATCGCGGGGACCCCGCGAATCACCACGCACGAGCTGTTGCTGTGGAACTCGCAGGTGGCCCTCATCGAGGCCGCGCGCGGCATGAAGGACGGCAATCGGACCGCCATGCGGCTCATCGCCCCGACCCATGCGCTCATGTCGCGCACACCGGAATTTTTCATCACGCAGGTGCCGCCGGAGAACTATCCGGCCCTGCTGAATGCCACGGAAACGGCGCTCGCCGCCTATCGCGCGGAGGACTGGGCGTGGCAGGTGCGCGCGATTGTGACCCACGATATCGCGCGACCGTACGGCGGATCGCTCGCGCGCGCCGCGGCGCGGGTGCGGGCACGGACGCTTGTCATCGTATCGCCGGGCGACCGCATGGTGCTTCCCCAAGGCGCGCTCGAGTATGCGCGCCTGGTCAGGGCCAAAACGATCGAGAACACCGGCGCATGCGGGCATTTCTCGTTTCTGTGCGAACGGGACGCGATCGCCCCGCGGATCAGAACATTCATCGAATAATGCCAGGCTGCGCCGCGAGAGTCACTCCCACGGCAGCTTCTCGCGGGGAACGGTGTTGATCCACATGAAGCGTTCGAGGTATGCGGCAAGCATCCGGCGGATTTCTTCCGGGGTCAGAGCCCCCTCGACCGCGGGAGACTCTGCGTAATGCGATGCGGAATCGTGATCCGAGGCCACCATTCCATCATCCCTTCCGATACACGACCCTCCCCCCGCAGATCGTCCACTCCACCGAGCCGTAGAGCTCGCGTCCCAGGAAGGGCGTGTTCTTGCACTTCGAGGCGATGAAGGCCTGATCGATCAGGACCTTTTTTTCCGGATCGATCACGGTGATATCGGCGGCGGCGCCCTCCTGCAGGGCGCCGCGATCGAGCTTGAGGATGCGCGCCGGGTTGATGGTGACCTTCTCGAAGGCCTGCAGGAGCGAAAAGCCGTTCTCGCGCACCAACACGGTGACGATGAGCGGAACGGCCGTCTCCAGGCCGATGATGCCGAAGGGCGCGTACTCGATCTCCTGCATCTTCTCGTTGATGGGGTGCGGCGCGTGGTCGGTCGCGATCACGTCCACGCTGCCGTCGCGCAGGCCCGCGATGATCGCCTGCCGGTCCTCCTCGGTCCTGAGCGGCGGGTTCATCTTCGCCATGGAGAGGTGCTGCTCGACCGCGTCGTCGGTGAGCGCGAAGTAGTGCGGCGCCGTCTCGCAGGTCACGCGCACCGCGTCGCTCTTGGCGCGCCGGATGATCTCGACCGACCCGCCGGAGGAGACGTGCGCTACGTGGACGCGCCCCTTGGCGAGCCGCGCGAGGATCATATCGCGCGCGATCATCACCTCCTCCGCCGCCTTCGGGATGCCCGGCAGGCCCAGCAGTACTGAGTTGGCGCCCTCGTTCATGATCCCGCCGTTCGCGAGCTGCGCGTCCTCCGAATGGGTGATGATGGGGACGTCGAACATGCGCGCATACTCGAGCGCGCGGCGCATCACGATGGAGCTCATCACGGGCTTGCCGTCGTCGGAGAAGCCCACGGCCCCCACCTTCACGAGCTCGCCCATCTCGCTGATCTCCTCGCCCTGCCCGCCCTTGGTGATGGTGGCGATGGGGAAGATGTTGATGGGGCCCTGCTCCGCCTCGAGCTTGATGAAGCGCACCAGGGCCTGGTTGTCGATCGGCGGGACGGTGTTGGGCATGGTGCACACGGAGGTGAAGCCCCCCTTCGCCGCGACCGTCGACCCGCCGATGATCGTCTCGATGTCCTCGCGGCCGGGCTCGCGGAAGTGCACGTGCATGTCGATAAGGCCCGGCAGGACGACGCACCCGGCGGCGTCGATGGTCTCGTCGACGCTGTCGGCGATGTTCGCCGCGATCTTCGCGATGAAGCCGTCCTCCACGAGAACGTCGCGCCGGTCGTCGGTATGCGAGGCCGGGTCGATCACCCGGCCGTTTTTTATCACAAGTTTCATATCATTCCCCGATGCCCTCCAGCGGCGCGCCGCCCGCCAGCAGGTAGAAGATCGACATCCGCACCGCCACGCCGTTGGTCACCTGCTCCTCTATGATGGCGTTGGCGCTGTTGGCCGCGCCGTCGTCGATCTCGATCCCGCGGTTGATGGGCCCCGGGTGCATCACGATGATGTCCGGCTTGCAGCGCCGCAACCGCTCGTTGGTGAGCGCGAACTGACGGTGGTACTCGCGGATGGAGGGGAAGTGCGATCCCTTCTGGCGCTCCTTCTGGATGCGCAGCATGTTGATGACGTCCAGCTTCCCGATCAGGCCGTCGAGGTCGTAGGTGATGTCCACGCCGTATTGGCGAAACTCGTCGGGCACCAGCGTGGGCGGACCGCAGAGCGTGACCTTCGCGCCCAGCTTGTTGAACACCTCGATGTCGGAGCGCGCCACGCGCGAGTGCTTGATGTCGCCCACGATGCCGATGTGCAGGCCGGCGAGCGACCCGCGCTTCTCGAGAATGGAATAGGCGTCCAGCATCGCCTGCGTGGGGTGCGCGTGGAAGCCGTCGCCGGCGTTGATGACCGAGGCGCCGATATTTTTAGATAAAAAATGCGGTGCCAGTGACACCGCATGCCGCATGACGATGTAATCGGCCTTCATGGCCTCGAGCGTATGCACCGTATCGATGAGACTCTCCCCCTTGACCACGCTGGAGGTGGACACCGCGATGTTGATGAGGTCCGCCGAGAGGCGCTTGGCGGCCAGCTCGAAGGAGAGCTTGGTTCTCGTGGACGGCTCGTAGAAGAGGCAGCAGACCGTCTTCCCGCGAAGGACCGGCACGGTCTTCACCGAGCGCGTAAAGAGGTCCTTGAAGTACCGGGCATTGTTGCAGATGAGATTAATTTCGTCGAGGGAGAGGTCTTGGATGTCGAGAAGGTCTTTTCGATTGAGGCCGGTCATCTTGAAAGCCGTAGTATTGGCACGATCGAGGTCGTGTCAAATGAAATATTGCACCTTAAATTATTTTTTACCGCCCACCCGTGCCGCATTGCGGGCATGCGCGCAGCGCCTCTCATTGCGGCAGGTTCGCATCGCCCCGCGAAAACCGTCAATTTTTTTATTCAACCATGGAACGAGTGCCCCGCCATATCGGTCGAAGGACCAGGTGGCTATCATACCAAAAATGAAGGAGAATGCAATGCTACGACTCATTATGATACTATCCCTGAGTTTGTTGGCACAACCGGCCGCGCAGGCCGCCGTTCGCACGGGAACCTACCACGAGGTTATCGCAAAAACGTCCGGCATGGTGGGAAACGTCATGGCGCAGGGACTCGCCCGGAAGCACGGCCTGGGGATCCTGAACGTGACCTGGGAGGACACTGGCCGATACAAGGGCTCGAGCGTTGGCCCGAACATCAGCGACATGACGATACAGGTCCAGACGAAGGACCCGGAAACCGGGCGATTCAGCCTCAGCTGCATGCCGGTGATCCGCCATCCCAACTTTTCCGACGAGAGCGCCGACATCAGTCCGGACCGTTTCTTCCTGCTGGTGGGAAACGAAAAGAGCAAGCCGCTTCGCCGGATCACGCTCAAGGAATATCTGTCCAATATGCGAAAGTATCTTACCGATCCCGGCTCGTGGAAGGGACGCGCACAATCGCTTCTCGCCAAGCGCGATACGCATGTGCTGGTGAGCGCGCAGGCCTGCTTCCTGCCGGTCCCGAAGAAGGGGATCGCGGAGTTCAACCCGGTGCTCTTCAACTACCAGTCCTACGGCGACGATCCGGCGGTGCTCGCCATACTCGCCACGCGGGAGGGCGCCAGCGCCACCGTCATCGACAACAAACGGGACGCCTTCCAGGCGGGACGCACCTGGGGCCAACGATTGTTTTTCAACAAGAGCGGGAAACGCGCTTCGTTGACCGGAAAACGGATGAGCGACTTCATCTCCGAAGTTGGAACGAACGGCGGCACGAACACCACCGTCGACGCGGCGGGACAGAACGGACTGAACATGGTGCTCCTGATACAAGTTCCCCTCAAGCAGCGTCGTCCGATGCGTTACAAGATGATGGACTCGGCCGGCTGCGGCATGATGAAGTCGCCGCCCTCCGCCGCGAGACGAAGCGACGTCGAATCGGCGGTCATCGGCCATGGAACGGTCGAGGGGCCCTTCACCGAGATCGGCGGCATCCCGATCGAGCGCGACGAGCGCTTCCCCGTTCGCGTCACGGTGCAGTTCTACAAGGCCACCAGCAACGGCGTGATCTCCGAGGCCGACATGCGGGAGATTGCCGGCCAACTGAAGCGCGTCTATGCGGAGGGCGACTATGCGGGAAGCCTGGTGGTTGCCGATACCACCGGACGGCCCACGGAATTCGACGGCGACAAGATCGAGCCGCCCGACTGGTGGGAATCGTTCTGGAGACGCCATACGGAAAACACCGGCCAGACGCCGGAAGAGGCGATCAGGATGCTCAAGAAGCTCTACGGGCCCGCATGGCAGCCGCGCAGCGAGAAGCAATTTACCCGCGAGCTGAAGCGAGCAGAGCGATTGCGCAGATTCAAGCTATTGTAAATCAATCAGATCGGATAACCCGGGCTGCTGCCATACACACCCTATTATCTGGGTTTGAAAAATGGTTATACATCGTCGGGTACTCAACTCGTATGGTCTGCAGTTCAGAATGGGGAGTCCCCCGCTTGGCTTCGATACGCCTTCGGCTACTCAGCCAGCGGGGACTGCTTCCTCGTCAGCCCGCTCCTCATCTTGTTCGTTTGCAAAATACCTGCAGTCCTTCCGGAACAGCTTAGTGACTGAACAGCTAACAGCCTACCCTAATAGCTTTGTGGCTGAGTAACTATCAACCGACTCGAATTGCCTGGTAGCTGAGTAACTAACGGCCTACCGTATTAGCCCGGTGGCTGAGCAGCTAACGGCCTACCGTATTAGCCCGGTGGCTGAGCAGCTAACGGCCTACCGTATTAGCCCGGTGGCTGAGTAGCCGAAGGCGTATCGAAGCCACCGTTTCACTCGAATGTACATTTACCAATGTTCCATCCACGCAAGTCTTCCGTGCTCGGCGGATGGTAGGCTGTAAATTTTTTACCCGGTTTCAGACACTTTTTGGTTTGGAAGAAGAAACGTCTGCACGGTCAACCCAGTTCAATCGGTAGTATGTCTCCTGATTCCTTACAAAAAAGGCCGCACGTTCATTGATGCCGAACCCACTCACGTTTTCCGCTGTGCCTGGCGAAACGATCTGCCGAGGCGGTCCAGGCCGGCCGAGCAATCGCGCCCGGGCAGGCTGGCCTCGATGAGAAAAAGTGTATCCGTCTCATCGACGGCGCGTTTCATCGCCCCGTTCAATTCCTCCTCAGTTTCGACGCGGATCCCCACGGCGGCGCCGTCGCCGGAGAACACCTCGGTCAGCTTCGCATACCGCCACATCTGGATGTCGTTATACGGCCCGTCCTCGTGGAGGAGGCGCTCGATCAGATAGCCGTCATTATTGATGACGACGATAATTGCGGGACACCGCTGACGGATCAGCGTGGAGACTTCCTGTACCGTCATCTGAAAGGCACCGTCGCCGGTGAGGACGACCGGCCGCTTCCCGGGACGCGCCAGGGCCACGCCCAACGCAGCCGGCGTACAGTAGCCGATGGACGCGTAATAGCTCTGGACGATGAAGTTCTCGGCCTCCTCGATGAAGAACTCCGGCGCGGCGCAGAAGGCGTCCCCGGGCTCCGCGAGGAGGACCATGCGATCGTCGAGAAATGCGTTGATGCATTCATACAATCGCGCGGCGGTCAACGTGCGTGATTTTCCGGGAACGAACGGTGTGCGCGGACAACGGGCGTGGGCAGGATGCGACGCCAAAAACGAGCGCGGTGTGATCGCCTTCGCCAGCTCCCGAATGAAATCGCCGAGCTGCACCTGCCGGTAATAGTGGTTGCCAATGCGAACCTGGTCCCCGCCGGCGGCGATCGTCCGCCGCGGATCGAGATTCACGCTGAACAAACCCGTGTCGAGATCGGTCATCCATACGCCGAGCGACAGAAGACAATCGGAATCCTCCACCTGTCGTTGTACGGCATCGAGGCTCCATCCCCCCTGGTAGATCCCCACGAACTGCGGATGCAGCTCCGGTAAAACGGACTTGCTGCCCAGCATGGTGGCGAACGGGACCTCCGCGGTCTCGACCAGTCGAAGGGTCTCGTTCCCCAGTCCTCGTCGGAGCAATTCCATGCCGGCAAGCACCAGCGGATGGGCGGAGCGATCGAACAACGATGCCGCCTCGGCGACGCACTCCGATAGGCTGGCCTCGTCGGAACGTGGCGGGGCGATATCCGCAATCGGCCGGGGAGTGCGACAGGGGGCGAGCGCGACATCGACGGGCAGCTCGAGGTAGACGGGGAGCTTTTCGGTAACGCAATTCCGTATCACCCGATCGATCTCGTCGGGAGCGGCGTCGGGGTTCGCCAGCATGGCGGCATCGATGGTTACTTTTTTGAATATTTCCACCTGCCGGTAGTAATCGGCGACGAGATGATGGACCATGGCGCCGGCCTCCCGTCGGCGGGCCGGGGGAGCGCCGCTGATGACGATCAAAGGAACGCGCTCGGCGAACGCCCCGGCCACGGCATTGATGATGCTAAAGGCCCCGACCCCGTAGGTGACGACCGCGGCGCCCGCGCCGTTCATCCGCGCATAGCCGTCCGCCGCGTATCCGGCATTGAGCTCGTTGCAGGTGCCCACCCAGCCGATCGGACTGGCCACGACCGCATCGAGAAAATCCAGAACATAATCGCCGGGAACTCCGAACAGATGCCCAACGCCCACCTCTTCCAGGCGCGCGAGTAGATAGCGGGAAACCGTGCTTGTCGCATTCATTGCGAGCCCCCCTTGATTTCGCGTGTGCGGCATAGTGGCGTCCGGCGAACGTACCAGATTTACGCGCCAGAAACACCCGTTAACGCCCTGCAATGCATCCCTCCCGGCAAAGGAGGCCACACGAAAAACAAAACGTCAAGTGATATACGGTAGCGATGATAGAGCATCGCTCTCAACAGTCCTTCCATGCACACACATCCGCCGCACCGGAATCGTTCAGCGATAATCCATTAGAAGAAAACCTGCTCGCCACATTCAAAGAAAGATCATTGACGATTTACCCCCACCGCTGTTTTTCGCCCTATCGACATCACAAACCGCCGGAGGCGCACTGGCGCGCGTTCCGGCGCTCCCAGCAAGGACCGATACGAACAATGAACATCCGCAACATCGCCATCATCGCCCACGTGGACCACGGAAAGACCACGCTGGTGGACAAGCTCCTCATGCAGTGCCGGATCTTCCGCGACAACCAGGAGGTGCGCGAGTGCTTCCTGGACTCGAACGACCTCGAGCGCGAGCGCGGCATCACCATCTTCTCGAAGAATATCTCCGTGCCCTACCGGGACGTGAAGATCAACATCATCGACACGCCGGGACACGCCGATTTCGGCGGCGAGGTCGAGCGGGTGCTCAAGATGGCTGACGGCGTGCTCTTGCTGGTGGACGCCTTCGAGGGAGCCATGCCGCAGACGCGCTTCGTGCTGCAGAAGGCGCTCTCGCTGCACCTCGCGCCCATCGTGGTCATCAACAAGATGGACCGGCCGAACCGCCGGCCGGCCGAGGTGCTCGACGAGGTGTTCGATCTCTTCATCGATCTTGGCGCGAACGACCGGCAGCTCGATTTTCCGGTCATCTACGCCTCCGGCCGCGCGGGCTGGGCCCAGGCCGGCCCCGACGAACCGGGGACCGACCTGATC
>Ga0116176_10000729_pt1 | contig 26625 bp, 21 predicted proteins | sample AD_STIC08_MetaG_FD_89803 | JGI IMG/M metagenome (GOLD analysis project Ga0116176, IMG submission 89803) | Active sludge microbial communities of municipal wastewater-treating anaerobic digesters from USA - AD_STIC08_MetaG | ecosystem: Engineered > Bioreactor > Anaerobic > Digestate | place: USA...
AACGGGATTCGCCGAAAGCCCGCAGACCATCGTGGATGATATCGCGGTGGTGAAGCCGAACTTCCTGGTCGCGGTCCCGCGGGTGTTCAACCGCATCTATGACGGCCTCTGCGCCCGCATGAACGAGACCGGCGGCCTCGCCAAGAAGCTCTTCGACATGGGCGTATCCGCCGGCCGCCACCGCAGGGAACTGCTCAAGGATGGGAAAAAGAGCTACCTTACCGAACTGAAATTCAAGATCGCCGACAAGGTAGTGTTTTCAAAAATCCGTGAGCGCTTCGGCGGGCAGCTGTCCCAGTGCGTGAGTTCGAGCGCGGCCCTGAGCCCGGTCATTGCCGAGTTCTTCTTTGACATCGGCATCCCCATATACGAGGCCTGGGGGATGACAGAGATTTCCCCGGCGGGGACAATGAACAGCCCGGAGGCGTATAAAATCGGAAGCTGCGGCAGGGCAATTGACAAGGTAACGCTGCATATCGACCGGAGCGTTATCGAGGACGATCCCAACGGGAAGGAAGGGGAGCTTATCATTTACGGGCCCAACGTCATGAAGGGCTACCACAACAAGCCGGAAGAGACCAGGGCCACCATGACCGACGACGGCGGCCTCCGCACCGGTGACCGGGCCTTTGTTGACGAAGACGGGTTCCTCTATATCACCGGCAGGATCAAGGAACAGTTCAAGCTGGAAAACGGCAAGTTCGTGTTCCCCGTGGCCATGCAGGAGGAGATCACCCTGATGCCGATCGTCGAACAGACGATGATATACGGCCTCAACAAGCCCTATACCATATGCCTCGTTTTTCCAGATTTGAATGTGCTGAAGCCGATTGCCGAGAAGAACGGCTGGCCTGCAGATCCGGCGGAGATGGTCAAGATAAAAGCGGTGCATGAATATTTTACCAATGAAATCGCGTCTCACCTTAAAGGTAAGTTCGGGTCCTACGAGATCCCGAAGAAAGTCCTGGTGCTTGCCGAAGGCTTCACCCTCCAGAACGGGCTCCTTACCCAGACCTTCAAGCTCAAGAGGAAGGAAGTGCTGAAGCGGTACCAGGAAGAGATCGACCGGCTCTACTCGGAGGATTGAGACGGCCGGCAGAGGCGTGCTGTCGTAAAGTCTTCTCTATCAATTTTTTACGCAATCCCGGGCACAACCTACCGGTCTGCCCGGGCCCGCCTTTTCCTGAAATAACCCTGCGCCCTTGCTATGGCGCCGACGGCCTGCTCCGGTGAGGAAAAGGCCATGACCCCCTCGCTGTCCAGGTGCCTGACGATGTTGCCCGCCGCGGGCTCGTCGAAGGCCACAAGGTCGATGACCGGAATTATCGGTTTCTTAAAATGACGAATCTGTTTCACCACGAGGTCAAGGAGCTCCATCTCGCCGTCTATCATCTTCCGCGCCGGCTGTTCCATGACCTCCCGGGGAAGGATAGGCGAATCGAGCCAGCGCCGCGCCCGGGCGGTCATGTACCCCAGTCCCAGGAGCAGGATGGCGTCCATGTTCCCGTGCTCAAGCAGCGCCTCGATGGAATCGGTGATCATCGAGATCTTTCCCGGCGCGACAAGGTCGATGGGGTTGCGCCTGCTCCAGAAGGGCGGCAGGATCGCGTCAAGCTCCGACACGACGAGTTCGTCTATGGGCGGCACCTCAAGGCCCGCCTTCTCGCACAGATCGGCCGATATGACGCCCCAGCCGCCGCCCTGGGTAACGATGCCGATGCGCTTCCCGGTGAACTCCGGCTGGGAGAGCAGGAGGCCCGCCACGTCGGCCACTTCGTCAAGGGTATCGGCCAGGATGATGTTTGCCTGGCTGCACATGGCGTGGAACACAGCGAAACTTCCCGCCAGGGCCCCCGTGTGGGACATGGCAGCGCCGGCGCCGATGGTGCCGGTGCCTCCCTTGAGGAGGATAATGGGCTTTTTAAGGGCCACGCGGCGGGCGGTTTCCAGAAACCGGCGTCCCTGCCGCAACCCCTCAACGTAGAGGCATATGACCAGGGTCTTGTCGTCAGTCTCGAGGTATTCAAGGTAATCTTCGATTTTCAGGTCCGCTTCGTTGCCGGAGCTGACCAGGCGGCTTATGCCGATCTCGCGGCGGTTCAGGCGGTAGGTCATGGAGGTCCCCAGGTTGCCGCTCTGGGAGACAATGGCAACGCCGCCCTGCTTGATTTTCGTCGACATCATGACAGACTGCACGGGGGATGGGTAGGCGCTGAAAACGCCCATGGTGTTGGGTCCCACGAGGCTGATGCCGGTTTCACGGGCGATGGAAAGCATTTCCTGTTCAAGAGCGGCGCCTTCAGGACCGGTCTCGCTGAAGCCGGCGGTGACGACCACCGCGGCCCGTATTCCCGCCGCGGCGCATTCGCGCATCGTCCCGGGCACCAGTTCCTTGGGCACGACGATTACCGCCAGGTCGACGGGGCGGGGGACACCGGCAAGGCTTGTGTATATCTCCCGGCCGAACCAGGTCCCTCCCTGGGGGTTGACCGGGTATATGCCGCCCCTGAACCCGCCCTTGTAAAGATGGTGAAGGATGTTGAACCCCCATTTGGTTACCGTGGTTGACGCGCCGATGAATGCTATCGATCTGGGTTCAAACAAAGCCTGATATTGTGATGTCCGGTTCATGGGATGCCCGCTTATTATTGGGAATATTCTGCATTATGATTTTTAAGGGGTGAAGTCATCAAGCATTTTTTACGGCAGGTCAATACCGGATCATTATAATATCTGAATGATGTCGCAGTTGCGCAAAAAGCACTTGCCATATTGAACACTGACGTCATTATCTCCCAATATAAACAACAGATGCCATGCATCGTGCCTGCAATACCAGTAATCGGAGCCGCCGGGTAATGAAAAAAATTGTTGCAATGATCATGCTCACCGTTGTCTCTCTTTCTGTTTCATGCGATGCCGTGAACCAGGATGATTCAAAGTCGTTCACGGAATTATTGCTGCTGCTGATACAGGCTGACCGGACGCCGGTCGCTCCGGTGCCGGAACCGTGCCCGGCTGTCACTTACGGAGCGCCGGTTTATGCCGCTGCTCCGCTGGCGGCCGACGGCGATTATTTCAGAGATGCAACGGGAAGGGTCGTTATCCTGCGCGGCGTTAATGTTGCGGGCAACTCGAAGGTGCCGGACTTCATGCCCATTACCGGCGGCGACATGCTTGATCCGCTTCCCGGCTGGGGATTCAACACGATCAGGCTCCTGTTCACATGGGAAGCCCTGGAATCAGCGCGGTGCGCCTATGACGAAGGCTACCTGGATTATTACGAACAGGTCGTCATCTGGGCCCGGGAACGGGGCCTGTACGTGATGGTGGACTTCCACCAGGATGCCTATTCACGCTATTCCATCGGCGGCTGCGGCGAGGGTTTCCCGGAATGGGCGGTGACGCCGGCGGTGGGTCACGCGACGCCTGACAACGGCGAGGCCTGCTCCTCGTGGGGCCTGAAGATGGTTTTCAGCCTGTCGCACCAGAAAACGTGGCGGGATTTTCACCGGGACCTGTACGGCGTCCGCACCAGATACCTGGACATGGTGGAGGCGGTCGCCGAACGGATGTCGAAGCATGAAAACGTGATAGGGTACGAACTTATCAACGAGCCCTGGGGGTCCAATGATCAACTGGAGGAGTTTTATGAGCTGGTTGCCGGCAAAATCCGAGGCCGGCACCCCAACACCATCCTCTTTGTGCCGCCCAAGGCCATCGTGTCCAGCGGCATGGCGTCGAATACCATGACAAAGCCGGCCTTCGCCAATTTTGCCTATTCCCCGCATTTTTACGACGGCATGGTGGCTCTTTTCAAGTCCTGGCGGGGCAACGATCCCGGGGAGTCGCTGAACACCCTCCTTGACAAGGCCGGATACTGGGGAGTTCCCCTGGTGCTGAGCGAATTCGGCGCGCCTGCGGAAACCGAGAATGTAACCGGGTATACAACCGCACAATATAACTGGCTCGATGACCACTTCGCGTCGGGGATCCACTGGTGCTATACCCCCGGATGGACCAGCTCCTTGAAGGACGGCTGGAACATGGAGGACTTCAGCATCGTTGACGATGCCGGCCAGCTGCGGGCCAATTACGCGCCGCGGCCCTATCCGCAGAAAATAGCCGGCACGCCGGGCGTCTTTACTCTTACTGAAACGGGATTCACCCTGACATGGACCAATACGCTGCCCGGCGCAGCCACAGAGATATTTCTGCCGGAAAACTACGCCGATGATAAAACGCTGTCAGACAGCATACCGGGCGGCAGCTGTTCCGTCACGGGACATTTATTGTCATGCACAGGCGCCGGCACCGGGAACGCTTCGGTGAGCCTGTCTCAGTGAAAAGAACATGTCGTAACAATCATTCGAAACCGGCAGGGCCGGTAACCAGCGAAAGGAGGCCGAAATCATGCGTACACCGAGGACATACCTGCAAGGCATCAAACCACTATCCGCGTTCATCGCTGCCGGTTGCATTATGCTTCATCCTTCGCCATCCCTGCCCAACACCTATTGCGCCGGAGCCTATTTTTCAACAGAGGTCGGCGGTTACACCTGGAACGTGTCCCGGTCATCGACATATGTTTTTGTCACGCGGACACCGCCTTCAATGAGCACCGCGGTACTGGCCGGCGGCGGGCTGGTGTGGACCGGTGAATTTCTTGATGGCCGGTTCATGCTGAGGCAGAGCCTGGGTCTTGAAGCGTTCATTGCCAAACGGTTCGACATGACCCGCTTTTCCCTGATCAATACCTTCGCCTATGTGCCGTTCAGGACAGATGATTTCTTTGTGTGGTTCGGGCCGCAGTTGAACCTGTTCTACATCTGGGGGAAGGATTCATCAAGCACCATGTTCCTGTTCAGCGATTATATATCCTCCAATGTCCCCGTTTACAGGAAAAGGAGATATGGGATACTTCCCATTGGAACCGGGCTGGCACTGGGACTGGATTATGAGGTATACAATAATCTGCGCCTTTCGTTCGAGGGAGGCTTCCATCTTTCCACTTCGGTTTACGGAATATCCCGCGAGGTCGGTGACGGGAAGGCGTCAGCGACAGGATATGAAGGATATGCCAACGTGGGCGTCCTGTACCGGTTCACAGAAAAATCAAGGGACAGCCATGATGATGAATGACCGGACAGTCCGGGTTCATTTCGCCGACGTTGCGTGTTTCGTGATGCCATCGGTATAAAGACAAGGCTACTGCTCCCGGCACAATTGTTCCGGTACATTGAACAATGGCTGTTATCCTTCCGCGCCCGGGCTGAATGATTTCGTGGATTTTTTGACCTGATGGTTAACCCCGGCTTTCTGGCACAGCCGCATGCGAAATGTCAGGATGCGGCCTTCACGCCGGTCGTTGCACCGCACCTTTTAAAACATCGGAAAAACAACAGGTTCTCTTGCACGTTTGCTTCGGTGATTGAGTACCAATAATAGCGCGGGTCCTTTGTTAACCGGTCAACTTGCGGTATTTTTTATTCTTGCCATATAAAAGAATTAATGATAAACTGACTGGTTTGCTGTTTTCTGAACAATTATGATCTTTTATCAGATATGAAAAAACCGGCCGATTCAGGCAACGCAACCGCCGGTACGGAGTGAAACGGTGAATGTTGTATCCACCCTGTTGCTGCTCTCTTTCCTGATATATCTGTATCTGGGCGTCACCACCTATCAGCTTAACAGGCAATCCCGCATCAACATCCAGATGCTGGTCGTGTGCATGAATTTCGCCTTATGGTCCTTTGCCTATGCCTTTATGCATACAAGTGAAGACGTGGATGCCGCATTCTGCTGGTACCGCCTGTCCACCTTCGGCTGGCTCTTCTTTATCTCCTTTATAGTCCACCTGGTGATGCTGCTGTCGAGAAATGAACGTCTCATCGGAAAGGCCTTTTATATGGTGGTCTACGGGACGCCGTCGGCGGCCTTTATATGGGTCAACGGCTTTCTCATAGACGAGTCGTTGCTGCACCCCGTGCCCGGGGGATGGACCACGGTCTACGATATCGGTCTGGTATGGATAATACTCTATCTCGCCGCCTATTATCTGATCCTGGGAATTGCATGGTACGTCCTGTACCGCTGGGGGATGAAGAGCCCCTACCGGCGCGTGAGGAAACAGATCATGATCTTTCTCGTCACTTCCATCGTCTCGTTGGTCGGCGCCTCGACATTTGACAATATCCTCCCTTTTGTAGGCGTTGTCCGCTATCCCCTGATCGCGCCGATCATAATACTGGTCTGGATGTTCGGTTTATGGTACGCGATTCACAAATACGGCATGATGAAGATGGATACATCCTTCGCTGCCAGCACGATCATCAACAGCATGAACGATCTCCTGTTCCTGTCCGACCATGAGGGCATTATCAGGCAGACAAACCCGCACTCGTGCAAGATCCTTGCGATGGAACAGGACGATATAACGGGGAAGATGATACATTCCTTCATAAGGGAACAGGAGCTTGTCCGTGACGCCATTTCCCGGTTCAGGGAATCGACCTCCGATCATGGCAGCATTGAAGTCAATTTCATCCCGCGGGCGGGAAGCGATATCCCCGTGCGGCTGTCCATGTCGGCCCTCCGCGACAGCGAAGGCGACCTCCTGGGGGTCGTGTTTGTCGGATACGACCTCAGGGAGAACCGGCAGCTCAGGAAAATGCAGACCATGATGCAGGCCGAGATGGAGATGGCCGCTCAGATACAGTCACGGATGTTCCACAGTACGCCGCCGAATGATACGGCATGGGACATCAGCATCGTCTTCAGGCCTTTATCGCCGGTATCGGGCGATTTCTATGATTTTTATCAGACCGGCAACATCCTCCAGGGTGTATCGATCTTTGATGTGTCCGGCCACGGGGTGTCCGCAGGGCTTATCACGATAATAGCGAGGTCGCTGGTTTTCAAGGGCTTTACCACCCTGATGGACCGGCCGCTGGACGAAGTGCTTTCCGCCATCAATAATGAACTGGTGAAGGAGATAGGCCAGCTGGACGATTTTATGACGGGGATCCTGATTCGTTTCAGGGATGGCTTCGGGGAATACGTCAATGCCGGTCATACGCACCTCCTCATGCGGCGCACCGACGGAAGCGTGAGGGTGATCGACAACGCCGGGCAGGATATACGGGGCAGTTTCCTGGGCATTGATTCCATCGTGCCGAAATTCACGGTTGTCACCTTCGAGATCGGTCCCGGCGACCAGATACTGGCCTACACTGACGGTCTCGTGGAATGCATCGACAGCGCAAAAAACCGCTACGGCATCGACCGTCTAATAGAGGCATTCCGCCAAGCCCCGGCAGGAAGCACCGACGAGACCATGGCCCACATCATAGGCGACATGGAACGCTTTATCGGCAGCCGCCCCCTGCGGGACGATCTCACCGCCATTCTGCTCCGGCGCAGGTAGTTGTTATCATCATCACCTGGGCGTCTCGTTCTTTTCAAATGCCATGAGCACCAGGATCTGGAGCTCGTGGCATCCGCGGCTCGTCCTGCCCATATAGAGGCCGGCCGCAGAACGGGCGCGTTCGGCTTCGAATCCGTAGGCATAATCGATGAAAAGAGGAAGCAGGTTGCCGAGGAGCAGCGAGAAGGAACACGACAGACTGGTATAGAAATTGCGGGAATAGTTGCGCACGAGCCACCGGTTCCAAATAGCGCCCCTGCCCATGCCGATCACCTCGTTTCTTGTCGGCATATAGAGTATGTTGAACCCCGGCTGGATGCGCGCGTCCCAGAAGGGGATCGGAAAGCCCGCCTGCAGGCGCGAGATCACGTAAAAGTGGTGGTAGAAATAGGGCGAGTAATAACCGGGCATGACGCCGTAATCCTGGGGATAGCCGCCGATCTGCTCGGTGTTGTTCCGGTCCACGCCGATAAAATATCCTCCGTATAGGTCAAGCAGTATGTTGTAATCGCCCTTGAAGTTGTAATAGCCGCCGGCGTTGAAATAGAACCGGTGCGTGTTCCTGATGCTGGATTTGTACCAGATGCCCTCAGTGTGTCCGGTCGGCGGGACCCATGTGTTGCCCAGCTTTTCCCTGAAAAAGAGACGGTCGTAGTCATACCAGGTGCCGTATCCGACCCGCCGCGCGTAATTGTATTCAAGGCGGACCATGTAGCCGTGTTTGACGCGTTCCATGCTTTTATCCTTGACGTCGCTCAACAGGACCTCGATGCCCGGCTTGAGCTGCCAGTGCCGATGCGGCACGTTGACGTACTTGTGCTCGTTGGGCGTCAATAACGGCAGGCGGTAGAAGAAGTAGGAGGGATGGAAGAACACCCTGGTAGAAAATATGCGGAACCAGTTGTACTGGAAGAATCCGCCGACGCCGAAATTGTTTCCCCCGATGGAGCGCCGCCTGTCGTCATATCCCTGCTTGTAGGACCTCCAGGCCGCATAGATCGAATGTTCCAGCAGGGGTTTGACGCCGGCGAAGATGCGGTCCGTCTTGTAGCCAAGGATCGCGAATATTCTCGTCGTGGTCAATGTGAACTGGGCGTAGAGGTCGGGGTTCTTGAAGTTTTCGCCGAACCAGTAGTAGGCTATGAGGGGCGACAGGTCGTTGCTGTCACCGGGAAAGGGCTGATCAACGCCAAGGGCGAGATAATGCCGGTATTCCTGTTTTTTTTGCGCGGGGTCAGGTCGTCAATGGCAGGCTCCGTCAGGTCCTGCCCCAGCACTGACATGGCAAAAAACAGGCACAGACAAAAACAGCAGATAGGCATCAATCTCCGTTTCATGGGCAACCTCTGCGCGGTGATATTGTGATAATGTATTCTCACCCTCGTTTATTTTCGTTTCTTGTCTCTGAATATTTATTTTAATAACTGCGAAGTGCCCATGGTAAGACCATGAAAACGATGCGACGGATCGACCCCCTGGCGCGGGCCATCATCAACATAACCATAACCTTCATCCGATCTTTAACAGAATGCCCGAAGGACCAGTCGGCAGTCTCCTGTTTGCCAGCCAGTCCATGAATCGCGTAACCCTTTCCCCCTCTATATCTCCGAGGCAGGTTGCGCTTCGACGAAGTCATTGGTCCAGAACTGCCGCCACAGCGAGTAAACAGTATTCGAACCAGGTTATCGATGATATCCCGGTGGATTTTATGATATGGGTGACAGGACAGTAGTTTTTTAGCTTTCAGCCTGTCTTTTTTTCTTCTTTTCCCGCAAAACAATAGCATGAAGGTCTTTAAGGCCCATTACCATGGCTGTTTTTAACACATTTTGATATCCCATCCCCATGAATCGATCCAGGTCATGCGCGTCCTCGTAGGCTTCGTGAGTGATGTTCATGGTGATTCTCTTGGTTTTTGCTTTATAAACTTTCTTTTTCTTGTCTGCTTTCATCATCATGCCGGATAAGTCGGTTTTATCGTAATATGATGCATCGATAGTTGAAGTTTGACGGCTATAAACAACGAGTATATGCTTGCCTCCGCATTTCCCGAAATAGAGGTCAATGTCTTCATCCCTCGTGCTCGGATAAATAACAACATCAACTTCTTTGTTGAGGATCGATTTATAGATTCCTTGGTAAATTTGCGTTCCTCGAGTCTATTCAGACTATGCTTTGAAAAATTGTGCATACATATAATATATGAATGATGTATGTTAGTGTCAATTACTATTTCAATGATGGAAATGGGGGATGGTTGGTTGATTTATGCTATTAGAGTATACTTATCGAGAAATTCTGAAGTTCGAGTCTTATCGTAATGCTACGGGAATACAGTATTCGAACAGAATATTTTGGCTTTAATTGCTGCAATAATGGTCTGAAAATATAAAAAAGGCGCTTCCCGGAGTCCGAAAAGCGCCCATGCTCCCACGGGAAGTCAGTATTCGAACCAGCTCATAGATGATATCATGCTGGATCTCATGATTTGGATGGCAGAACGAAAGCTATATGTTTAATTCAAATCAGGCTTCACAGCAGACATTGGCCAGAGGCTTGACTCGAGGTTTATGCTGTTTGGCCTCCCATAGAGAAAGTCTATTTTGCATTTCCAGCCAGCTCTCCGGAGTAGTGCCGGTGGCTTCGCCTATCCTTACCGCCATTTCGGGCGTTAGTACACAATGACCATGCACCAGCTCCGATAGGGTTTTCCTGGATATTCCCATACACTCAGAAGCCTTAGTGATAGTCAGATTAAGAGGCTTGATAACATCTTCAAGAAGCACGATCCCCGGATGGACAGGTTTTCTTTTTGTTATATTCATGATGTTAATCCTTGTTGAGTTCAATGATAATCAATGTAATCAACGACTATTGCATCTTTACCCTCAAATTTAAATGTTATTCTCCAGTTGCCGCTAACGCTTACTGCCCAGGTCCTAGCCTTATTGCCAGTTAGTTCATGCAATTTATAGCCCGGCAGGTTCATGTCTTTGGGTTTTTTAGCTGCTGCCAGCCTGTCCAGAATACGTTCGAGTTTAGATGCATGATCGGGCTGGATTCCTTTTTTGCTGCCAGTATCAAAGAATTGCTCCAGCCCTTTGTGTTTAAAACTCTTTATCACAGAACCAATGTAACCCCAAGGGTTACAATAATCAAGAGAAAAATCTAGATTTCTTTAAATTATGAAAAGTGCAGGTTGTGAAGTTCGAGTCTTATCGTAATGCCATAGGAAGACAGTATTCGAACCGGCTATTTTGACTATAATTGGTTCAATATGGTCGGAAAATAAAAAGGCGCTTCCCGGAGTTCGAAAAGCGCCCATGCTCCCACGGGAGTACAGTTATCGAACCAGGTTATTGATGATATCCTGCTGGATTTCATGATTTGGATAGGGGAAGTATGGTAATCATCAATTATGCGCTATCGTATGTATCCTTTTCTTCAACTTCTTATATGAGCTTTCATTGTCCCTGACTGGAAATCTGTGCTTCCCGACATACACATATGATATTTTACCTTCATCCATCATCTGGTGCACCCGTTGTCTGGTCACCGAAAGCTTCTTTGCAACCGTATCAACATCAATGAGGTCAGAGGCAACGATGCGTTTTGAGTCCTGGCGCGCTTTTTCATCGGTCAGCTTTGATGTTATTAATTTGGTCGATCTTATGCTGAACATTCCTTCGCCACAGGAAGAACAGAAATATCCATCAAGATTGGTGACGGTTATTGGCTCATATCCGTGATTTCTATATGTTTCCGAGATCCCTTTTTTATATTTCATGGTTCCTTTCGATCCGCACGATGGGCAATCAATCCATTTTTTTTCTTTCATTTTATTTCTCCTTGAACGAAATTATCACCGTTTCATCATCAAGAATTTGCAGTTTAATGTAAGCTATTCTGGTAATAATCTTTTTGTGATAAACGTCCTGCCACAAGGTTGTATCAAAACGGCTCGTCATTGACTTGTATAAATCCGATGCTTCAAGCCTGAGCACCCATTCGGCAAGTTCTTCTGATAATAGTGAAAAATCCTCAAATGCGCTTTTTATAGCTGTAGCGGTAATGCGATATCGGCCCTCTTTGACCAGGGTCTTTACTCGTAACAGCGAATAATGCGCTTTAAATTTATCCATTTTTAATATCTTTACAATGTCAAGTTATTAAAAATATAGGGAAGGGTCAAGAATAAAATGGTCAATAGGAAGGTCTTAAAGAAGTTCGAGTCCTATCGTAAAGCTACGGGAATACAGTAATCGAACTGAAGATTTTATCTGTAATTGCTACAATAATGACCGGAAAATAATAAAAAGGCGCTTCCCGAAGTTCGAAAAGCGCCCATGCTCCCCCGGTAGGACTCGAACCTACGACCCAGTGGTTAACAGCCACTTGCTCTACCGACTGAGCTACAGGGGAATGTTCAAATCTATCACCGATAAGTTTTCGGACTTTCCCGGCAAGTCACCGGTGATTCAATTCATTGGTTAATAGATTATGTACCATGATAGTGTCAATTATTTTTTAGTAAAATTTTGAGATTTCATTCATTTTTATCTTGATTAAATATTATGTCCCGACAAATATACTTTATAAAAGAACAATCAGTCAGATCATGGCTCCTTCGGCCGGCGGCAGTAGGAGCCATATCGTATACAAGGGGACATGGATATTACACAGGAAATCAAGAGGCTGGCAAGGGATAAGAACGCGATTATCCTCGCCCACAATTACCAGATTGACGAGATACAGGATATTGCCGATTTCAGCGGCGATTCCCTTGAGCTTTCACAGATCGCGGCTAAAAACGACGCTGCCATGATCGTTTTCTGCGGGGTCCACTTCATGGCTGAATCCGCCTCGATACTGTCCCCTCAGAAGAAAGTCATCATACCGGACCCCACTGCCGGGTGCCCCATGGCGGACATGGTGGAGGCGGAGGATGTCATTGACCTCAAAAAGCAGCATCCAGGCGCCATGGTCATCACGTACATCAATTCCACGGCCGCGGTGAAGGCCCACTCGGATGTGATCTGCACGTCATCGAATGCCCTCAGGATCGTGGAGAGAGTCGATGCAGATGAGATAATCTTCCTGCCCGACAGGAATCTCGGCAGCTACGTTCAGCGTTTCACGAAAAAGAAGATAATACTCTGGAAGGGCTTTTGCCCGACCCATGAAAAATTCACGCCGGAGGAGCTCCGGGCCGTCCGGGAGAAGAATCCCGGGGCCGTGGTCATGGTGCATCCCGAGTGCAGGCCCGAGGTCATAGACCTGGCGGACGAGGTCCTGTCAACGGGACAGATGGTGAATTTCGTCCAGAAAACCGATAAAAGAAAAATCATCGTGGGCACGGAAATCGGGATGATACACAAGCTGAAATGCGTTGCCCCACATATCGAATACATACCGGCGTCGGCCTCATTTATATGCCCCAACATGAAAAAAACAAACCTGCAGGTCCTTCTGAATGCGCTCCAGAAAGAGGAAACCGTGGTTTCAGTCGCTCAGGATATACGCGACAGGGCGAAGAAGGCCCTTGACCGGATGCTCGAGCTATCATATTGACAGGATATATACATGACCGATCCCATGCCGCAGGAAAGAATCGATACAGAAAGCATGATGGACGAAGATGCCGGACGTATCCCGCCTCCTACGACGGACCTCGGGTCTCCGGCACAATCAGCCGCAGAATCCTTCGAGGAGGACACGAGAAAACAGCTCAACCTCCTGAGGGAAAAAACCTTCAACCCGGAGCTCCGGCAACTCGTTGACAGGGTGAGGGACAATGAGCCGGCGCAGGGCACCTTTGATAACGAGCAGGAGCGGATTGATGCCGTCTCGGAAGATGAGCTGCGGTTGAGGCTGTACCGGCTCTATTACCGGGCGCGGATTCTCCATGACAACCGCGAGATGAACGTGGCCTTTAATCCCTTTGAGGCCATGGACAGCTCTTCTCCGGTGTCCATCCATGATTCGCTCTCCGTGTATATCATGGACCGCATGATGCAGATGTCCCTGTCTCCCTTCGCGCTGCTGTCCTACAGCATAATCGAGAAAGGATACATCCCCTCGGTACATAACCTTGAGCGGTACCAAGTGGAAAATATCGTTATCGGACTGCGGGACAGGCTGTTCAGGGCAATCCTGGGAAGCGATGAGGGAGTGATAATCGAAGCTGATGAGCTTCAGGATGATCCGTTCATGAGAAAGATATTTTCCCTTCATGAAGGCGAGGACCCGCGGGCCCTCTATTTTGTCTTGCTCAGCTGCCTTTCATCCGGCATAGCCCGGGAGTTCCAGGACCAAAACAGCGATGCCATAACACCGTTCCTCCCCTCGGCGATACTCATGATTGAGCTTCCCCTGCAGACAGAACCGCATAACAGGGGTTCCATATTCAGCATGCTCCGGAAAAGGCTGGCCCTGCCGTTTTTCCTGCTCAATGACCATCAGTCTCTGGTGTTCATGACCGAAGGTTATGAAGACATGGACTATTCGTATCATGTCATGGATTATTTGTTCACGGTTTTTTTACTCGCCCGGGACGGTATCGGCATAAGCATAAAATTGAAGTCAAAGGACGAAACCAGCAGGACTTTTCTCATGAAATACATACTATCACAGCTGAGCTACAAGCTCCATGCTGACTCTGTCCTGCTGCATATGATAAAAGGACATCTTATTATTCTGACCAGGGAAGGCTTCGTTGATCTGATAAAATCCTTGATCGGCGAGTACAATAGGCTTTTCAACGATCAATTCTCTGTCGTTGAGTTCAAGCCCTCGGAATTCAAAGATTCCCTGGAAGTTATCAATAGAATTATTCTGGGCAATTGATGTCAGCCTGGCCGGTAGCGCTTGTTCCCTGATGGGTGCGCACGTGAAAGGTGGTAAAGCTCATCGTCATGATGACGGGTAGTACTATAACTGTTATATGAAAATCATCCCCCTGATAATTGCCATATCCCTCATAGCGGCGCTGGGCGCCGCTTCACGGCTGGATGCCGCCGGCACCGTGGGAATTTCCGGGGCGACATTTCTGGAGTACGCCATCGGGACCCGCGCCCTCGGGATGGGGGAGGCCTTCACGGCGGAAACTGACGATATCAACACGCTCTATTTCAACCCCGCTGGACTCGGATCCCTGAAATATCCCCAGATGGCCCTTTTCCACCACGAGCTGATCATGGAGTCGCGCCTTGAAAACATTACTCTCGCGTATCCGATAAAAAAATACGGTTATATCGCAGTTGCCAATACTGTGTTCTGGACCCCAGAATTCGACAAAATCGACATCAACGGCATCGATGTGGGCAACGTGCAGTTTTACAATGGATGCCTCACCGTCGGTTACGGGTATGATTTTACCTATTTCTACTTCGGCGCGTCCGCCAAATATATATACCAGAAGATCGACACGAAAATGGTCCATGCCTTTGCCATGGATTTCGGCATTATGAAGGGCTTCAAGATGTGGACCCCCTTTGACGCGCCGCTGAGGAACTTCCACATCGGTCTTTCGGTGCTGAACCTCGGGACCAGGGTCATGAGCAGCGAGCTTCCCCGCCATATACGCCTCGGGTTTTCATACAAGCCGCTCCACTGGATGGGGCTGAATGTCGATTTGATTGAAAACTGCGTCAGGGCGGACGACCTTGTCGATTTCACCCACGGTTTCAATGAGAGCTTCAGGATGAACATCGGCATAGAGTTCAACTACCTCGATCTGCTGTATATCAGGGGGGGGTGGCGCTTCAACGATACCGGGACCTATACCGTCGGGCTCGGCTTCAACTATGTCATAAAGAACGTTTCCTTCACCATCGACGCATCCTTCGCCGATGCGGGCGATTTCAATCCGACCTATTCCTTCAATGTCGGCTTCAAGCTGATCCCGAAAGTTGTCACCATAGAAGACCGCAAAAAGGCGGAAGAGCATTATAAAAAGGGGATCAAGGCATACGTCGGTGACGATATTGACGGGGCCATAAAGGAATTCAAGACAACCAAGGATTACAACCCGTACCACCGGAATATCGATAAGAAGATTGACGATCTCGAGGAGATCCTGGAGCTCAAGAGGCAGAACAAGCTGGAAGAGGAGAAGGAAAATGAGAGATAGCGGAAGAAAAAACGGCCAGCTGCGCGACATCAGGATAACCGTAGATTTCTGTCCCGCGGCCTGCGGCTCCGTGCTTCTCGAGCTGGGGAACACCAGGGTTATTTGCGCTGCCAGCGTGGGCGACAACGTCCCCGACCATGCCGTAAAATGGGGGACCGGGTGGATTACGGCGGAATATTCCCTGCTTCCCTATTCGACGCCGCAGCGCACGGGTAGGGATCTCTATCGGCGAGACGGGCGTTCCGTTGAAATACAGCGCCTGATTGCCCGGGCGCTGCGGAGCGTTGTCGACCTTTCCGCGCTGCAGAACTGCCTTGTCACCGTGGATTGCGATGTCCTGCAGGCGGACGGGGGAACGCGCACGGCCGCCATTACCGGAGGATATATAGCCCTGGCACGGGCGGTGAACCGCATGCGCGGAGAAGGTCTGGTGGCCGCTAGCCCCCTCCGGGGAGCCGTGGCAGCCGTTTCAGTCGGCTATGTCGGCGGGGACCTGTATCTTGACCTGGATTTCAGGGAGGATTCCCGCGCCGAGGTAGACATGAACGTGGTCATGGACGGCGCATCTAACATCATCGAGGTGCAGGGAACGGCGGAAAAAAAATCCTTTACGAAGAAACAGCTGGATTCAATGATTGAGATGGCCGAGAAGGGAATCCATGAGCTCATGGAGATCCAGAAGTCTTATATCTGAAACAAGGTGCGTATGAAATATTTCAAACTGTTGCCGGCATTGCTCATGGTCATCATCGCGGCCCTGCCCGTTGCCGGCATTGAAACCTATAAAATAATTATTGTCAATACAAAGGGAGTCCCGGTGCCGCTCCAGGTGGAACTGGCGGACACGGAGCCTCTGAGGATGAAGGGCCTCATGGGGCGAAAAACCATGAGAGAAGACAGGGGCATGCTCTTTGTCTTTGACCGGGAACAGAAGATGAACTTCTGGATGAAAAACACCTATATACCGCTGAGTATCGCCTATATAAACAAAATCGGCGTGATAAACGAGATAAGGGATATGAAGCCACTGGACACATCCGTGACCTATCCCTCGGCCATGCCGGCGCTCTACGCCCTGGAAGTCAACCAGGGCTGGTTTGCCAGGAACAATATAACGAAAGGCTGCAGAATCGTTCTCGATGGATGCGTCAGTAAATAGGATCCCTTCTTCAAAGGATGAGCGGGCGCTGATCCTGGGCATCCGCCTCCACGGGGCCGATGAGGAAGAACTCGAAAATTCCCTCGATGAACTGGAACTCCTGGTGCGAACCGCCGGCGCCATCGTCGTGACCAAGCAGATCATCAAGCGCGACCGCATTGACCCTGCCTATATCATAGGCAAGGGGTTCCTCGCCGAACTGGACGGCATAATTGCCGGACACAGGATTCGGCTGGTGGTTTTTGACCTCAATAATATCCGTCCCGCCCAGGTGCGGAACCTCGAGGACAGGCTGAAATGCCGCGTCATCGGCAGGAATGAAATCATCATGGACATTTTCGCCCGCAGGGCCCGGAGCGCGGAATCCAGGATACAGGTGGAACTGGCCCAGCTCAAGTATATCCTGCCGCGTCTCAAGGGCCTCGGCGGGGTGCTGTCCCGGCTGGGCGGCGGCATCGGCACGCGGGGGCCCGGCGAAAAGATGTTGGAAACCGACCGGCGCCATATCCTGAGAAGGATATCGACCCTGAACGCCAAGCTGGAAAAGATATCGAAGCACCGCGATGTCCTGCGCAAGAGCCGGCGCAGCGAATTGATCGGCGCCGTGGTCGGCTACACCAACGCCGGGAAGTCAACGGTGATAAACTTTCTCGCCCGCGACGATCTGTTCGTCGAGGACCGCCTGTTCGCGACCCTTGATTCCTACACCCGGGCCGTGTATCTCGCCGAGGGAAAGAAGTGCCTGCTCATCGACACCGTCGGCTTCATCCGGAACCTGCCGGCGAACCTCATTGAATCATTCAAATCGACCCTCGAGGAGATCCATAATGCCGATTTCCTGGTGCATGTCATAGATATATCATCCCATGACATCGGTTCCAATATCCGCACCGTAAACCAGGAAATATCCGGGCTCGGCTGCGCCGGCAAGGAGATCATACTGTTCTTCAACAAGGCGGACCTCCTGGCGGACGAGGCGCTGGCCAACAGCGTGAAAAACAACTACCCCGGCGCGATCGTCGGGTCAGCGGTCCGCGGCATCGGCATGGATGAATTGAAGGGCAGGATCATCGAGCTCCTTGACGGCCGTGATTCCAGGATGCATCACGGAGCTTCCCCGTCGGCATCCGCCCACACTGAAGGAGTGTAAAGATGTTCATTGTAACGGAAATCACCGAGGGGGATTTGACGGGGCTGGCCGGGCTCTACGAGCAGCTGGCAAACAAGCCGGTGAACAGGTCTGCCATGAAGGAGACCTTCGAGAAAATCCGGGAGAGCGGCGATTATTATCTCCTCGGGGCAAAGGCGGAGGGCAACCTCCTGGTGGGGACCGCCATGGCCGTAGTCTGCCACGACATGGTCAAGGAGTGCCGGCCCTTCATGATACTGGAGAATTTCATTGTCGACAGGGACTGGCGCCGCAGGGGCGTGGGTTCCCTGCTGATGCGTGAGGCTGAAGCCATCGGCAGGGAGCGGAATTGCCTCTTTGTCCAGTTCTGCTCGTCTTCGTTCCGCACCGGCGCCCACGCCTTTTACCGGGAATCCGGGTATGATCCGGGGGAAGTCAAAGGCTTCCGGAAGTATTTCTAGCGCCAGGGGCTGCCACCCCGCCGTTGCCGGCGGGCGGGCAGTATATTTTGGTTGAAATTTCAACGGGTGATTTATTATTGACGGAAAAGTTTCATGTCAGTTAAATATCCGCGGAATATTTATTGGTAACTTCACTTCTTAAATAATTACTGACAAATAACGCCTATGAGACCTGATCGCAAGGATTAAACCATGATCGATAAAATATTAAGCATATTCTTCGGCACCAAGCATGAGCGGGACGTCAAGAAGCTGTGGCCCATTGTGCACAAAATCAACGCCCTCGAGCCGGAGATGAAAAAGCTCACCAACGACGAAATGCGCGCCATGACCTCGAAGTTCCGCCAGCGCATAGAGAAGGGTGAGTCCCTCGACAGCCTGCTTCCCGAAGCCTTCGCCCTGACCCGTGAGGCCTCGGTGAGGACCCTTGGCATGAGGCATTTTGACGTGCAGATGATGGGAGGCATCGTGCTCCATCAGGGCAGGATCACCGAGATGAAGACCGGTGAAGGAAAGACCCTGGTCGCGACGCTCCCGGTATACCTGAACGCCCTCGGCGGCCACGGCGTACATGTCGTCACCGTCAACGACTACCTGGCCCGGCGCGACGCCGAATGGATGGGAACCATATACAAGTTCCTGGGACTCGAGGTGGGGGTCATCCAGCATGACCTGTCGCCCTACCAGCGCCAGGTGGCCTACCGGTGCGATGTCACCTACGGAACCAACAACGAGTTCGGTTTTGATTATCTCAGGGACAACATGGTGGAGCACCAGAGCCTCAGGGTCCAGCGGGAGCTGAATTATGCCATCGTTGACGAGGTCGACTCGATCCTTATCGACGAAGCGCGGACGCCCCTCATTATTTCCGGATCCACCGAGGAATCCACCAAGAAATACTATCTCCTCAACAAGGTCATCCTCAACCTGAAGGACAGGGTCGATTACGAGGTCAATGAAAAGGACCGTCACGTCACCCTGACCGAGGAAGGCGTCAACCACGTGCAGCGGCTCCTCAAGATCGACAACCTGTACGACAGCAAGCATATCGACACCCTGCACCACGTGAACCAGGCGTTGAAGGCCCACACCCTGTTCCATATCGACGAGGACTACATCGTCAAGGACGGACAGGTCATCATCGTCGACGAGTTCACCGGCCGCCTTATGCCGGGACGCCGCTATTCAGACGGCCTCCACCAGGCCCTCGAGGCCAAGGAAAACGTCACCATTGCCCGGGAAAGCCAGACCCTGGCCACGATCACCTTCCAGAACTTTTTCCGCATGTACAAAAAGCTGGGGGGCATGACCGGTACCGCGGACACGGAAGCGGTCGAATTCCAGAAGATCTACAAGCTCGATGTCGTGGTCATCCCCACGAACATGCCGATGATACGGAAAGACTATCCGGACCGGGTATACCGGACAGAGCGGGAGAAATACGACGCAATCATCCAGGAGATCCGCGAGCTTAACAGCAAGGGACAGCCGATCCTGGTCGGCACCATTTCCATAGACAAATCGGAAAAACTGTCGCGCCTCCTCCAGTCGAAGGGCATCATGCATAACGTGCTGAACGCGAAATTCCACGAGCACGAGGCGCGCATCATCGCCGAGGCCGGCCGACCCGGCGCCGTGACCATCGCCACGAACATGGCAGGCCGCGGTACCGACATCGTCCTGGGGGGCCGCAGACTCTACGTAGACGAGCTGGAATCACACGTGCCGGTCCATGACGCAGGCCTCTGGAACGACTTCAAGCTGGCGGTGCTGACGTCGGATTTCGACAGGGCGGAACAGCTTGCAGAGCGGATGACGGGGCAGGACAAACACAAGGCAAAAACCCTGGTCCGCGAAGGGCGCGAATGGAACATCAACCACAATAAAGTCGTCGAGGCGGGAGGCCTCCATATCCTCGGCACGGAGCGGCACGAAGCCCGGCGTATCGACAACCAGCTCCGGGGCCGGTCCGGCCGTCAGGGGGACCCCGGTTCTTCCCGGTTTTACCTCGCCCTCGAGGACGAGCTGATGCGCCTCTTCGGATCGGAGCGCATAGGCAACATCATGCAGCGTCTCGGCATGGAGGAAGGGCAGGAGATCGAGAGCCCCATGGTGACCAAGGCCATTGCCAGCGCCCAGAAACGGGTGGAGGGCCGCAACTTCGAAATCAGGAAGCACCTCCTCGAATACGACGACGTCATGAATTCCCAGCGTGAGTTCATATATAAGGAGCGCGATGAGATCCTCCTCGGAGAGGATATATCCTATAAATTCTCGTCATATATAGAGGACATATGCAAGGAAAAGCTGGAAGTATTCACCGGAGGTAAGGCCCATCCTGAAGAATGGGATCTCGACGGTCTCGCGAACTGGATGCGCTTCAAGTTCGGCGTCGATGTGGATTTCGCAGAGATCAGCCCTATGGAAATGCGCTACGCTGAGTTCGAGGAAGCCATCATCAACAAGCTGAAGAACGCCTACAAGGAAAAGGAGTCCCAGCTGGGCGAAAAGGACATGCGCGCCCTCGAGCGGATGATATCATTGCAGATTATCGATACCAAGTGGCGCGATCACCTTTATAACATGGACGAGATGAGGGACGGCATCTGGACCCTGAGCTACGGGGAACGGAACCCGCTGGTGGAGTACAAAATCCAGGGTTTCAACCTGTTCCGAGACATGCTCGCCACCCTGAAGGAGGATATACTGGAGTACCTCATGAGGGTCCAGGTGGAGCGTGTTGAAGAGGAAGCTCCCCCGCAGCCGTCGGCGGAAATCATCGGCAGCGAATTCCATGCCGAGGTCGAGCAGTTCGGCGCGGGCGGGATCCCCCTTTCGTCCCAGGCGGCGCCGGTCCGCAAGCCCGCGGAACAGCAAAAGGGACAACACCAGGAAACGGTTGGCGGCGTCAAGCGCAAGAAGAGCCGCCGTAACAGAAGGTAGGCCCATGTCATCGGTATTGATGAAGAGCGTTTCAGGGATCAGGGGCATTGTGGGCGACTCGGTGACCCCGGACCTCATCACTAAAGTGGGATCGGCTTTTGCCGGGTACTGCGGATACGGAACGGTGGTCATCGGCAGGGATTCCCGTCCGACCGGAGCGGCCATTGAGAAGGGGCTGGAATCGGCCCTCATGCTGTCGGGGTGCAACGTCGTGAACATCGGTATAGTGCCGACACCCACCGTCCAGGTCATGGTTGAGCACCTCCATGCCGCCGGGGGGATCGTGATATCAGCCTCCCATAACCCCGTGGAATGGAACGCCTTCAAGCTTGTCGGTAAATCCGGCACCTTTCTCACCGCCTCGGAGATAGAAAAATTCTTTGCCATGATGGAAGCGCCCTTCACCTACCGGCGCTGGGACGGCGTGGGATCGGTCGTTGCCGACGCCGGGGCTAACGCAATACACATCGGGAAAGTGCTCTCCGTCATAGACCGGGACAGTATCAGTAAAAAGAAATTCAAGGTGGTCCTTGATTCGGTGAACGGTGCCGGCTCGGATATAACCACCGACATGCTGCGGAAACTCGGCTGCGGCGTTGTGCCGCTCCATTGCGAAATGAACGGCCTCTTTCCCCGCGGCGCGGAACCTCTGCCGCAGAACCTCTCTTTGTTGTCAAAGAAAGTCCTCGATGTTAAGGCGGATATAGGCTTTGCCCAGGATCCCGACGCTGACCGGCTCGCCATTGTGGATGACGCGGGCAGGCCCATCGGCGAGGAAAACACCATCGCCCTGGTGGTGGAGCACCTGCTGGCCAGGAAGCCGGGGAGGGTTGTCATCAACCTGTCAACCACCAAGGCGGTCGATGACATTGCGGCCGCGCACGGTTCAGAGCTCGCCCGGGCCAAGGTCGGTGAAATCAATGTCGTCGAGGAGATGATGCGCGGCGGCGCCCGCATCGGCGGCGAAGGTAACGGCGGGGTCATTTCCCCCGAGGTGCACCTCGGCAGGGACAGCCTCGTCGGCATCGGCTATATACTGGAGATGATGGCAGTGCGTTCCCAATCGATCTCGGAACTCGTAGCGTCGCTGCCGCGTTATATCATGAAAAAGGGAAGCATCAAGCTTGCCGGGGCAGGCATTGATCCGTCGATACTGAAACGGCTAGAAAAGGAGTTTGATACCCAGAAAATATCGAATATTGACGGTCTTCGCATCGAATTTATTGCACCCCATGAGTTCGCCGGCGGCTGGGTGCACCTGCGGCCCTCAAACACCGAACCCATTTTCAGGATCATCTCCGAGGGTAGGGATGAAGCCCACGCCGCAGCCATATACAGCCATTTCGAGCAGATATTAAAACCCGGGATTTAAACCCCGGGAAAAAAACCCCATATGCCCTCTGATAGGGTGGGGCTTAAACACAACCCCTTCAGAGGGCATTAGCTCCTTCCCACAATTTCAGCTTGACAAATACCCCTGTTGGCCAGAATTAACTTGTTTTGATGCAACGTCTTGATTATTTTATGATTATTAAAGAAGCGGTAACATGTTTAAAAACAGATCGTATTGCGGCGAATTGAAACAATCGGATGTCGGCCGCCGCGTTGAGCTGGCCGGCTGGGTCGAGAGCAACAGGAATCTCGGCGGGATCATATTCATCAAGCTGAGGGACGTTTCGGGCACCGTCCAGGTGGTTGTCGATTCCTCGTCGGCGCCGGATCTTCTCGCAACCGCAGACCAGGCCAGGAGCGAGTTCGTGGTTTTCATAACCGGGACCGTGCGGAAGAGGGATGAAAAGAACATCAAGCCGGACCTGCCCACGGGCCACATAGAAATACTCTGCGAATCGCTGGTCATACTGAACGCCTCGCTGGTGCCTCCGATACCGATCGATTCGAAGGACACGCTGAACGAGGACACGCGGCTGAAATACCGCTACCTCGATCTCCGGCGCGAAGAAATGCGCGACGCAATCATCAAGCGGCACCTGGCGGCGCAGAGCATCCGCCGTTACCTGAACAATAACCGTTTCTTCGAGATTGAAACGCCGGTGCTGAACAAGTCGACCCCCGAAGGCGCCAGGGACTTCCTGGTCCCGAGCCGCATCAGCAAGGGGGAATTCTACGCGCTGCCTCAGTCGCCGCAGCTCTTCAAGCAGATATTGATGATATCCGGGTTTGACCGGTATTACCAGATCGTCAAGTGCTTCCGCGACGAGGACCTCCGGGGAGACCGCCAGCCGGAATTCACCCAGGTCGACCTGGAGCTTTCGTTTATCGACATGGACACCATCATCGGGGTGATTGAGGGCCTTCTGAAAGAGGTGGTGCGCGACGTCAACGGCATTGACATACCGGTGCCGTTTCCCCGCCTGACCTACCGGGAGGCGATGGACCGCTTCGGATCCGACGCCCCTGACACCAGGTTCGGACTGGAGATAAACGACTGCAGCGACATATTCAGGAATTCAGAATTCAGCATCTTCGCCCAGGCCCTGGCGTCAGGCGGCGTCATCAAGGGCATCGCGGTCCCCGACGGCGGGAAGCTGTCCCGGAAGATGACCGACCAGTACGGGGAGGATGCCAGGGTCTTCGGCGCCAAGTCGCTCCTTATGTTCAAGTACAACAACAACGCCGCCGAGAGCGGCATCGCCAAGTACCTGAACCCGGAGGAACTGGAGCAGCTGAAGGCGCGGTTCAACCTTTCAGGCCAGGCCTCGCTCTTTTTTGTCGCCGACAGCTATGCGACCGCATCGAGCGCCCTGGCGAGCGTCCGCGTGAAAATAGCCCGCGACCTGGGCCTCATCGATGAAAAGAAGCTGAACTTCCTCTGGGTCACGGATTTTCCCCTCTTCGAATACAGCGAGCAGGACAGGCGCTTCTATTCCAAGCACCACCCGTTCACTTCTCCCAAGGCGGAGTTCATCCCGCAGCTTGATTCCTTGAAGCCGGAACAGGCTGACAAGGTGCTCGCCCAGGCCTATGACGTGGTCCTGAACGGGGTAGAGATCGGCGGCGGGTCTATACGGATCAACAATCCGGAAGTGCAGAGCAGGATATTTTCCCTCCTCGGCATAACAAAGGAAGAGGCCGATGAGAAGTTCTCCTTCCTGGTTGACGCCCTCAAGTACGGGGCCCCTCCCCACGGGGGCATAGCCCTTGGCCTTGACCGTGTCATGATGATCCTCCTCGGTAAAAAATCGATACGGGACGTCATCGCGTTCCCGAAAACGACGAAAGGGCAGTGCCTTATGAGCAACGCCCCCTCGCCGGTATCGCCGGATCAGCTTCAGGAGCTCAATTTAAAGGTGGTCGGCAAATAACATGGTCGAAAACCGATTTGAAATCGATGATACGTCGATATTCAAGCGAATCTGCGGGTATAAGGACGCCAATCTCAAGAAAATCGAGGAACTCGCCGGTGTTGACATTATCCCAAGGGGCACAACCCTGATCGTCAAGGCCGTAAAGGAGAAGAATGACCTGGTAATGAAACTGCTCCATGTCATGAGCGATTTCATTTATGCCAACGGGAAGGACTACGAGTACGACGAATTTGACCTGAAATACATCATCGCCACGGTAATGTCGGGAAGGAATTTCAAGGCCGACGATATTGGCAGGCTGAAAATATCCTTCCAGGATACCGGCAAAGCCGTGGTGCCCAAGACCCTGAACCAGGCCCATTATATTACCGCCATAAACGGCCACGCGGTCACCATAGCCACCGGCCCCGCCGGGACCGGCAAGACTTACCTTGCCGTAGTGATGGCGCTGAAATATCTCCTTTCCGGCAAGGTTGATCGCATCATACTCACCAGGCCGGCCGTGGAAGCAGGCGAAAACCTGGGCTATCTTCCCGGTGACCTTGTCCAGAAAATAAACCCCTATCTCAGGCCCCTCTATGACGCGCTCTTTGACCTCCAGCCCTTCGAAAAGATATCTAAAATGATGGAAAAGAACATCATTGAGGTCGCCCCCCTGGCATACATGCGGGGCAGGACCCTCAACAACGCCTTCATCATTCTGGACGAGGCGCAGAACACAACCGTGGCCCAGATGAAAATGTTCCTGACCAGGCTCGGGAATAATTCAAAGATCGTCATATCTGGCGATGACACGCAGATCGACATAGAGAAGCCCAAGAAATCGGGGCTCCTCCATGCAATGAAGATACTTAAAGACATCAACGACATAAGCTTTATACGGTTCACCAGGGAAGACATCTCACGACACCCGATAGTTGAAAAAATAGTTGCCGCCTATGAAAAGAGCGGGTATAGTGATTAATTGTATTTACACGGCATGAAATCACTTTTAGAAATAGCGTCGCAATCTGTCCGGCATTTCCTCGGAAGCCAGAATATAAAATTTTCATTATTATCACTCCTTGTCATTGTCTGCATTTCGACGATCATGCTTTCCCTGAATTTTTTCGGGACATCCTACCATTACGAGATCGGTGACATAGCCGACGAGGATATACGGGTCCCCCGGGACATCGAGTATATCAATGAACCGGAAACCGCGGTTGAGCGGAAACGGGAAGCCGAATCAGTTCCCCTCGTGTTCGACAAGGACGCCTCGGTCCTTCAGAAAAAGCTCAATGTGACAAACGTGCTCATAAACCACGCCGTGGAGACGCTCAAGCAGTTCCCGCCGGCCGGGAATGACTTCACCTTCCAGGTCTATGCCATGAAGTCACGCATGCCCCGGTACCTGCAGTTCAACGACACGATTTTGCTCGAGGTCCTCAGGTTTAAGGACCATGCCAGGCTCAAAAAGATCATTTCAAGGATACTGATCTATATCTACGATGATTCCCAGATGGGGATCCTTGACAAGCCCTATGACAACCCGCTGAAGATTTACAACAACAATGTCACGGTGAGGACCATTAATCTTCCCGAAACGGTCGATGAGGTCTCGCGGTCCCTGGATACGCTCAAGACCCTCGACGAGGTAAAGGGCAGCGTTCCCGGCATATGCGGCTCCATGGCCCCGCACCTTCAGAAACAGACCATAATGGCTATCAGCGGCATCGTGTCCGGCATCCTTGAACCCAACATATCCTTCAATACGGAGGAATCAAAACGAAGGATAGCTGAGGTCGTCAAAAAGGTGCCCCCCGTTACCAGCAAACTGAAAAAGGGAATGACCATCGTGAGGGAGGGTGACACCGTCACCCAGGACGTGTTGAAGAAAATTGACATATACAACAAACAGACGGCCACCATCAACATAAGTTTCATCTTCGGCATACTTCTGGTCCAGGCCGTATTCTTCTTCATCTTCGGCTTTTTCCTCATGGAATTCAACAAGGTGTTCATGCCTGACAAGAAATCGACCATCATCATCTTTTCCCTCATTATC
>Ga0116176_10000750_pt1 | contig 26194 bp, 22 predicted proteins | sample AD_STIC08_MetaG_FD_89803 | JGI IMG/M metagenome (GOLD analysis project Ga0116176, IMG submission 89803) | Active sludge microbial communities of municipal wastewater-treating anaerobic digesters from USA - AD_STIC08_MetaG | ecosystem: Engineered > Bioreactor > Anaerobic > Digestate | place: USA...
GGTCTATCACGGACCAGAAGGGTTGAAAAAAATTGCAGGACGCATTCAGGGACTTACTCAACTCCTTGAAAAAGGACTTGCCGCAGCAGGGATCAGACAATTAAATAAAAATTATTTCGATACGATTAAGGTTGCCGTTGCTGATAAGAAAGCTTTTCAGCAAAAAGCAGATCAGGCTGAAATCAACTTTAAATATTTCAATGATAACCATATTGGGATTTCGTTGGATGAAACTACCACGCTTCAGGATGTTGAAAACATAATCTCTGTTTTCTCAGGAAATGCTTCTTCCATAAAGAAAGAAACTGTGAGCGAACTGAATTGGCCTGCATCATTAATTCGTTCTTCAAACTTCCTAACACATCCTGTATTTAACTCGCATCACTCAGAGCATGAGATGTTGCGCTACATAAAAAAATTAGAGAACAAAGATTTATCCATGGTGCATTCGATGATTTCATTGGGCTCGTGCACCATGAAGTTGAATGCCACCACTGAAATGATTCCGGTAACATGGCCTGAGTTAGGAGGCATTCATCCTTTCGCTCCTGCCAGCCAGACCGAAGGCTATCAGCATATGATCGCTAACCTCGAAAACTGGTTGAAGGAAATCACAGGTTTCACCGGGGTATCACTGCAACCAAATAGCGGTGCTCAGGGTGAATATGCAGGGTTGATGGTGATCCGGGCTTATCACCAAAACAGAAAAGATAATCATAGAAATATTGCTTTGATACCTGCATCCGCACACGGTACAAATCCTGCCAGTGCTGTCATGGCAGGCATGGATGTAGTGGTTGTAAAATCAGATGAAGAAGGGAAAATTGATGTGGCTGATCTGAAAGCAAAAGCTGCGCAATACAAAGACAATCTTTCTTGTTTAATGGTGACGTATCCTTCCACACACGGAGTGTTTGAAGAAGCTATCACCGACATCTGTGAAACCATTCACGCTCATGGCGGATTGGTGTACATGGATGGTGCCAACATGAATGCCCAGGTGGGATTAACTTCTCCGGCAAACATTGGTGCCGATGTGTGTCACTTAAATCTTCATAAGACATTTTGTATTCCACATGGTGGTGGTGGCCCTGGCATGGGCCCTATCTGTGTGAATGATAAATTGAAACCGTTCTTACCTGGTCATGCTGTTATTAAAACTGGAGGCGAACAGGCTATTACTGCAGTATCTGCAGCGCCATGGGGCAGCGCCAGCATTCTGGTGATTTCATACGCCTACATTGCCATGATGGGTAGTGAAGGATTAACGAACGCAACCAAGATGGCCATCTTCAATGCCAACTACATTAAGGAGAGATTGAATGGTCATTATAAAATACTTTACACCGGAACGAAAGGACGCTGTGCGCACGAAATGATTGTGGATTGTCGCGATTTCAAAAAATCAGGCGTTGAAGTTGAAGACATCGCCAAGCGTTTAATGGATTATGGTTTCCATGCTCCAACCGTTTCATTTCCGGTAGCAGGAACATTAATGATTGAGCCCACAGAAAGCGAACCGAAAGCGGAAATGGATCGCTTTGTTGATGCATTGATCGAAATAAGAAATGAAATTCGTGAAGTAGAAGAAGGCCAAGCCGACAAAGAAAACAACGTATTGAAACATGCACCACATACGGCTTCCATTATTACAGCCGATGCATGGACAAGGCCTTATAGCAGACAGAAGGCTGCGTATCCGCTACCTTTCGTGAAAGAGACCAAGTTTTGGCCTAGCGTTAGCCGTGTAGATAATGCCTATGGCGATCGTAATCTGGTTTGCAGTTGCCTGCCCGTTGAGGAATACGCTAAGGCGGAAGCGTAGTGATTTTATTATTGTTCTTACAGAAAGAAGGCTGTCCCAAAAGAACAGCCTTCTTTCTTTTGTTACATTCCATTACTTCAAACCATACTTGTCAATCAGGTACACCAAGGCAGCCATCGAAGCAGCGCCTAACTCCAGTTCTCGTTTATCAACTTTATCAATGGTGTCCTCTGCTGTGTGATGGTAATTAAAATATCGCTGTGAGTCAGGCAAAAAACCAATCAAAGCAACACCTTGATTCGCCAGCGGACCAATGTCAGCTCCGCCACCTTCCTGGCTGAAATCAGAAAGTCCATAAGGTTCCAACAAAGGTTTCCAACTACGTACTTTTGCTTTTGCCTTCTCCTCACTGGGTACAGTAAACCCACGCGGAACAAAACCTCCACGATCTGATTCAATGGCAGCGATATGGTTTTCTTTATTCTTCTCAGCCAACTCTGCATACTTAATTCCACCGCGCAAGCCATTTTCTTCATTCATAAACATCACTGCCCTGATCGTACGCTTAGGCTTATAACCGATTGCATTAAATAGTCGCAATACTTCAATAGATTGAACGCACCCGGCACCATCATCATGCGCTCCCTGCCCCAGGTCCCAGGAATCTAAATGCCCACCTACTACAATTATCTCCTTCGGAAACTCACGGCCTCTGATTTCACCAACTACATTGAAGGAAGGTGCATCTTCGAGTGTAACGGAATGATTCTCCATATAGAACTGTACATCTTTCTCATCTTTTAAAAGCTTACTTAATAATTCAGCCTGTCGTGTGCTGATTGCAAGAGCCGGAATTTTTACAATGTTGGGAGCATAACGCATACTTCCCGTGTGCGGATAATCTTCCAGGTTAGAACCCATCGATCGCACCAGCACCGCTACTGCTCCATACTTTGCCGCTTCAGATGCACCACTGGCACGTTGTTCAACTGCTCCGCCATAAGCAGAAAATGTGTTGATTTTTGTGGGATCCATCGGCCGATTAAAAAATACAATCTTACCCTGCACGCCTTTCGTTCCCAATGATTTCAATTCATCAAAACTCTTTACCTCAACCACGCTAGCCGCAATGCCTGATGGTCCGGTGCCAACAGATCCACCCAGAGAACAAACATTGACTTCCACCGTTCCCATTTTCTTAGAGTTAATGCGGCCAATCTCCTTCATGCCCCGTACCCAATGCGGAACCATTACCGGTTGTAACCACACCGAATCGAAACCGAAATCTTCCATCATATGACGGCTCCATTCAACCGAAGCAGCCGCACCGGGTGAGCCAGAAAGCCGGGGGCCGATGTTCACTGAAAGGTCATAAAGCATCTCATACGATTTGCCCTTACTCAAAGCCTCATCAAATAGTTGTTTAATGGTACCTTCATCGGATGATTGCGCGAATGCCGTTAGGTTGACACCCAGGAAAATTAAAAAGCAAATTGATTTTATCATGGTTTTATAACGTTAGCTGATTTTAATAGATACATATGGTGATCGGGATCTTTGTCATTAAGTGCCAGAATTCCTTCCATCCAGATGGCCTGAGAAGTAAACTTTACTTTTTCTTTCGATTCAACTTCCATAATCGTTTCCGGACCGGCCGCTCCACAGAAATAACAAACATTAAAAGGTAAAGAAGAAAACATAAACTTGCTCTCATCCCCCACTTCACCTACCGGAATAACAAAGCCTTTTACCCTAATCTTCTTTCCATTCCAGGTTTTTAAATGATTGCTGAATATGGGCACCTCCATTTCATACCCATTTACTTTTTCCTTTTTAAACCCTACCTCAGCCAATACATGCCAGAAATTTTTATCCTGAGTGTAACTGTCAGCATCAAGAGTTAAGAAAAAAACCAGCGCAACCGAAAGGATCATGACGTTCAAATAAGCACTAATTGTTGAACTGAAAAAACTACTTTATGCGAGTCTTAGGCCAACCCAATCTGTCGTGTCTTTTAAACCTATAAAATATTCATTCAAACGTTTGAAAAGCAGTTATTTACATTCGAACTTCGTAAAAAAATAATCATGGCCTTTCTTTTTGATTCATTTGATGGCTGGAGATCCTACTGCGCGAACAACAAGTTAAGTGTTGTTCAAGCGGTGTTGGATTACGAAAAAGAACAAAAAGGAAGAACTGAGCTTCAAATCTGGGAAGGCCTTGGTAAGGCATGGGTGGTAATGAAAGATGCCGTGCATACCGGCCTTGAAGCAGACATGACATCGCGTTCAGGCATGATCAACAATGGAGCAAAAAAAGTATATCGCTACCCCACACCAGTTCTTTCCAAAGAGTTTCAAAATCTGATTTCGCGGGCGCTGGCTGCCAAAGAAGTGAACTCATGCATGGGTCGTATTGTGGCTGCACCGACTGCAGGAGCCTCGGGCATTATGCCTGGCGTTTTAGTCACGCTCCAGGAAATTCATAAAATAGATGACAAGAAAATTTTAGAAGCTATGCTGTTGGCTGCCGGCATTGCTCTGATTATGGAACAAAAGGCAAGCATTGCCGGAGCCGTTGGAGGTTGCCAGGCAGAAACCGGAACCGCAGCAGCGATGGGCGCTGGCGCCATTGTCTATTGCCTTGGTGGTGATATCGATCAGATCTTTAATGCGGTAGCGATTACGGTGCAATGCATGTTGGGATTGGTTTGTGATCCGGTAGCAGGATTGGTTGAAGTTCCTTGCGTTGTGCGAAATGCAAGTGCTGCCGCCATAGCAAATAGTTCAGCACAAATTGCTTTGGCTAAGGTGAGCAGTGTTATTCCTGTCGATGAAGTAATTGAAGCCATGGGTGAGATTGGTGCCAGCATGGAAACCCGTTATAAAGAAACTGCGCTCGGTGGATTAGCAGCAACAAAAACCGGGCAAGCCATCGCTAAAAAAGTTTTAATAAGAGATATCGAAATTTTGCCCGATGAAGAGGTGAAGTAATCACTATTTATACTGGCTGCACCTTATTAACAAAATTCATCACCGCATCGTATCCAAAATAAACGGCAAAGGTCAGAATCACGGACCACACACAGGCGCTGATCAGCATGTAAAAAATTATTTTCTCGCGGTTCGGACTTATGCCCACGGCTAACAACGTGCCTCCAATCGGAGTAAGAATGATGGGTGTAAAAAACGCAACACCGGCAAGTCCGTACTTTCTAAAAAATTCCGACCTCTTTTTTGGAGTTTCATCGTTAGGTCCCTTCTTTTTAGAAGTCCAACGAGAGATTATTTTTCGAATGTATTCACCAAAGTAAGTAAACGCAATTACCACGGTCATCATTCCGGCAGCGGTTACAACCATGGTGGTGATTAAATGCAATCCGGCTGCCTTCCCTCCAATCGGACCGAAGATAAACTTGATCATGCTCGACACATACACAGAAAGTGCCTTTAAGATCTCAGCCCACATATCAATTCAAGATTTGAAATTCAACATGGATCTGGTTTTCAATTCTGAATTTTACAACTTCTCTCCATAACTCAAATCTCCTGCATCCCCCAGGCCTGGTACAATATAAAACCTACTGTCCAATTTTTCATCTATCGAAAAAGTCCAGATCGTAAAAGGTAATCTCAAATTTTCGTTTATGTACTCAATCCCTTCCGGAGATGCAATCAGGCAAGCGATATGCAGGTGCTTAGGCTTTCCATGAGTTAACAACTCGTTCACCGATCGGATAAATGACTTACCGGTTGCCAGCATTGGGTCAACCAGGATTACTTCCCTGCCATCCAAACCCGGGGCTGCGAGGTAGTCGAGATTAATTTTAATCTCTTCAGCATTCTCTTTGCGATAAGCGCCAATGAACCCTGCGTCTGCATCATCAAAATAATTAAGAAAGCCTTGAAAATAAGGAAGACCTGCCCGCAAGACGGTGATTAACACCGGTTGCGATTTTAACTGATTGATTATTGTGGTTTTAAGTGGCGTCTCAAAGGAACGCGGCTCATACTTAAGCTTCTTTGAAATTTCATAAGCCATAATTTCACCCAGCCGCTCCATATTCGCTCGAAAACGCATCCGATCTGCCTGGATCTCCTGGTCGCGCACCTGAGCCAAAAATTGATTGGCAATTGAATTGTTACTACCCAGATTGATCAGATTCATGAATATATTTTCTAATTACCGCAAGGCTTAACCATACCATTCTATTACTTTGTAATCCGGGCTTGATAAAGTCAGTTGAACTAAGTCTCTCCAAAATTTACACTAAAGTTGCAGAATATGGTGACTAAGAAGAATAAAAAATCCGCAAAATTAAAAACCAAAGAATTGGACCAGGAACTACTGAAGCAACTTTGCGAAATTCATGCTCCCTCAGGGGCCGAAGTTCCCTTAAAGGACTTTCTATTGAACTATGTCAAAAAAGAAAAGAAAAACTGGAAGCATAATCCTCAAATCATTCAGGGCGAACAATTTCAGGACTGTTTGATTTTAAAATTCGGCAAACCGCGGACAGCCATTTTAGCCCATATGGATTCGGTTGGCTTTACAGTCCGCTATTTCAATCAACTACTTTCAATTGGAAGTCCGGATGCAGAAATGGGAACCCGCTTGGTAGGAAAAGATTCTAAAGGTCCTATAGAGTGTGAGTTGGAATTTGACAAAGAGAATCACGCCTTCTACAAATTTGGCAGGCCAATTGACCGCGGCACGACTTTGACTTATAAAATCAATTTCAGGGAAACGAAAGAGTTTATTGAATCGGCCTACCTGGATAACCGGTTGGGTATTTATAGTGCTTTAAAAGTAGCTGAAGAATTAAAAGACGGATTGATCATTTTTACTTGTTGGGAGGAGCATGGTGGTGGTACTGTTGGCTTTCTTGCCGATTATATTTACAAAAAATGGAAGGTGCGTCAGGCTTTGATTTCAGATATCACCTGGGTATCGGATGGTGTGGATCATGGTAAAGGAGTAGCTATCTCTTTGCGCGATCGCAATCTTCCTCGCAAAAGCTTTGTGGATAAGATCCGCAGTATTGCGGAAAAGTATGGGATTGATCATCAACTGGAGGTGGAAGGCATGGGTTCCAGCGATGGTGGCGAATTGCAACGCAGTCCGGTTCCGTTCGATTGGTGCTTTGTTGGTGCCCCCGAACAACACGCCCATACACCGCATGAAAAAGTGCATAAGCATGATATCAAAACAATGATTGATCTTTATACTTGTTTAATGAAAGAATTATAATCCCAATAAGTCATGACTACCAATCGCAGAAATTTCATCAAAACCACAGCAGTAGCTGGTATTGGCCTTACTATACTTCCATCCCATGTTGCCTTTCCAAAAGACAGTGTTGCTAAAGTACGGCTTGGATTCATCGGTGTGGGTTTCCGTGGGCAAAGTCATTTGGAGCTTGCCCTCAAACGCAGCGATGTAGAAGTGGTGGCACTCTGCGATATTCAACAATCCATGATGGATATGAGTTTGCAAATGGTGAGCAAAGCCAATAAGCCAAAACCTACAGTTATTATGGACGGACCATGGGGCTATCGTAAATTATTGGAATCAAAAGACATTGATGCTGTTATTATTTCAACCCCCTGGGAATGGCATTCGGTTATGTGTTTAGATTCTATGAACGCCAAAAAATATGTGGGCTGTGAAGTAAATGTAGGGATGACGGTAGAAGAATGTTGGGCGTTAGTACATACTTCAGAACGCACCGGCATGCCGTTGATGATGCTTGAAAATGTTTGTTACAGACGTGATGTGATGGCGGTTATGAACATGGTACGTCAAAATATTTTTGGTGAATTAGTTCATCTGCAAGGTGGTTATCAGCATGATCTTCGTGGTGTTAAGTTTAACGATGGCAAAACAGACCCAGGTGTTGGTGCCGAATTTGGTGCAAAGGGATTCTCCGAAGCTCAATGGCGTACTCAACATTCTATTAACCGCAATGGAGAACTCTATCCCACCCATGGTGTAGGGCCAGTGGCCATGATGATTGACATTAACCGGGGCAATCGATTTACTGAATTAGTTTCCTACTCCTCTAAATCAAGAGGGTTGCATGATTACATAGTAAAAACCGGTGGCGAAAATCATCCCAACGCAAAAATAAATTTTAAATTGGGCGATGTGGTAACCACGATGATCCGTACCGCGAATGAGGAAACTATTTTATTGCAACATGATACTAATTTACCCAGACCTTATTCACTCGGATTCCGGGTACAAGGCACCAAAGGAATTTGGATGGATGTAAATAAATCCATTTATATCGAAGGACAGAGTAAAAAAGCCCATCAATGGGAAGATGCCAAAGAATGGCTTGATAAATACGATCACCCGCTCTGGAAAAAATATGGTAACGATGCAAGCGGTGCAGGGCATGGTGGCATGGATTGGTTTGTATTAAACGCCTTTGTAGAAGCCGTAAAACGTAAAATCAATACTCCACAAGATGTTTATGATGCTGTTTCATGGAGTGCCATTACACCGTTGTCCGAAAGTTCAATTTTATTAGGTGGCGAAAGTGTAGAGTTTCCAGACTTTACGCAAGGCAAATGGATGTACCGGAAGAATGATTTTGCTTTGGGTGATGATTATTAACACATGATCCTCATTTTAAGTGAGTGAAATTTCATTCATTTTATTGTGGTACAATTGGAGGGCGTTTCGGTTTCCCAATACAGAATTGTTTTATATTGTCGGCTGCGCCATTGCGCTTTGGTTGATAATTCAAGGGGTAGATCTCATAAGTATGCTATTGAGAAAAAACAAAAAGGATAAATAGTTTATCGGTAGTTCTCTCATTTGACCTTATTTAAAACCTGACAAAAAATTCCGCAATCGGTTTAACTAGCCCAGAATACCGATAACCTTACACCTGCCAAACTTTCGGTGTTGCCTTACGTTATCTTTGCAACAACAATTTTTATTATGAACGAAATTCAAATTCTTGGGTTAGCAGCTGGGTCGTGTACCACGATTGCTTTTTTGCCACAAGTAATTAAAACCTGGAAAAGTGGCTCAGCCAAAGATCTTTCATTGGGCATGTTTTCCTTTTTCTGTTTTGGTGTCTTATTGTGGCTCATTTACGGTATTATCATCCGCGATGTTCCCGTAATTGTCGCTAACATGCTTACCCTTGTGCTGGCGTCATCACTTCTATTCTTCAAACTGAGATTCAAAGAATAGGCATTTAGAATCTTACTACTTGCGAGGCGGTTTATTGTGCCACCAGGTTGCTAACGAAGATCCTGTGATATTCATCAAAGGACCGAAGATGGCAGGTGCTAATCCCACCGTTGCAACTTTACCCATTTGCAAAGCAAGACCTGAAGCGAGTCCGGAATTCTGGAGCCCGACTTCAAGTGCAATGGTACGGCATGATTTCTCATCCATCCTCAAAATTTTACTTACTCCATAGCCTAAACCATATCCGGACAGGTTGTGAATCAGACAAGCCACTGCCAACAAGGGGCCCATAATAAGGAGGTTTTCTCTGCCTGCTGCTGTAATGATAGTAATAATAACAGCGATTGAAACCATCGACAAAACCGGTAATACTTTAAAAAGTCCGGGTAAACACTTGCTCAAAAAATGATGCAGGATAAGACCAGCACCAATTGGTACAATTACAATTTTTGTAATATCAATCATCATAGAAACAAAATCTACGGGTACGTATTCACCGGCCAACAGTTGCATTAGCAGGGGTGTCATAAGCGGAGCCATCAATGTTGCAATGGCAGTAAGAGTAACTGAAAGCGCTACATTTGCATTAGCGATGTAAGACATTACGTTAGATGCCAGACCACTGGGAACTGAGCCAACCAGAATCAAACCGGCAGCGATCTCCGGTGGAAATCAAAATGCGTGAGCCAGGGCATAACCTATCACAGGCATTATTGTGAACTGACAAATAATGCCAACGACTACTCCTTTTGGCATTCGAATCACTCCTGCAAAATCACTAAGTCCCATTGTGCTGCCAACTCCAAACATGATCAGCTGTAACAATGGAATGATTAAGGTTTTGAAAGAAAAATCGCCAATGCCCATAAATAATTCAGGATAATACAATGAAAATGTTACTGCCGTGAAGATCCATACCGTGAAGGCGAATCCTTTAGTTGCGGGCATGCTGCCTAGCATTATAGCAATCAAGCCAAGTCCCATAATTAAAAAAACTCCAGCCGCTGATGGCCCAAGTCGAATCCATTGAATTACTCCTGTAAGCAGTAAAACAAGCCCGCTGAGAAGGAAGTATTTACTCAATCTCTTCATGAAATAAATTTAAGTTTTGAATTTCTTAAATTAACGATGATTTACCACCTAAGCCATTAAAACTATGAAACTCTTCGCCATCATTTTCCTATCAATAGGGTTATTGTTTGTTTTTATAGGACTCGGTTGGGGTTCTTTCCTTGTAAGTGGACCGGAAGCAAGTGGGTTTTCTGAAGAATGGATCGGACCGCTGGTATTTGCCGGAATGGGATTAGTATTCGCTTCTATTGGTGGAGGAATTCTATATTTTCAAGCTAAGCAAAAAGCCAAGCGCGAATTACTCATGCGCACCGGAAAGAAAGTTCGGGCCGCGATAAGCGATGCGTATTATAACACATCCATCAGCATGAATAACAGACATCCACAAATCATTGAATGTGTGGCTGAAGTATCCGGACGAAAGCAAACTTTCAAAAGCCATAACATCTGGAGCCAGAAACAATTTAGTCCGGGACAGGAAATTAGTGTGTATGTTGACTCGCGGGATGCAACAAACTATTGGGTTGAGGTAGGTGAGTGATATCAATTAAGTCATCAATCGCCATAGTAACTAATTGAAAAAGATTCATTGAGTAAATCCATTCCGTATGAAACTCAAATACCCGATCAACCTGCATAAAGGAAGTACTGCCATCTTTGTGGTAGGATTAATGTTTTACTATCAGAATTTTTCAATTGGCCCCTGGGTATACCTCGCCCTTGATGGCAGCTACGGTTTTCTTTGGTTATTAAAAGATCGCATGTTTCCTGACAAACAATGGGAACAACTTGTTTCTGTTCCCTACGGAATCTTTGTGTTCCTTGTTTTGGGACTTTACTGGATAGCCCCCTGGCTGTTGATCAGTCAGCTGATTGAACCGAGTGCAGCGATTATTGCAGCTGCGGTTGTACTTAATATGTTTGGAGTCATGCTTCATTATGGCAGTGATGCTCAAAAATATTTCACCTTAAAATACAAACCCGGTTTAATTACCAAAGGATTCTTTGCCCGTTGTCGCAACACAAACTACCTAGGCGAACTTCTGATTTATTCTGGCTTTGGTTTACTAACCGTGAGTTGGATAGGATTCATTGGCATTACGGCTTTTTTTATTGGAGCGTTCATTCCCAATATGATTAAGAAAGATAAATCGCTGTCGCGCTATCCTGATTTCGAGAACTATAAAAAGCAATCGGGGTTACTCTTTCCAAGCCTCTAAAGACTTTTATGAGCATTATTTAGCCAAAGCCGCAACAATCTCGAGGGCTTTATCAATCTCAGCTTCGCTATTAAAAATATGTGTGCAATGTCTAACCCCAAATTCAGGGCCTGAAGCTCGTGGGCGCATCCGTCCTCGGGTCCAGTATTCTTCCTGTAGTTGAGATCCGGTCATTCCCTGTACATTATAAACTGTGATGCCGGCACACATGGCTTCTTCCTCAGGTGAATAAATTTTTACTTTATTGATTTTGCGCAAGCCGCTACGCAATCGCAATCCTAAAAATTTAATCCGGTCGTACACTTTTTGTGGGCCGATTTCATTATGAAAATCCAATGAAGCCTCAAGGCCTTTCAATACCGGGAAGTTTCCCGTTCCACGCTGCGTAAACCTGAACCCTTCATCCTCATGATTATCCCATCGCCCACTTGCAATGGTTGTCCATACATCTTTCATCCGATCTGATTTCACGTAGAGAAATCCGGTACCAGCCGGTGCCCCCATCCACTTATGAAAGCAGCCTGCATAAGCATCACAATCAATATCACGTACATCAATAGCAATTTGACCAATTGTTTGTGCGCCATCCAGTAACGTAAAGATGCCGCGTCTTCTCGCCTCCGCACATAATTCTTTAACCGGAAGGATAGCTCCACTACCGGAAATCATGTGCGAAACCATAAGGACTTTTGTTTTCGGAGTAAACGCTTTCACAATTACATCATATACTTCTTGCGAGTTCTTTGCTGGTTTAGGAATTGCAACAGTTTTAAATACAGTTCCGTATCGCTTTTCTTTCAATAAGAATCCACTTTGTCCACCCGAGTGTTCCTGGTTCGTTGTTAGAATTTCATCTCCGGGTTGAAGTGTAAGGCCATTGGCGATATAACTCATTCCATTGGTAACATTATCTGTCATCGCAATCTCAATGGGATTAGCATGAATGAGAGCAGCTACTTTTGTGCGAATGCCCATTAAATTGTTGTACCCGCTGATGAACTCCTCTTTATTATCATCCTTGTAAGCCCAGTCAGCCACATGCTCGCCAATGTACCGCAGGTGCTCCGTCATTTTATCGACCACTACGCGTGGCATTGCTCCCACAGTCCCCGGATTAAAAAATACACTGTCTTTCGAGAGCATAAACTGATCCCGGATTTTTTTCCAGTACTGCGGATCTTCCGCTTTAGGCATTATTGTATTTTCAGCGTGTGCCTGAATCGCCAATGAGGGAATTGCCAAGGCGGTTAAGCCAATAGATTTAAGTGCGTTTCTGCGAGATGTCATAAGTTACAATGCTTAATTTTCAAAGTGCATTCTCTATTTTAAATACCCACGCATACTGACTTGGATTATTAGCAGGAGTTACATTTGGAGGGGCGATTGAAATAACGTTTCCGGATTTTGAATAATTTATTTTGCCTTTAAAACCCAGTAAGGAAACTGTGCCTGGTTGCCTGGCCGTTTTAATAATCAATTTATTGGTTGGGTACTCCGTGCATAATACATAAATGTCAGCTCCCTTCTGAGTAAAGAATACGGTGGTTTCTTTTGTAACCTCAGGAGCTCCTTTCCACGCACGTGTATCATAAATTGCTTCTCCGTTGACTTGTAGCCATTCACCCATATCGTAAAGCCGTTGCTGCATAATTACCGGAATGCGCCCATCGGCTGTTGGTCCAATGTTTAAAAGCAGATTTCCACCACGGGCCACCTTATCAATCAAAATTCTTATTAACTCTTTTGATGTTGAATAGTCTTTGAGGTTCTCATTTCGATTATACCCAAAAGATCCACCAATGCCCCGACATTCTTCCCAAGGATGATCCATCTTCATGCCTTGCGAATTACTATCGTGAACCAAATCATACTCTGTTGTATAAATTCCTCCATGTTTACTTCGGGTCTCTTTTCCCCACCGATCATTCACGACCACATTTTCCCGTACGGGGGATTCATTATAAAGCCAACTTAAAAACTCAGTACTCTTCCACGTTTCACTTGGGTGATCCCATTCGCCATCTGTCCATAGAATATCTGGCTTATACCGTGTTACTAAATCCTTCATCTGTGGAATCATGTGATCAACCACATATTTATTTACATCACTTTTATACAATGGATTGAACCATTCATACAATGAGTAATAATAGCCCATCCTTAGTCCCTCTGCTCTTACAGACTTAATTAGATCGCCCGCCAGATCGCGGTGCGGACCCACATCGACCGAGTTCCAATTCCAAGCCTGGGCGCTGGGCCATAAGGTAAACCCCTCATGATGTTTAGAGGTGAGTACAACATACTTTGCCCCGGATTGCTTGAATATATCAGCCCACTGATCTGGATTAAACATTTCGCAATTGAAATCCTTAACAAAGGAGCTGTACTTAAAATCGCTTCCATAAACACGGTTATGAAAATCGTTGAAGTTCTTATAAACCGGAGAACCTGGATTGGTCAATTTATTCCAATACCATTCAGCATATTTATCATAAACCGAAGCATCGGTGGGGCCCCATGCAGGGACAGAGAATAAACCCCAGTGAATAAATATTCCAAACTTAGCATCTTCAAACCAGGATGGTGTTGGGCGACTGTCAATGGATTCCCACGTAGCAGTATATTGCTTTTGAGCCATGACTCCCTGAAACGTTAAGAGTATGAAAAGCAAAATTTTGAAGAAACTAACAGCTTTACCCGGCATAAGTAGTTTGTTTGAATTGAAATTAAGAAAACAAACTTATAACCAAAAGGGCATGATAGCCGAAAGCACGATGTATCTTATGAACGGGTTTTAAATGTTGCGTTCAGGTTACTACTAACGTATCTCCTCTCGTCCATCCGGATACCTGGCAAAACGATTTTTTTCCCGTGGATGTACATGTTCATAGCTGGGCCAGGGCCAGCCACCAAATTCCGTTTGGCGATATTCATTCATAGCTTGCTGAATCTCAGCTTGAGTATTCATTACAAATGGACCATGTTGCACGACCGGTTCATTGATTGGTTTACCTTGCAATAAGAGGAGATAACTCTCTGAATCTCCATTTTCTAAGACAACTTGCTTATCGGCCAATAATTCTATGGCCTGGTGTGTAGAAAATTGTTTGCCAGCAATTTGCATAGACGATCCACTATAAAAATAAAGTGATCGATTTGCCAGAGCCGAGGCTGAAGGCAAGCTCCATATGGCGCCTGGTTCCATTTTTATTGTCCAGATAGCTACTTCGTTATTTTCATTGGCAGCCCATGAGTCCGGGGCTGGAGCCGGTGCTTGAATAGTTTCAATCTTTCCGGCTACCACTTTTACTTCCGTTGATTTTCCATTTGTATCAGTGGCCTTATAGGTTGGGATCGTATCGCTCCACAGCATTGCAAAATATGGTGCTGTTAATTTTTTCGCTTTCGGCAGATTAAGCCAGATTTGAAAAAGCTCAAGCGGATTTTCTTTATCTCTATTTAGCAAGGGAAACATTTCACAATGTTGTACACCTTTGCCGGCTGTCATCCACTGTACATCTCCAAATCCAAAACGACCGGCCGCTCCTAATGAATCAGAGTGATCAACCAGGCCTTTCGTTACGATGGTTACTGTTTCAAATCCTCTGTGTGGATGAGCAGGAAAACCTGGCACCTGTTCGCCATGATACATACGCCAGCCCTCCTTATTGGGAGCAAAGTCTTGTCCGAGTGCACGACCTTTGAGTGAGGCTGCGGGCCCCATCACATCATTTCCTTTTGGATAAAAATCTTCATGATGAACACAAAACAAAAACGGATCTTGAGTCTGCCAGGGAAAACCCAACGGCTTTATCGATTTAATAGCACTGTTCATAATTTATTGTTGTGAAATAGTATAACCAGTATCTCAATAAAAAGTTAGAATGAAAATTCTTTTGGTAGTAGCCTAATACACACACGATGAATTATCCGCCTCTATATAATAGGGCTTATAATTTTTCGCGGTCGGATCTTTACAACCTTTTAATTGCAAGAGTTCAACTTTCCTGAATTCTACAGGATGACTTTCACTTTGCAAGGCGATATAGCCCTCGGTAAGCGATGTTCCATCTAATTTTACTTCCGGATTGTAATTGTTTACTACCCCGCCACCGATCTGTGGCCTGGTGTACTCTAACACCGTATCGCCATTAACCATGTGGCGAATGAGAGAATCCCCCAAAACCAACAACTCCACCCGCACCCATTGATCTCCATCAAATGTTTTAGAGCGGGAATTAATGCAATGAGGAGTAAATAAAGTATCACCCAGATACACATTGGTACCTGGAGTGCATAGGTTGGCAGTAGGCCGTTCACCGGTTCCGAGCCCTCCTAAAAATTGAGCTTCTATACTGATTGGGAAATCCTGATCCTTCATCATGCTTTCCGCAGATTGAGCATGAAGCATTGCGCCACTATTGCGTGTAGCCCAGCCTGCGCCACCAGCTACCTGATCTCCAACAAAGCGGTATTCCACGGCTAATAGATAGTGAGAGAATTTCTTCTTATAGAAGATATGACCAAACTGGTTTCTAAAGGAATCATACTGATCGTAACGCACAATCAATTTACCGCTATCTACACGAAATGTGTTTCCGAAATTATCATTGAGGTCGTGGCCTGAAATTTTAACATCCCAGTTGTCGAGATCTTTTCCATTAAAGAGTTGTAGCCATTCCTTTTGTTCGTTGCGCGAATTACACGCAACCAAAATCATGGATAAGAACAACATTAAATAGCCTGAAATAATTTTTCTATGCATGGCATTGATAATTGGAATCTAAGATTATGAAAAAATTATTGTGCTGGCAATGATTGACCAGTCGTATTTCACATCGTGTAGCCTAACACTGCAACCACATGACAGGCTGTTCCCGCAAGGACAAAGAGATGCCAGATGAAGTGGCTATAACGAATTCGATGATCGTAGGCGAAAAAGAAAACACCTGCCGAATACATGACCCCACCAGCCAGCAACCAAAACAATCCCCAGAACGGCATACTCTCAAACAGAGGTTTAACTGCGAGCACAGCCAGCCAACCCATGCCCAGGTAGAGTGCAATTGAAAGTTTACTGGTACCAACACTCTTAACCGATTTCAGTACAACACCGCCTACTGCCAAACTCCAAACAATTCCGAACAAGGTCCAACCCCACGCGCCTGGAAGTACAGTTAATGTAAATGGCGTATAGGTTCCAGCTATTAAAAGAAAGATTGCACTGTGATCAAAAATCCGAAATACCCGTTTTACTTTGTTATGAGGGAATGCGTGATACAGAGTGGATGAAAGGTATAATACCATCATGGTTGCTCCAAAAATACTAACACCTGTAATGGCTGCTGCTCCGATCGGAATTGCTTTTATAATAAGTACGGGTGTAATCGCTATAGCAGCAAGAAACCCCAGGCCATGACTGATACTATTTGCAACCTCTTCGCCAAGTGATTGCTGACGACTCCAATTTATTGATTCACTCATACCTTCTTAACTTAACGAAGGAGGCAATGGTTCAGTATTATAGATCCCGCTAAAAGGGCAAAGACGAACTATTACGAGCGTTGAATTTCTTCGAAGATCAATTCAAGTTCGGGTTTACTGATGCCCAACTTTTCTTCCAACTTCTTGAACATGCTTTCCTTTTTACCATCATCGAACAAAAAATCATCATCCGAAAGGATCGGAAACCTCCTTTTGAGTAAAACCTTTTGTTCTCGCCAACTTCTGAGAATGTCCATGATTAGGCAAATATACGGATAATCGATGGGTGTTTAATAAAAGCATGGCCACTTATTACGTTGCAATTACCGGCTAGCGGCCAACTCATTTTAGGCAAAAACAAAGAAATATCCCGGTTCTTGCCATTAGAATCACCATGCCAACTTTTATTATCTTTAAAAATTAACAGATCCCTATGAAGTTCCTTCCCTCCGTAAAACCAGTCCACTCGCTTTCCTTAATACTAATAAGCCTGTTCATCTTATGCTGCGAAGAGAAAGCTGATAAGCGGATCAAACAGATGGATCCTGGCAAAACGGCTGCCTTGGCTAAGTCAATAGAAGCCACCGTAACCCCACAAGTAGCTGAAGGGCTTACCCTTAAACTTTGGGGAATTGATTCTTTGGTGGCCGATCCCGTTTCCATTGACATTGATGATCAGGGAAGAATATACTACACGCGCACCAATCGTCAGAAAAACTCAGAGTTTGACATCCGGGGGCATCAGGATTGGGAAATCGGTTCCATTCAGTTGCAGACAATTGAAGATAAACGCGCATTTCTCCATAAAGTATTATCCCCGGAGAATAGTAAGAAAAATAAATGGCTGGCTGATTTAAATGGCGATGGCTCGCATGACTGGAAAGATCTTACTGTTGAAAAAGAACATGTGTACCGCGTAGAAGATACTTCGGGCGATGGCGTGGCTGATAAATCGCAATTAGTTGTTGATGATTTTCATGATGAGGTGACAGATGCAGCCGGTGGTGTTTTAAAATTTGGGAATGATTTATTTGTTGACGTTGGCCCTGATATGTGGCGCATTCAGGAAAATAAAGATGGGCTTGCAGAGAAAAAGACTTCCCTCTCGCATGGGTACGGAATTCATATTGGTTTTAGCGGGCATGGTATGTCGGGCATTGAGGTTGGTCCGGAAGGAAAAATATATTGGCAGATCGGGGACATTGGTTTCAATGGCGTAGGTCCAGATGGACAAAAATGGGAACATCCTAACAGTGGTGTGATCGTACGGGCAAATCCGGACGGAAGCGACTTTGAAGTGTTTTCTTATGGCAACCGGAACACCCATGAATTTGTATTTGACGAATATGGCAACCTGATCAGCGAGGATAATGACGGAGATCATGCTGGAGAGAGCGAACGAATCGTATATGTGGTGAACGGAGCCGACATTGGTTGGAGAACGAACTGGCAGTTTGGAAAATATCGCGACCCTGACAATAACACCTATAAAGTATGGATGGATGAAAAAATGTATGTACCCCGTTTCGAAGGACAGCCGGCCTACATCTTACCTACCATCAAAAATTTTGTTAATGGCCCTACCGGCATGTTGTATAATCCAGGCACAGCATTAGGTGAAGAGTTTAAGAATTCATTTTTTATTGCTGAGTTTGTTGGTAACCCAACGAGATCGGGCATTCACGCCTTCAAGCTCAAACCCAAAGGGGCTTCATTCGAATTTGTTGAGTCAGAGATGATCTTAAGCGGCATTCTTGCTACGGGCATAGACTTCGGACCGGATGGTGCTTTGTACCTAGCTGATTGGATCGAAGGCTGGGGAACAAAAGATCATGGCCGGATCTGGAAACTGGATGTAGCCAATCCAAACACAGATGAACGAAAACAAACTCAAACTTTACTTGCTGCTGACTTTACTAAGTATGATGATGCGGAGGTTGGCGAACAATTAAAAAATCCAGACATGCGCGTTCGTCAAAAGGCACAATTCGAATTAGCAACGCGTGGTGCTAATGGCCTTGAAGTTTTTCAAGAATACATTTCACAAATGGAAAATCAGTTGGCGCGAGTCCATGCCATTTGGGGGATCAGCCAATTTGCAAGGAAGGATCTGAAGCATGCCGAACTACTAGTGCCTTTGTTGACTGACAGCGATCCGGAAATTCGGGCTCAGGCGGCAAAATGGATAGGTGATGTTCGTTACAAAGCAGCTGGTGAAAAATTGATTCCTCTATTAAAGGATGATTATAGTCGGGCAAGATTCTTTGCGGCCGAAGCCTTAGGAAGAATTGCCTATGAACCTGCCATCAATCCCATTATTGAATTACTTCAGGTTAACAACGATGTGGATGAATATATTCGTCATAGTGGAAGTCTGGCATTGGCCCGGATTGGAAAACCAGAGCCAATTGTTGCCTTATCGTCACATTCGTCCAGAGCGGTGCGTATTGCAGCAGTAGTTGCTTTGCGAAGAATGCAAAATGCAGGTGTAAAAAATTTCCTTACAGATTCTGATGAGTTTATCGCAACGGAAGCAGCCCGCGCCATCAATGATGATCTATCCATAGTTGAGGCCTTGCCTGCGCTTGGCAATGCCCTCAACAACTTTCAATTCACGAATGAAGCATTTGTGCGAAGAGCCATTAATGCCAACCTGCGTGTTGGTACCGATGAGGCGATGCAAAATCTAATAAACTATGTGAAGCGTGAAGGTAGCCCTGCAGCTATGCGGGCCGAAGCAATGGACGCTTTAAGTACGTGGGCAAGACCCTCCGTGTTGGATCGGGTAGATGGAAGATACAGGGGTGTTATTACCCGAGACCTGGCATCAGTGCAAAACAAATCAACCGATGTCCTGATCCAGTTGTTGTCGCACAAAGAAGCATTGTTGCGTCAGCATGCAGCGAAAGCTTCCGGAAAATTAAAAATCAATAAAGCGTCAACACAATTACTTGCACAATTAAAAAAGGATCCATCGGCAGAAGTTCGCGTTGAGGTTCTGAAAGCGCTTGCTCTTTTAGAAGGCAATCATATGGATGAAGCCATCAAACTCGCATTAAGTGATAAAGAAAAAAGTGTTCGTGTAGCAGGTCTTGACCTGTTATCCAATCTGAACATTTCCAAAGAATTAATGGTCACTCTACTCAGCGATGTCATTAACACCCGTACTATCGAAGAAAAACAAGCGGCCATTACCACATTAGGAACACTGCCAATACAATACTCAGAAAAAGTATTTGATCAACTTCTCACTAAAATGGAAACGGGTCAGCTTCCTGTGGAGATACAATTGGAACTTGCTGATGCTATTGATAGCACCCACTCACAACCTATGATAGACCGGTTTAAAAAATTGAATCGTAACTCTTCCCCGGATTCGTTGAAAGCTTCATACGCTGGGAGTTTATTAGGTGGTGACCCTGAACAGGGAGCTGGAATTTTCTGGGGACACCCCACTGCACAATGTATTCGCTGTCATTCATACGATGACTATGGAGGAATGGCCGGTCCTCGCATCAATGGTGTTGCCAATCGACTGACCAGAGAACAAATTCTGGAATCACTGATAGAACCCAGTACCCGGATCGCAACTGGTTTCGGGACTGTCACCCTGGAGTTAACCAACAATAAGAAAATTAGCGGAATCCTACAGGAGGAAACCACCGAAGGCTTTGTTCTGAAAATCGGAGATAAGGCAGACACGTTGGTTAACAAGAAGGATGTGAATAAGCGAAGCAACTCTCCATCGAGTATGCCACCCATGCAATACTTATTAACGAAAAAGGAAATCCGGGACGTGGTGAGTTTTTTGGCAACGTTGAAAGAAGAGAAGTAAAAAAGGACTTTGTGAAGCAAGTTGCCTTTACTACCCGCACTACCAAACTCGATTTTGCTGATGTTGATCCAAAATCCACATCACCGCTAGCTCAAATTGGTATTAATTCAGGCACTTTCCAATACCTGATCTGATTCAGGATTTATTCAGAATCAAGAACTATTCTTGTTTCATTGAATAGAAAAAATCAGAGTAAAAGGGTTAGGTTATTTTGATAGCGGCCGCTAAATAACAGTAGTGGCCGCTACCTATTTGCACCATTTCAAATTGAAAAGATGCTATACAATCTCAGGCTATTCTTTATCAAAATATGAGATTACTTATCGTTCTGTTGATTACCACACTAAAGCTTACAATAGTTTATGCGCAGATCGATTTGCCTATCGAATCAACGCCAAGTAGCTCTGAAATAAATCTTTCATCAAAAAAATCAAAAGCGCTGCAAAAAGCTTTGGTTGCACCCCTTGTGTTAACAGGTTTAGGACTTTATGCCACTACAAATAATCATCTATTAAATAGAATTGAATGGCGTGAAGAGCGAAATGAATGGATGCCGAATTTCAATCATCACGCTGATGATTATCTGCAGTACGCACCGATTGTCGCTGTATACAGTTTGAGCCTGGCTGGTGTAAAATCAAAAAATAATTTTGCTAACCGAACTGTGTTGTTAATAAAATCCGAAGCTATTATGGCTGTGATGGTTTTTTCACTAAAAAAAATTACAGCCGTGCCACGACCCGATACAGGTGCTCCTGATTCATTTCCATCCGGGCATACGGCTCAAGCTTTTGCAGCGGCAACATTTATGCACAAAGAATATGGCAAACAGAATATCTGGTATAGTATCGGAGCCTATTCTTTAGCAACTGGGATTGGTGCATTCCGCATAATGAATAACCGCCATTGGGTTAGTGATGTGTTAGTCGGAGCCGGTATTGGAATTTTTTCAACGAACATGGCATATCTCACTCATCAAAATCACTGGGGCAAGAAGAATTCAAAACACCAAACAATAGCTATCCCCACCTATGGTCATGGACCAGGAGTTTATTTAAGTTATAGACTTTAGTTCGATTCAATCACCATCAAAATAAAACTCCTTTCGTTAACCAAAAGCTAACGAGTAATAGTAAGCAAGCAATTATTCTCCACGAAACTGCTCGGGCACTCACTTAAATTGGCTAATATTAGCAAGCTTTAATCAGTCGATTCAATCAAATGATTACATCCGTTATCCGAGCCACGGGTTCTTATATACCCGAAAATAAAATCTACAACAAAGACTTTTTGCCCAATCAATTTTTTGAAAAAGATCACTCCCGGGTGAAAACCGAAAATTCGGTTGTGGTTGAAAAGTTTAGAGAGATCACTGGCATTGAAGAAAGACGCTATGCTAACCCCGATCAACAGGCTTCTGACCTAGGATTTCTAGCTGCCCAAGATGCGCTCACAAGTTCAGGCATTGATAGGGAGACGATCGACTATATAATTGTAGCTCATAACTTTGGCGATGTTACAATACACAGCAACCGCTCAAGCTTAGTGCCCTCTCTGGCATCGCGCATAAAGTTTTTATTAAAAATCAAGAATCCAAATTGTGTCGCCTATGATCTACCCTTTGGGTGCCCGGGTTGGGTAGAAGGAATGATTCAGGCTAACTATTATATCAAGTCGGGCGATGCAAAGCGTTGTTTGATTATTGGAGCCGAAACTCTATCAAGAGTTATTGATCCTCACGATCGCGACTCCATGATTTATAGTGATGGCGCTGGGGCAACCATTTTAGAAGCCTCCACGAATCAAACCGGAATTATCGCGCACAAAACCCAAACCTACGCATACGAGCATGCAATGCTTTTAAACATGGCTCACTCCTATTCTTCTGACTATGAGCAGCCCGATGATATCTTTATTAAAATGAATGGCCGAAGGGTGTATGAGTTTGCACTTAATCACGTACCCCTATTGATCAAAGAGATCCTTGATAAAACAAAGGTTCCACTTTCTGATATCCACAAGGTTCTTATTCACCAGGCCAATGGCAAGATGGATACTGCCATTTTGCAAAGGTTGTTTAAATTATATGGAGAGGAGATTTCCCCGGCTGACCTGATGCCCATGACAATTTCCTGGTTGGGCAATAGTTCGGTGGCTACAGTTCCAACCCTACTCGATCTTATTCTAAAAGGAAAATTTAAGGAGCAATCGATCCATCCTGGCGATAAAATTATAATGGCATCCGTTGGGGCGGGCATGAACATAAACGCCATTTTGTATCAGTTTTAATCAAGAACATTCTCTACGCAAACAAATTAAGTTGTTGCGGTTTAGCTGCCCTTATTCTGTTTGGCATGTTACCTGTAGCACGTATGTGATATAGGTTCGTTTCTTTATTCCGTGGCGCAATGATTATTTCAGTATCGCCTGCCACGGGATCAAATAAATCCCGTACTTTTTTAGGTGTGTTATTGTTGTTCGATAAGTGAGCCAGAAACAAATGACTCATAAATTCCGGACGGTGGTTTAGAAATACCGACAATGCCTGCTTATTGGATAAGTGGCCAAGCCCTCCGCGAATTCTATTCTTTAATGCATAGGGATAGCCGCCATTTTCCAACATGTCTTCATCGTAATTGGCTTCCAAAAAAGCTGCATGGCATTGAGCAAAATGACTGATCAGATTTTCGCAAGGCACTCCCGAATCCGTAAAGACGCCAACCCGCACCGTGGCACTGGATACCACAAAGCTATGTGGATCAACCGCATCATGTAGCTTGGGAATTGCTGTGACGGAAAGATCATCAATTGTAATTGTCTCGTGAGGCTTAAACGCATGGCACAAAGAATCCTCTAATTTAAGATTGCCCTGCAACCTGGTAGCTGCAGTTATGAATACTGGAATATTATGTCGTTTAGAAAGTTTAGCAACCCCACCGATGTGATCACTATGTTCGTGCGTAATGAAAATGCCTTTTACTCTTTTAAGGGAGAGTCCAAGCTGCTTCATTCTTTTTTCAGTCTCACGGCTCGAGATCCCCGCATCAATTAAAACCGCAACGTCTCCGTTTCCTATGTAATAACAATTGCCATTGCTTCCTGAATTCAACGATGCTACCAATAGAGACATGCTCGAAAGGTAAAAGAAAATATCGGGTTAGACTGATAAAGGTATTTAAAATAAAAAAACCTCCGGCTTTTTCAATTACCGGAGGTTCTTAATTTAGATATGAAACTTTCCCTAAAACTAGAATTAGGAATTACTTAACCTTTAAATCCAGAGCAAAATCCTTGGCCGTCTTTGCTGTCATAATGTCCATGAAATTTAAGGCACCATTACCAGCAGCAGTACCTCCGGTTTGAATTTGCGGCACAATAGCACCTGTATACTTGCTGAAAGCATCGGCCCAAACCTTTTGAATTTCAATCTGTGCATTCAATTTCATTTCCAAGGCACCATCCGCCTGCATTATTCTGGATCGGGCATAAGCCTGAGCATCGGCTAACTCTTTAATCTTTTTAGCTTCCAGGATAGCGCCTTCATAGGCGATTTTTTGTTGCAATTTATCCTGCTCGGCTACTTTTACTTTGGTCTCAGCCTCAACCACTTGTTTCGTTTGTTCCTGTTTCTGTTGATATTCAATTTCAACCAGTGCTTGTTCACCCTTTGCTTTAGCAGTTAATGTTTGCTGCTGTGCAGTCATCAACTCTTGTTTTGAAATCGAAGATTTTGTAACAGCATCAATGATCTTAATCAACTTATCATCTACTTTCTCTTCATAGTCAACATCGGTAATGGCGGCATCCGCAACAGTAATACCATATTCCTTGATGGATGACAATTTACGTCTTGGAATTCCTGATTTTTTATCCACCTGAATTTCGGTTTGATAAATTCGCTTCTTCTCACCGGCTAGTGAATCATATACAATATTCTCTTCCGTTACCAACAAGAAGACACCTTCCTTCAATTGATCCATAAAGTCCTGCGCCATTTGAGCCCGACCACCGCCATAGTGTTTCTCACTGCTCATCAATTGTGCCGAAGACTGGAGACATTCCTTAGTGTAAGGGGCCAATCTTTTAACTACCAAGGATTGGGGAGTACGGTGGGTATTGTGTATTAAAATCATCTCCTTTTCATCAGCAGGTAAGATGAATTGTGTAATCCCTTTCACATTGGCGGTGGTAGCATCACTAAAGCGAATCATAATCTGACCCACTTCAATACCATTATCTTCCAATTCAAGTTCTGCGGTAGCTTCCTGATAGGTAACAGAAATCTGATTGGGCCATTCCTTTTCCTTCGCAAAAAAGCCCGCGTAGAAAATCCCTGGGGCAAATTGTACAATCTGTTCTCCGGTTGTTCTCTCCACAACAGTTCGGTTTCCGGCATCATTCCACGAAAATGGATTGACAATCATGAAAAGAATAATAAAAATCACAGATACTACTCCAAGGGCAATAGCCTACTTTGAGATTACATTTTCCATGGCATTAAGGTGTTTTGGTTTGGTTGTTTGATTTATCCTTCTTTGAAAAGTAATTGGTAAGCAGTAAAACTATGGCATAGGCCACTATGCCAAATACGGATAGAAATCCGATAGCTAAAGCAAGTCTGATCATGTTTTTGTTGATTATTAATTAGGAAATAAACTTAACTGGCGTTGTTGATAAGCGCGAGAAACACAACGATTGGTGAGTGAGTTTGATCTGTTTTCATGACCGTCTATTCCTACGGGCATAAAGATGTAACCTAAGTTAGGTTAATTTTTATTTCAGAATTAACAACAACAAAAAATTAGGATTTTACGTCCTTAGACGTGCAATTTAAGGCATAGGGCTGGAGTTGATGCCACCTAATTTTTACCAAGCACCTGTCGGTTCACACAGTGTGGCACATTCCCCGTTTTATAGAATTCGATGATATTTTCAGCAGCCAATCGGGCCATGCCATTTCGGGCCTCTTCGGTAGCCGAACCTATGTGCGGAAGTACAGCCGCATTTGGCATAGACAATAAGGGATTAGTTGGCTGCATGGGTTCTGGGTTTGTTACGTCAAGCCCAGCACCCCAGATAGTTCCAGTTCGTAATGATTCAATCAGATCTTCTTCGTTATGTACTGAACCTCGTGAGGTGTTAATGAAAATTGCACTCTTTTTCATTTTACTAAAGCAGGCTTTATTAAATAATCCCCGGGTTTCGGCAGTCAACGCACTATGCACCGAAAGTACATCACTCGTAGCCAGGAGCTCATCAAATGTAACCCACCGTGCCCCTAATTGATTTTCCGCTTCGGTATTACGAGTCCGGTTATGATAAATAATATTCATACTATAGGCACCGCGGCAACGTTGAGCCATTACCATTCCTATTCGGCCCAAACCAAAAATGCCGAGTGTCTTACCATTAAGTTCAATACCCAGATTCTTCAAGGGCTCAAACTGCTTCCAGCCACCTTGTCCGATCGTCTTATGGAGGTAAAACATTTTTCTCGAAACGGCAATCATTAACCCAAAAGCTACATCCGCAGTAGCATTACTGAGTACATCGGGAGTATTACCGATTGGAATTCCTCTACGCGAAGCCTCGGCTACATCAATATTATCA
>Ga0116176_10000753_pt1 | contig 26170 bp, 23 predicted proteins | sample AD_STIC08_MetaG_FD_89803 | JGI IMG/M metagenome (GOLD analysis project Ga0116176, IMG submission 89803) | Active sludge microbial communities of municipal wastewater-treating anaerobic digesters from USA - AD_STIC08_MetaG | ecosystem: Engineered > Bioreactor > Anaerobic > Digestate | place: USA...
ACCTTGAAGGCGCTGTGGCCGAGGCCGCTCGGCAGGCTGTAGTGGCATATGAGGCGAACGGGCGCGACCCCCAGTACATTGACCTGGTGCTTGACAGGGAATCATTCGAATACTTCTATCGCGTCGCCCAGTCGCGGCGGGCCGACTTCCTCATGGGTCTGGTTCAGGCCATGGTCGACCTGACCAACATCCTCATATGCATGAGATTGCGCCTGATAGGCAAACCTGCCGATTTCGCGCGGGATGCGCTGCTTCCCCGAGGCAGTATGGATATAGAGGAACTGCTGGCCGTGTATGGCGAGCCGGACGACGCGTTTTGGTCGTTTTTCCGGCGGACCCGTTATGACAGGCTCGTGGAAGAGGCTTTGGCTGCTTGGCGCGACCGTGGGTCGCTCTCTGCATTCGAGCGTCTGATCCGAGCAGGGCTAGCCCGCGAGGCGGCAGCCGGTGGCATGGTGGACATGGGCTACGAGCCCGTGCTGGCATACCTGATGGCGCGCGAGGGCGAGGCCGACATATTGCGGCGTATTTTCGTGGGCAAGATGAACAGGCTGCCTGCGGAGGTCATCCGCGAGAGGCTGTGTGGTGTGTATGCATAAGATTGCTGTTATCGGCGACGAAGACTCGATCCTGGGCTTTCGGGCTCTGGGCGTGTCGGTCTTCCCCGTCAGGAGCGGCGAAGAGGCCGATGCGGCGCTGCGCGCGGCTGCCCGACAAGACTATGCCGTGATATACATCACCGAAGGCTATGCAGGCGAGATCATTGATACGATGACTGAATACAGCCGAAAGCCGCTGCCGGTGGTACTGACCATTCCCGACATATCGGGCCACCGGGGGGCGGCGATGGAGAAGATAAGGCGGACCGTGGAGAAAGCGCTCGGCGCCGACATCTTGTTCGGGAAAGAGGGGAATGCCTGATATGAACTCCGGGACGAAGACAGGAACGATAATCAAGGTTTCAGGGCCTCTGGTCGTCGCCGAGGGGATGACTGGGGCTAGGATGTACGATGTCGTGCGCGTCTCCGAAAAGCGCCTTATAGGCGAGATCATCGAGATGAGATCGGACCGCGCTTCGATTCAGGTCTACGAGGAGACTGCCGGGCTCGGGCCCGGCGAACCGGTGTACACGACCGGAGAACCCCTCTCGGTCGAACTAGGCCCCGGCCTGATAGGCTCCATATACGACGGAATACAGCGACCGCTCGACCGCATCCGCGAGGCATCGGGCGACCGAATCGCGCGCGGTGTCGAAGCCCCCGGGCTCGACCGAGAGCGCATATGGGAGTTCGTGCCCCGGGCGACGGTGGGGCAGCAGGTGAGCACAGGCGACATCCTGGGCACGGTTCGGGAAACCCCGGTTGTGGAGCATCGTGTGATGGCGCCTCCAGGGGTCTCAGGGAAGCTTGAGTGGATACACAAAGGCGCCGCTAAGGTTACGGATGTGATAGCGCGAATCGCCACCGACGAGGGCGTCCGCGAGATACCGATGATGCAGAAATGGCCGGTCAGGCGGGGTCGGCCCATGGGGCAGAAACTCACGCCCGGGCAGCCCATGGTGACCGGGCAGCGAGTGCTCGACACGTTCTTTCCAGTGGCCAAGGGCGGCACGGCCTGTATCCCGGGGCCTTTCGGTTCGGGCAAGACCGTTGTCCAGCACCAGCTGGCCAAATGGGCCGATGCTGACATCGTGGTCTACGTGGGCTGCGGAGAGCGTGGCAATGAGATGACCGACGTCCTAATGGAATTCCCTGAGCTGCTCGACCCGAAGAGCGGCGAACCGCTCATGAAGAGGACGGTACTGATTGCAAATACGTCCGACATGCCGGTTGCGGCGCGCGAGTCGTCGGTTTACACCGGAATCACGATCGCCGAGTACTTCCGCGACATGGGCTACAGCGTCGCGATGATGGCCGACTCCACCTCGCGTTGGGCGGAGGCACTGCGTGAGATGTCAGGGCGCCTGGAGGAGATGCCGGGTGAGGAAGGATACCCTGCCTACCTGGGATCGCGCTTGGCGGAGTTCTACGAGCGCGCCGGGCGCACAACATGCCTGGGCGCCGACGGGCGCGAAGGCGCTCTCACTGTTGTCGGCGCGGTGTCGCCTCCTGGAGGCGACCTGTCGGAGCCGGTCACTCAGAATACCTTGCGAGTGGTCAAGGTCTTCTGGGCGCTGGACGCTAACTTGGCGTACAGCCGACACTTCCCCGCCATCAACTGGCTTACCAGCTATTCGCTGTACCTCGACAGGATCGATTCCGACCTGCGCGAGATGGTGGGCGACGAGTTCATCGAGATGCGCGGTGAGGCCATGGGCATATTGCAGGACGAGGCCGGGCTCTCGGAGATTGTGCGGCTCGTGGGGATGGACGCTCTGTCGACTCGCGACAGGATCACGATGGAGACGGCGCGGAGCATCCGCGAGGACTTCCTGCACCAGAACGCGTTCCATGAAGTGGATACCTACACGTCCCTTGCGAAGCAGGCTGAGATGCTCCGGGTCATACTGGAGATGGACCGCGCTGCGCGCGAGGCCGTTGAGCGCGGAGCGTCGCTCGACGACGTGCTCGCTTTGCCCGTCCGCGCCAAGATCGGGCGGATGAAGTATGTTGAAGAGGCCAGGCTCTCCGAGATCGGGGCACTGGCAGACGAGGTCAGGCGCAGCGTGGGCGCGATCGCTGCCGGCGGAGGTGAGGACGTTGCTTAAGGAATACCTTACTGTAAGAGAGGTCGCGGGTCCGCTGATGCTCGTCGAGCAAGTACAGGATGTCAAGTACGGCGAGCTGGTGGAGATCGGTGTCAGGGGCGAGATCAGGCGCGGCCGAGTGCTTGAAGCATCAGGTACGAATGCATTGGTCCAGCTGTTCGAGGGGTCCGCCGGCCTTGATATCAAGTCCGCGAGGGTGCGATTCCTGGGCCACGGAATCGAATTGGGCGTGTCGCCTGAGATCCTTGGAAGGGTCTTTGACGGGCTGGGCCGCCCGCGCGATTTTGGGCCCAAGATCATACCCGACGCTCGGCTCGACACCAACGGCGCGCCCATAAACCCATTTGCGCGCGACTACCCGTCTGAGTTTATCCAAACAGGCATATCCGCCATCGACGGCCTGAACACGCTGGTGCGCGGGCAGAAACTGCCCATCTTCTCCGGCGCAGGCCTGCCGCATGCGCGCATCGCGGCGCAGATCGCGCGGCAAGCCAAGGTGCTGGGCACTGAGGAGCAGTTCGCTGTGGTCTTCGGCGCAATGGGCATCACATTCGAGGAGTCGGACTACTTCATCTCCGACTTCAAGCGCACAGGCGCCATAGAGCGCGCGGTGCTCTTCATCAACCTCGCTAACGACCCGGCCATCGAGCGGATCGCAACACCCAGAATGGCCCTGACTGCCGCCGAGTATCTCGCGTACGATCTGGGCATGCACGTCCTGGTCATCCTGACCGACATGACCAACTACTGCGAGGCCCTGCGCGAGGTCTCAGCCGCGCGCAAGGAGGTCCCCGGGCGGCGCGGCTATCCGGGCTACCTCTACACCGACCTTGCGACCATATACGAGCGGGCCGGAAGGATCAAGGGCAACAATGGTTCGATCACCCAGATCCCGATCCTTTCGATGCCGGAAGACGACAAGACTCACCCAATCCCCGACCTGACAGGGTACATCACCGAGGGCCAGATCATGCTCAGCCGGGAGCTACACCGAAAGGGCATATACCCGCCCATCGACGTTTTGCCTTCACTGTCGCGACTGAAAGACAAGGGCATCGGCAGCGGGAAGACGCGTGAGGACCATGCCGATACCATGAACCAGCTATACGCGGCCTATGCGCGAGGCAAAGAGGCCAAGGAACTGGCGGTGATCCTGGGCGAGGCGGCCCTGTCGCCTGTTGACAAGATCTTCTCCAAGTTCGCAGACGAGTTCGAGCGGCGTTACATCACACAGGGCGAGGAAGAGGACCGGCCCATTGAGCAGACTCTCAACATCGGTTGGGACCTCCTGGCGTTGCTCCCTGTGGATGAGTTGACCCGTGTGAGAGAGGAATTCATCGAAAAGTACCTGCCCAAGGCGGGCGAGGACGAGGCTGAGTAAGATGGAGATCAGAGTAAGCCCCACCCGGATGCAGCTCCAGCAGCTGAAGAAGAGGCATGCCATGGCCGTTCGCGGGCACAAGCTCCTCAAGGACAAGCTGGACGAGCTGATGAAGCACTTTCTTGAGCTGGTACGGCGAGATAGGGATCTGCGTGAGCAGATAGATGACAGGCTCGGCGAGGCCTTCCGAGGATTCCTGATCGCGCGGGGAGCGATGTCGGCCGCTGCTGTGGACGCGGCGCTCATGTACCCCAAGGAGACGATTTCGCTTAGGGCCGGGCAGCGCCATATCATGAACGTGGCCGTTCCCAGCCTTGAATGGACCTTTGAGCACGAGGGCGACGCCACTAACATATACCCGTACGGTTTTGCCTACACCTCCACTGAGCTTGATACCGCCATCAGGCTGCTGTCGGAGGCAATGCCCGGTTTGGTGGAGTTGGCCGAAGTGGAGAAGGCCGTGGAGCTCTTGGCGGATGAGATCGAGAAGACCCGGAGGCGGGTGAATGCGCTGGAGTATGTCCTCATACCCAGCCTTGAACAGTCCATCAAGTACATCACCATGAAACTGGATGAGGCCGAACGAGGCAACCTGACCAGGCTCATGAAAGTAAAAGAGATCGTGGGCGAGCGCGGAGCGTAGCAACCGCGCTCGTCACTTTACTAGTCCGCTTCGACCCTGATGACGCTGGCGATCGAATGCACGACGTCCAGCCCCTCAATTTGCTTCAGAGCGTCCTGCATGTCTCGTTCACGCGCCCTGTGGGTAACGAATACCACACTGACGGGGTCCTGACCCCGTCCTTTCTGTATGAGCGACTCGATGCTCACCTGAGCTCGGCCGAACTCTGAGGCTATAGCCGCCATTACGCCTGGGCGGTCCACTACAAGCACCCTTACGTAGTAGCGGGACTGGGTTTCGCCCATCGGCTTAACGCGCACATGATTTCGCCGGACCTCCCGCGGCGGGCTCACCCTGCGGATTAGGTTGTGGGCCGCATCAATGCAGTCAGCCACCACTGCGCTGCCTGTGGGCATCATCCCTGCGCCCATCCCATAGAGCATGAGATCGCCTACGGCGTCGCCTCGTATGAACACAGCATTGAACGCCCCGCCTACGCTGGCCAGAGGATGGCCATGCGGAATCATTGTAGGGTGCACGGCGAGTTCCACCGAGTCGCCGTCGCGCCTGGCGATTGCCAGTAGCTTGACCGCGTAGCCCAGCTCAGCAGCGTAGCACAGGTCTTCCAGCTTTATGCGGGAGATACCTTCGCAGAACACGTCCTCGACCTGCACATCGTGGCCAAAGGCGATTGAGGCGAGCAGCGCCAGTTTGTAAGCGGCATCGTAGCCGTCCACATCGGATGCGGGATCCTGCTCAGCGTAACCCAGCGACTGCGCCAGGCGCAGCACTTCGGCGAAGTCCGCCCCTTCCTGGCTCATTCGCGTCAGGATGTAGTTTGTGGTTCCGTTGATTATGCCCATGAGCGAGAGCACTTTGTTGCCGGCTAGGGCCTCTTTGAACACCTTGACGACGGGGATTCCGCCTGCCACCGCGCCTTCATAGTACAGCCCGCCGCCGTCGGCCACTGCCTCCCGCAGCTCGCGCCCATGCCTGGCCAGCACTTCCTTGTTGGCCGTTATCACGTGTTTGCCTGCTCTGAGCGCACTCAGCATGTAGTCGCGCGCGAGTTCAGTGTCCTGGCCCGGGCAGCCTATGGCCTCGACGATGATGGGGATGTCAGGATCGCGCACTACGCTATCGGCATCAGTAGTCAGAAGGCCCCTGCGAACGCTCACCCTCCGCCCCTTGTCGGGGTCATGCACTAGCACCCTGGCTATCTCAAGCCGCGCTCCGACCTTCTCCGCAATCTCATCCGCGTTGTCACTCAGAATCTGCCATACTCCGCTGCCGACATTCCCGAGTCCAAGTAGTCCGACCTTTACAACGTCCACGGCGCCTCCTCCTAGATAGCGTGCATTTCTTCCGATTATAGCGCGCGGCTGCGGAAAAAGATACACGGTCATGCCCGCGGACGGGCGGCGGCAGCCGCGCTCAGCGGATTCTACTTGGCTTGATACTTGGACGGGCACTTCACCAGGATCTTTCGGGCCTCAAACACCCCATCGTGCAGGTTTCCGACTACGACCACGCTTTCGGCATCGTCGAAGTTGCCCGGAGGGGCTCCGGCAAACTGCACGGGCATGGTCTGGCCCGAGCGGTCGGTGAGGTCGAACAGGAACATCCCGGTCTCTGCGTCCATACGGGCCGCGTCTTTGTCGGCCACCCCGGATATCTGCACACTCCCCCCGCGCTGCGCAGCTTCGGCAAAAGTCACATACGGGGTGAGCGCGCTTCGGAACGCTCCAGCCGCGAACACGGCGAAAGCCGCGATTATGAGGATGATGAGGACTAACCTCTTCTTCACCGCTTGCGTCCCTCCAGCTTTTTCAGGGCAGTGTCGATCTTCATCAAGTACCCAAAGAGCGCTATCCATGTCACCACGGCCACCGATGCAGCGGTGAATAGTGCAGACGTCTCAGTCATGTGAGCCATACCGGTCAATCCTCCTGACGATTGGCAAGTGCCGTGATAAAGCGCCACGCCCGCAGGCGCAGGCTGAAAACCCACGCGTAAAGCCCAGTAAACCCCATAAGTGATGATATGAATACCGTCATCATTCGCCCATCCATGTCAAGCCCGCCGCCTGTGGCCAGGATCGGCCCGTCCGGATGGAGCGACTGCACAGCCGGTATCCTAGGCGCCACAAACACAAGGAGCGGTACTGTGATGAAAGCCAGAACGCCATAGACTGCCGCGAGCGAACCGCGCCGCGAAGGGTCATCCACCGACGAGCGGAGAGCGAAATACGCGCCGTAGATCAAGAGCAGAACAAAGATGGATGTCTCGCGCGGGTCCCAGTTCCAGTATGATCCCCACGTCGCCTTGGCGAATATCGAACCGCTTACAGTGGCGATCACGCAGAAGAGCAGGCCCAGCTCGGCGCTGAATGAAGCGGCGGCGTCATCCTGCGTTCTGCGATTCCTGAGGTATCTGACGCTGTAGGCTGTGCATACTGCGAACGCCACCACACTCACCCATGCCGCCGGGATGTGAAAGTATATTATCCTCGACATCTGTCCGAGGTTCTGTGCGGCAGGGGCATAGAAGAAAGCCGCGATGATGACGACCGTCATCCATACGCCCAGAAGCAACTTGAGCGCTGCGAACAGCCGAGAATTACACACACACATCTGATCACCCCCCTGGTCTAATCATCCCAAACGAAATCGAAGAGCAGCAGTGAGGATGCTATCATCAAGACGCTGTAAGCTGCAAGAGCGCGCAGATCGCCTGCAGCGCCTGCTACCAGGGCGGAGCCGGATCCAACTGCGCCCCGAAGCGCCGCCGTAGTGGCCCGAATGGCAGAGGAGAGCCCAGGCAGAGTCACCGGGAATGCCAGAACCGCGAATATCGCGCCTTTTGCGTTGGCCCGCGAAACGATGGCCGCGATTATCGTGGATGAGGAGGCCAGCGCCATAGTCCCCAGAATCGTGGCCGAGGCCAGCAAGCCCGGATGCGCAGGCGCGACGTCCATGAGCACCAGGAATAGCGGAACGACCACAGCCGCGACTGCGCCCTGCAGCGCGATGTTGAATAGGAGCTTGCCCACGTAGACAGCTTCGGGCGCGGTTGACAGCCGCAGGGTCATCGCTGTGCGGGCTTCCTCCTCTCGCACAAACGACCTTGACAGCCCCGTCATGGCGGAGAAGAAGAGGACGATCCAGAGAAAGGCAGCCTGCACGTCAGCGTCGAGTGAATATGGGCTGACAGAAAAACTCACAACGGCCAGGGCTGTCACTGCGAAGAGCAGGACCGCGGAAAATGCATACCTAGTGCGATACTCAGATCGGATGTCCTTGGCCAGCACAGCCAGGGCTTCACGCGCCCAGTTGGATGACCACATCGCCAAGGCGCACCTCCTCCGGCTCGTTCGTGGCCATTACCACGCACTTACGCAGCCTGGCCTGCGCTATTGTATCGTGCACGAGGGCTACTCCCCGTTCGTCTAGATTTGCGGTCGGTTCGTCCAGGATCAGCAGCGGCGGGTCATGCATGAGGGCGAACGCGTACTTCAGGCGTTGCTTCATGCCTGACGAGTAGGCGCGTACCAGATCGCCGCCCCTTCCGCCCAGCCCGAATCGGTCGAGTAGTGACCTGACGAACTCAGGCGTCGCGCTGAGGCCGCGCACCTGGGCAAAGAAGCGCAGATTCTCAGCCGCCGACAACTCGTCATAGAGAGTCAGGTCAGGCGAAACCATGCCGATCGCCCTTCTGATATCGGTCGCCGGCAGCGCACGTCCATCAAGCTTCCACAATACTCTGCCATCCGTGGGCCTTGCGAGCCTGGCGACCATTCTGACCAGCGTCGACTTGCCTGACCCGTTGGGACCGGCTATCACCAGGACCTGGCCGGTGCCTGCACGGGCAGTGACGTCGTGCAGCACTCGCCGCGCCCCGTACGACATGGACACCGAGTCGATGATCAGTTCCAATCTGACGTGCCCCTCCGCCGGATCCAACACCCGCTCCAAACCCCCATTTCGCAGCGTTTTGGCGATCGCCGATGAGCTAATTATAACTGTAGACCGATCGTGTGTAAACCTGAGCAGGGAGCGTGGCGAAGGAGGATTCCTCGTGCATTCCGAGGAATAATGCAGGTCGAAGGTGAAATGGGGGTCGGACGATGCACAACCTTATGGAGCACATACGTGGAGACATATCTCGTTCCATTGAGCATGCGATAAAGACGCTCGTGGCTGCGGGCGAATTGCCCGGCAACGTAGCAAGTGTACTCGGCGACACACCCGTGCCGCTCGAGGTGCCCAAGGACCCAAAACATGGGGAGTTTGCTTCCCCGATCGCGCTGGCTATCGCAAAGCGCGCAGGCAAACCGCCGCGTGAGGTGGCTTCCCTGATAGTGCGCGAGCTGATGGCTTCGGGCGAGCACAGATACGTCGAGGCCGCTGAGATCGCGGGGCCGGGGTTCATGAATTTCCGCCTATCACGGCAATGGGTGGCCGATAGTGTGGCGCTTGTTCGATCCAAGGGCCCAGAGTACGGGCATTGCGATTTCGGCCGTGGAGAACGTGTCATGGTGGAGTTTGTGAGCGCCAATCCTGTGGGGCCGCTGAATGTAGTGAACGCGCGTGCCGCTGCGGTTGGCGATACATTGACGAGGCTGCTCAGGGCGGTCGGTTACGACGCGGCAAGCGAGTTTTATGTGAATGACGCCGGTCGCCAAGTCGAGGTGCTGGCAGAATCGGTGTACGCCCGCTACATGGAGCTTCGGGGTGAGGAATACCCGTTCCCGGAGGATGGCTATCGCGGTGAATACGTGCGAGACATTGCAGCAGGGGCCATGAAAGACCCCAGCGCGTCGCGCCAGTTATCCGCGATGGATGCCGATGAGGCCAGAAACTTCTTCCGCGAGTACTCGCTCCGGCACATACTGGACTGGCAGAAGCGTTCGCTTGCCCAGTACGAGGTGCATTTCGACAAGTGGTTCTCCGAGCGCGAACTGCGCGCGACCGGCGCTGTGGAGAAGATGATCGGCGAGATGGAGGAGGCCGGCCACACATACAAAGAAGAAGGCGCACTGTGGTTCCGGTCGTCCGAATTCGGAGACGACAAAGATAGGGTCTTGGTCAAAAGCGACGGGCTCTACACTTATGTCGCGCCCGACCTCGCCTACCACAGAAACAAGTTGTCGCGCGGGTTCACGAAGCTGATCGACATCTTGGGGCCGGACCACCATGGCTACGAGGGCCGGATGCAGGCCGGCCTGAAGGCTTTCGGATATCCCGACGGTACCCTTGAAGTCCTCCTGTTGCAGCTGGTCACGCTGATGCGCGACGGCCAGCCAGTCAAGATGTCCAAACGGGCCGGAGAGTTCATAACCATGGACGACCTGCTGGAGGAGGTACCTAGGGACGCCGCCCGGTATTTCTTCATCATGCGGAACACCTCATCGCACCTTGATTTCGATCTCGACCTGGCACGCGCCCAGAGCATGGATAACCCAGTATGGTACATCCAGTACGCCCATGCACGCTGCTCCAGCATCTTCAGGCAGGCAGAGGCGGCTGGGATCTTGGCTGATACCTGGGCCCGGGCCGATCTCACGCTTCTGGGCGAGCCTGGCGAGCTGGATCTAGTGCGGAGGATGGCCGCTTACCCCGACGAAGTGCTTTCAGCTGCGCTTGAGCGAGCTCCGTCCAGGATCGCCAAATACGGGTTGGACCTGGCAGGCCTCTTCCACAGTTTCTATAATGAGTGTCGCGTGATCAGCGATGATGCCGAGCTGACCATGGCCAGGCTGGCACTGGTGGACGCGGCAAAGACCGTGCTCGCCAACGCTCTCTCTGTCATGGGCATCGCCGCTCCGGAAAGGATGTAGCTGCTGTGGAGAGGTATACACCGGCTCAGGCCATAGCTGTGCTCGGAAGGAGTGCCGCGATCGCCTACGAGCGCATGGGTATGGTAGTGATTACGAGCATCGCATGGTATTTCGCCACCTTGGCATCGGTTACGGCTGCAGGAGCCACGATGTGGGCGCTGCCCCTGGCTATCGTGCTAGTAGCTCCGCTCAGCGTTGCGATCACCTACTTCGGAAACCTAGCGGTCCACCGCGAGGATGCCGGCCTGCGCGAACTATGGCGCGGCTACACCACATTCTGGTTGCGGGCGGCTATGCTGGGCGCGGTTAACCTTGCAGTCGTGCTCATCCTGTTGATAGATATCCGCGCGATCATGGCAGCCAAGACCGCGTGGATACGGATGCTGGCCGGGGCGTGGATCTACCTCGGCCTGTTCGCGGGACTTGTGTTCATGTACGCATATCCGGTGATGGTGGAGCAGGACACGACTCCGTGGAAAGCCATTAGGCGCGCAGTCATTCTGATACTGGACAACCCGGCATATACCCTTACGATTGGGCTCTTGGAGGCCGTTTTGCTGGCCGCGGGCGTGCTTCCGACTGTGTTGCTGCTCTCAGGGATCAAAGCCGCCGGGTACATGCAGATTATCGGAGTTGCAGCGTATGCTGGGTTTAACGCTGTCTTCCGCAATCTGGCCGCTGTTCGATTGCTGCAGCGCTACGATGCTGCTAGAGAGAGCGACCGAGAGAGACTGCAAAAACAACTGGAGGTGGAGAAGATGGGAGGTACCCCGTCAGATGCAGGCAGGCCGGTGGAGATAAGGTGGCTCGGGCACGCCTGTTTCGTGATAACCGCCGGCGACGGCACTAGGATACTCACCGATCCGTTTGACGACACCGTGGGCTATGACCTTCCGGCCGTCCAGGCCGATATTGTGACCGTGAGCCACGGACACTTCGACCACAATAATGTCGGCGCGGTTCAGGGATCCTGGGAGGTCGTGGATTCGCCTGGCGATAGGTCCTTCGGCGGCGTCCGCATCCGGGGAGTAAAGACGTGCCATGACACAAAGGGCGGCGCCCTTCGCGGGCACAACATCATGTTCATTATCGAGACTGACGACATCGCCATCTGCCACGGGGGCGACCTCGGCCACGTTCCGTCATACGAGACGGTGAAGAGCATCGGAAGGGTCGACGTGCTGCTGATCCCGGTTGGCGGTACATACACACTAGATGCCAAGGGCGCCCAGGAGGCAGTGGCCAAACTCGATCCAAGGATCGTCATACCCATGCACTACAAGACTCCTGACCTTAAGCTTACCGGGCTCGATGGCCCAGAGCGATTCCTCGCAGGCATGTCCCGCGTCGAGCGCACCCAGGGATCGAGCTACACAGTGCAGGCCTCGACCCTGCCGCGGGATTTGACCGCAGTTGTGCTGGGCTATGGAAGGAAGTGAGGACGGTGGCGCGGTGCTGAGATAGCCGGGCCCGAAATGACCCGATTCACGGCGATGGCGCGCGAAGCAACTGCCAATTACAGGTTTTTGCATACATCGGGGCGGTTTCCGGAGATTTTCTTCACACTGCGTGCGAAAAATATCCGCGAAAGGTCGCTAGTTCCCATATAGGCCCAGTTGTCGCCCCTAAACTGCCACGAGGCAATGGGGCCAACATACATAAAAGGATACAGACGGTGTAAGGGGAGAAGTATTACCCATATACCCTAAACATATCCTTACATTAATAGCCATCGTCGCAGCTGGACCGACTCAGGGCCGCGAAAACCGGTCTGAAAGGAGATTTTTCGCCGCGATGCGGCAAAAAACTTCCGCGAATAGACGTTTGCCAGACAAAAACCTGTAATTGCCTCTCCCGCGACGTGAGGAGAGCTCAGTCTCGCGCTTCCGACCACCCTCTCACTGCCTTCAGGCTATCCCAGGCCCTGGCACTTACCGTCCGCAGCCTCGCCCGCGGTTGTGCTAACCCGCCCATAGTGGTATAATACCGACTCGGTTGGGTCGTTTTCCGACCGAGGGGGGAACCAAGTGGCCAAATACGTGATAGTTACAGGCGGAGTCGTGTCGGGCCTTGGGAAGGGGATCACTGCGGCTTCTTTGGGAAGGCTTCTGAAGGCCCGAGGTGTTTCAGTCGGGGTGCTCAAGTTTGATCCGTATATCAACGTCGACCCCGGAACTATGAGTCCCTATCAACACGGGGAGGTCTTCGTCACCGAAGACGGGGCCGAAACCGACCTGGATCTGGGCCACTACGAAAGGTTCATCGATATCAACGTCACCCGCGACAATGACATCACCACCGGCATCATATACTCCTCTGTGCTCGCCAAAGAGAGGCGCGGCGACTACCTCGGCGGAACTGTTCAGGTCATACCCCATGTCACCAATGAAATCAAAGACCGTGTCACTCGCCTCGGGCAAAATGGATCGGATGTTGTGATTGTGGAGGTAGGCGGCACGGTAGGCGACATAGAGAGCCTTCCGTTTCTCGAAGCTCTCCGGCAGCTGAGAACTGAGGCGGGCCGGGAAAACGTCATGTATATCCACGTCACCTTAGTGCCATATATCCCCTCGGCACGGGAGTTCAAAACCAAGCCTACGCAGCATTCAGTGAAGGAGCTCCGGAGCATAGGCCTTCAGCCCGACGTCATCGTCGCCCGGTCGGATCGTCCGCTCCCGGCCGACATCAAGGGCAAGATCGCTCTGTTCTGCGACGTGGACCCGGAAGCCGTGATATTCAACCCTGACGCTCAGTCCATATATGAAGTGCCCCTGATCCTTGAGAAGGAGGGCCTGGACGAGATAGTAGTGAAGCGCCTGGAGCTGGCATGCCCTGCAGCTGAGCCGGATATGTCGGCGTGGCGGAGTATGGTGACGAAGCTTAAGAGCATTGAGCGTTCGGTGCGGGTGGCTCTTGTGGGCAAGTATGTAGCGCTGCCCGACGCATATCTCAGCGCAGTCGAGGCGCTTCGCCATGCGGGGATCGAAAATGGCGTACAGGTAGAGGTAGACTGGATCGATTCCGAGACCCTGACCAGCTACGATCGGGCTGAGCAGGCGCTTTCCGGCGCGCACGGCGTTTTGATTCCCGGCGGATTCGGCCCGCGTGGGGTGGAGGGCAAGATACTGGCTGCCCAATATGCCCGCGAGCACAAGACGCCATTCCTCGGGCTTTGCCTGGGCATGCAATGTGCGGCGATCGAGTTCGCACGCAATGTGTGTGGGCTCCGCGGCGCCAACAGCACGGAATTCGATCCTGCCGCCGCCCATCCGGTGGTTGACTTCATGGCGGAACAGCGCGGGATCGAACGGATAGGCGGAACCATGCGTTTGGGAGTCTACCCATGCGCCCTCGAGCCGGGGTCGAAGGCCGCTGATGCCTACGGTGAGACCTTGGTGCATGAGAGGCACCGCCACCGACATGAGCTCAACAACGCGTATGCCGGCATCCTTGCCGAACACGGCCTGAAGTTCTCCGGCATAAGCCCCCAGCGCAGCCTCATCGAGATACTGGAGCTCTCTGATCACCCCTGGTTTGTAGGGACGCAGTTTCACCCTGAGTTCAAGTCGAGGCCTGGCAGGCCTCACCCTCTGTTTCGGGAGTTCGTCGCAAAATCGCTTGAATACTCGGAATATCGATAGCCGCCCTGCGCTGGGGATATGAAATCCGTTCCGCTGGGCACAATTGATTGTGGAATACGCCCGGAGGATTTTGGCGTAAGACGGAGAATACAGCCTGTAACCATACCAGGCCGAGAATGTGGCCGCAGGATTTCCTCAAGCAAGCCTCATCGGTTGAGCCATAGGCGTACCATTCGTATAGCTCCTCAGGAGTTTCCTATTGTGTATGGCCGAAAGATTGCCCGTCCCGGGCGGCCCAGCCGCCCTGAATGCACTGCTTGCCCACTGATTTGTATTCTATTGCCCATATACCCTGAAAGGAAGATGCGCTACAGATGAATATCGCTGAACTAGAGAAAAAGACCGTGCCTGAGTTGCATGACATCGCAAAGGACTTGGGCATACCCGGTCACTCGCAATTACGCAAGCAGGAGCTGACATTCGAGATCGTCAAGGCGGCCTCTCAAAAAGAGGGGAACCTATGGGCCGACGGGATTCTGGAGATCCTCCCCGAGGGATTCGGGTTCCTGCGGGTGGGAGGGTTGACTCCCAGTTCAGATGATATCTACATCTCTCCCTCACAGATACGCAGGTTCGTGCTTCGTAAGGGCGACATGGTCTCGGGGCAGGTAAGGCCGCCCAAGGAGGGTGAGAAGTACTTCGCTCTTCTTCGTGTGGAGGCCGTGAATGGGCTCGACCCTGAACTGGCCGCACGCCGTTCCCACTTCGAGGACCTGATCCCTGTGTACCCCGACCAACGCCTCCGCATGGAGCATGATCCCAAGGACGTTACCACAAGGCTGATCGACCTGATGGCCCCCATTGGCAAGGGGCAGAGGGGCCTTATCGTGTCGGCGCCCAAGGCGGGCAAGACGACCATTTTGAAGAGGATCGCCAATGCCCTGACCGCAAACCACCCGGAGCTCACCCTGCTCGTTCTGCTGGTAGACGAGAGGCCCGAAGAGGTCACCGACATGGAGCGCTCGGTGGACGGCTTAGTGGTTGCGTCCACGTTTGACCAACCGTCTTCGAACCATGTGCGAGTGGCCGACATGGTGCTGGAGCGCGCCAAGCGCCTCGTCGAGCACGGCAAGGATGTATTGGTCTTGCTGGACTCAATCACGAGGCTGGCCCGTGCGTACAACCTCGAAGAACCCCCTTCTGGGCGGACCCTATCGGGAGGCGTTGACCCGGCGGCCCTGCACAACCCCAAACGCTTCTTCGGGGCGGCGCGTAACATAGAGGAAGGCGGCAGCCTCACTATCCTGGCGACTGCTCTTGTGGATACCGGCAGCCGCATGGATGAGGTGATCTTTGAGGAGTTCAAGGGCACCGGTAATATGGAGCTGCACCTCGATCGCAAGCTTTCGGAACGCCGCATATTCCCGTCAATAGACGTGAACAAATCGGGCACTCGCAAAGAAGAGCTGCTTCTCACCCCGGAGGAGCTGGAGACCACGTGGGTGCTGCGCAAGGCCATGTCGAATATGGGCTCCGCCGAGATGACACAACTGCTGATAGATCGAATTCAGCACACCAACTCGAACCACGACCTCATCAACACGATACTCAAGTCGAAGTTTGCCGAGAATCTTCGGAGCTGGCAGAACTCGAACTGAGTGACCGTACGTGGTCATGGTGGTATACTGTAGTAGATGCCAGGCTGACCCCGGGCTGGCGCCTTGAGCGGATGGGGGGAGATAGTTGCTGAAGAAGAAACTCGCGTCTGCGTTGTGTGCCCTTGTAGCGTCGTGTTCGGTGTGCCTGCTGGTAGCAGGACGGGGAGTTGCCTCAAGTGCGGTCCTCACGTTCACCGAGAAGTCCATCCATGCCTCGTCAGCTTTTGGCCTGCTCAAAGATCTTTGTTCGCACAGCTGCACGGTCCTCTTGGCGTGTTTCGGGGCGAGCCGCGAGGTCGTCGCCGATTGGAACGAGGGGCTGTTTGCGCGCAAGTCACCCCGCTCGGATTCGAGTCTATCGGCACTGGCGGCTGGGCCTAACGGGCTGCCGGGCGCCTTGCGCACGTTGAGAGATCAATGTATACCTGCGAGGAACGCCGTGGGCATCGCCGCTGCCGAGCATAGGATCTCGCCGCCAAGCAGCGGAATCCGCATGATCGAGCACAAGGTTGCGCAGGGCGAGAGCCTGTCAGTGATAGCTGAGAGATACTCCGTCAGCGTTGATACGATAATGTGGTCAAGCTCGCTGTCCAATCCGAACAAGCTCAAGATCGGGCAGATTCTCAAGTTTCCCTCCATTTCAGGCGTGGTCCACCTGGTGACCCAGGGCGAATCGATCTGGACGATCGCCAAGAAATACGGGGTCAGCAGAGACGAGATTGTCCGCGCCAATCAACTGGACGAGCCCGATAGGCTCAAACTCAAGCAAGCCCTGGTAATACCGGGCGCCAAACCGCTTCCTGTCCGCAACGCGCCTACAGCTGTGGCATCCAGAGGCGCCGCCAGTTCCCGGTCGTCGGCATCGGCTTCAGGCGACGCTCTGATTTGGCCGCTTTCCGGACGCATATCGTCGCGCTTCGGCCTCAGGTGGGGCAGGATGCACAATGGGGTGGACATAGCCGTGCCCATAGGCACGCCTGTAAAGGCCGCCGCCGATGGTTGTGTGATCTTTGCCGGGTGGAGGTCGGGATATGGCAGGCTGGTCATCGTGGATCACGGCGCCGGCGTCCATACATACTATGGTCACAATTCCTCTTTCTCGGTCCAGGTGGGCGCAGCTGTGGCAGCAGGCGACCGGATCGCCCTGTCGGGCAATTCTGGAGTCAGCACAGGCCCACATCTCCATTTCGAGATCAGGGTGAACGGGCGGGCCCGCAACCCCCTCGACTACCTGAAGTAGGGCGCGCATGGGGCAGTCAATTGTGTTGACGGTGGCCGCGAGCGACCGGTCCGGCCAGGTGCTGCGAAATGACAACGCGCGGGCGGTAGCCCGCGCCGGCGACTACTTCGTCGAACTTCAGCCGTCCGACGTCATCCGGCTACCCGCGGGAGCGAGCCTCGCTCGGTTACCTGAGCGCGTTCCTGTTGGCGCCGATGCTTCATCCGGCGAGTTCGTGCAGGCAGGCCCGGGAGAGGCGCTCGCGGCCATACTTCCCCAGGGCTATACGCGTACGTTTGTTCCGGCCTATGTGTCGAAGCCACACGCTCCCACACTCCCGCTTTTCGGCTATTCGGCAGTGGCCTTCGACGGCGACCAGATGGTGGTGGCCGCGGTGCGCACCGATGAGCGCGGCACCTGGGATCCGTGTCATTACAACCTGCCTGAGCTTCCGGCATTGGTTGAGGCAGCGCTCGGGGTGTATCCCGGCAATCGAATTCTCCGGCAGCTGGCCAAGTGCGCTCTGGAGTATCAGTGCTACACTGCCCAGAACCTTTTCTACAGGCGGTGGGAGGCCGGCATACCGGTTTCACCCACATGCAATGCGAGTTGCCTCGGCTGCATCTCCAAGCAACCCTCCGAGTGTTGCCCATCTCCCCAGCAGCGCATGGATTTCGTTCCCGCGGTCGATGAGGTAGTTGAGCTTGCCCTGCCTCACCTGGAGGAGGCGCCTCAGGCCATCATCAGTTTCGGGCAAGGCTGCGAAGGCGAGCCAACGAATGAGTGGCGCGTTATTGCCGAGGCCTGTCGCGCCGTGCGAGCACGCACCGACCTGGGGACGATGAATGTCAACACTAACGCCGGCAACACGCAGGCCATTGAGGCCCTGTGCGACGCAGGGATGGATTCCTTCCGCGTCAGCCTGCTCAGCGCGCGCCCGATGCCTTACGCGCGATACCACCGGCCGTCGGGATACGGGCTCGCGGACGTGGAGCGCTCTATTGCCGCCGCGCGAAGCCGGGGAGCATTCGTATCCCTCAACTACCTGACCTTCCCAGGGTTCACCGACCTTGAACCTGAGGTGGATGCAGTCTGCTCTCTGATTGAACGTACAGACGTCCAGATGGTCCAATTCCGCAACCTCAACATCGATCCTGAGGTCTTCTCCCGCGTGATGCTGGAGGGGCCGGGCAAGCGCGGCCGAGGCGATGAGGCCGCCGAGCCTGCCGGCATAGCCCAAGTCATAGCCCACCTACAGGACTGCTTCCCTGATTTGATAATCGGCAACTTCAGTGTCGCGCTGCGCGGTTGAGCGCAGTTCAAGCCCGCCGAACCTCGATTTGCCCTTCTTTGACCAATAGGTAGACCAGACCAGGCTTGCGTTTCCGCGCGCTTGGTGTATCATGATATACGAAAGGTCAGTAATAGTCAGAGGATTGAGCGAGCGGTATGGCAAGCCTGGCGGACTACATCGAAAGCTACCTCAAGCTTCTCCTTAGCAGTGTGCCCGATGATTGGGTGGAGATACGCAGGCGTGATCTGGCGGAGCGGTTCCGGTGCGCTCCATCGCAGATCAGCTACGTCCTGACTACTCGCTTCAGCATCGAACGGGGATACGTCGTAGAGTCGAGGCGAGGAGGGGGAGGCTATATACGCATATTCAGACTTGGGGCGGCGCCCGAAGGCGACGTTCTTGAAATAGTCCGTGAGACGGTGGGCGACGCCATCGACCGCAAGGCCGCGGATGACCTCATCGCCCGGCTGGCGGAACTGGGAGCTATCAGTGCGCAGGACGCGGCCTTCGTGAGAGCCGCGGTGCTTGAGGGCGATGGCGGCCGACGGCCGGAGCTTGAACAGATCGTTAGGGCGAGGGTCCTGAAGACCATCCTTCTGTTCGTGCTGACGCAATCTACTACTGAGTGAGGTTACGGGGGGAAGTCATTACCATGCTTTGTCAGGTGTGCAACCAAAGGCCTGCAAACGTGCATGTCACCAAGGTCATAAACAACGTCCGCACCGAACTCCATCTGTGCCAGCAGTGTGCCAGGGAGCGCGGTGAGCTGGAAGTATTCGCAGGGCCCAAATTCGCTTTCTCCAACTTGCTTGCCGGCTTGCTTCAGAGCGACACGGCAGCAGGAGTCCCTGTGGGAATACCGGGCGGCTCTCGCAGTGTGTGTTCTACGTGCGGCCTGGAATACCCGGAGTTCATGAACACGGGCTATCTGGGATGCTCCGAATGTTACTCGCAGTTTCTGCCGATGCTCAGGCCCCTCATTGCACGCATCCACGGGCACGCGCGGCACACGGGCAAGGTGCCTGCGCGCGCCGGAAAGGCTGTGCGCTTTCGCAAGGAGCTTGCATCTCTTCGCGAGGAACTGCGCACCATGATTGAAGCGGAAGAATACGAAAAAGCGGCTTTGGTACGCGACAAGATCCGCGATCTGGAAAAGGCTGCTGAGCAGGCCCGGCTGGCCGAGGTGGAACAGGCAGAGGCAGAGCTGGCCGAGGCGGAACAGGCTGAAGCCAATGAAGACGAAGGGGAAGGGAGGTAGCCCGAGATGGCAGGCAAGCGTGGAGCAGGAAGATACTGTGCTCTGTGGATGTCCGGGGGCGGCCCGGAATCGGATATCGTCATATCCAGCCGGGTGCGACTGGCCAGGAACCTGCGTGGGACACCCTTCCCCCACCGTGCTGGAGACGAACAGCTCCAGGCGGTGCTCGCTGGAGTGCGTCAAGCGGTGGAGGCCACTCCATCGATAGGCCCTACCGAGATGCTCAGCCTCATGAGCATGCCCGCTCTCGACAGGCAGCTTGCTGTGGAAGAGCATCTTACCTCTCCACAGCACATACAGGAACCCAGCGGTAAGGCGCTGGTCGTTAACCGCGACAAATCCGTGTGCATCATGGTCAATGAAGAGGACCACATCAGGATACAGGCCATTCTTCCAGGTTTTCAGGTAGACGAGGCCTTGAGGCTCGCTTCTGCCACTGACGATGCGCTGGAAGAGACTCTGGACTATGCATTCGACGAGGACCTGGGCTACCTATCGGCCTGCCCGACGAATGTCGGAACTGGCCTCAGGTCATCGGCCATGCTTCACCTGCCCGCTCTGGCGGCAGTCAACATGCTTGGGCAGGTGCTGGCGTCGGTATCCAAGGTCGGTCTGGCCGTCAGGGGAATCTACGGCGAGGGGACCGAGGCTGTAGGCAACTTGTTCCAAGTGAGTAATCAGGTGACTATGGGGCGCTCCGAAAGCGAGATCGCGGCGCACCTTAAGGCGGTCACCCGTCAGATTGTCGACAGCGAGCGCAATGCCAGAAGCGCTATCATGTCAGACGCCCGCAGCCAGCTCGAAGACAGGGTATACAGATCGTACGGGATTCTGACCAACGCCAGGATGATCAGTTCAGAAGAGGCGCTGAAGCTGACGAGCGATGTCAGGCTTGGGGTGGATCTAGGGCTGATTCCCGATCTGCCCCCCGCGCTACTTACGGCACTATCAGTCGACATAATGCCGGCGCACGTCCAAAGATTCGTGGGACGCGAACTCAATGCCTGGGAGCGAGATGTTTCCCGGGCCACGCTCATCAGGCAGCGGCTCGGGGGCGGGGCAGCGGCGGGCGCCGATGGCCGGGGCCCGGCCGCAGGCGCGTGCAAGGAGGAATGATGGATGTTCGGTTCATTCACTGAAAGGGCGCAGCGCGTCCTGTACCTGTCGCAGGAGGAGGCGCGAAAGCTCGGCCACAACTTCGTGGGCACTGAGCATATCCTATTGGGACTGGCCCGCGAGGGCCAGGGTGTGGCCGCTCGCGCCCTTCAGAATCTGGGAATAGAGCCTGATGCAGTGAGGCGAGAAGTCGAGAGCATAATAGGACGTGGCGACCCGGGCGGCGTGGATACCGTAGGGCTGAGCCCCAGGGCCAAGCGCGTGCTGGAGTTGGCGATCGATGAGGCCCGCACTATGGGTCACGGGTATGTAGGCACTGAGCACCTGCTTCTTGGGCTGATTCGGGAGGGCGAAGGCGTGGCCGCGCAAGTGCTGGAGAATCTCGGTGCTGATCTTGACCGCGTTAGGGCCGAGGTCCTCGAACTACTGGGCGGAACGGGCGGAGCAGGCGGCGCTCAACGCCAGGAGGCGCCGGGGCAGGGCGCCGGGCGCGCTCAGCGCAAGAAGGGTACGCCCACCCTGGAGCAGTTCGGGCGGGATCTGACCGCCATGGCCCGCGAAGGCAAGCTCGATCCGGTGATCGGCCGGGATCGGGAGATGAACCGCGTGATCCAGGTGCTGTCGAGGCGAACGAAGAACAACCCTGTGCTCATAGGAGACCCGGGCGTTGGCAAGACGGCGATCGTCGAAGGCTTGGCGCAGCGGATCGTGAAGGGCGATGTGCCTGAGCTACTCAAAGAGAAGCGCGTGCTCACTATGGACATGGGGTCGATTGTCGCCGGCACTAAGTACCGCGGCGAATTCGAGGAAAGGCTCAAGAAGGTCATAGATGAGATAGTGAACTCGGGCGACGTCATTCTGTTCATCGATGAGCTGCACACGGTGGTGGGGGCTGGCGCCGCTGAAGGCGCCATCGACGCCGCCAACATCCTAAAGCCCGCGCTGGCTCGCGGCGAACTACAGTGTGTCGGAGCAACCACACTCAACGAATACCGGAAGTACATCGAGAAGGACGCCGCGTTGGAGAGGCGGTTCCAGACCATCCAGGTTGGCGAACCGTCGGTCGACGAGACTGTGTCCATCCTCGAGGGGCTGCGCGACAGGTATGAGGCGCATCACAGGGTGAAGATAGCCGACAACGCATTGCGGGCGGCGGCGGTTCTGTCCGACCGCTACATCACCGACAGGTTCCTGCCCGACAAGGCCATCGACCTAGTGGACGAGGCCAGCTCCAAGGCGCGTCTTGCAACTCACGTGGCGCCTCCCGACATCAAGCGGCTGGAGGAAGAGCTGGAGCGAGTCAGGGCCGAAAAAGAAGCGGCCATACAGAATGAGGAGTTCGAGAAGGCTGCGCAACTGCGCGACGAGGAGCAGAAGATGCGCGATCGCATTGAGGAGCAGCGCAAGGAGTGGCAGAGCCGTCGGTACATTGATGGCGCAGTGGTCAGCGAGAACGAGATCGCAGAAGTGGTGGCGGCGTGGACTGGGGTGCCGGTGACCAGGATCGAACAGACCGAAGCGGATCGCCTGCTTCAGTTGGAGGATGTACTGCACCGCCGAGTGATCTCGCAGAATGAAGCGGTGACGGCAGTGGCTAAGGCCGTAAGGAGGGCCCATGCCGGCCTGAAGAACCCGAGGCGCCCGGTGGGCTCATTCCTCTTCCTAGGGCCCACAGGCGTGGGCAAGACTGAGCTTGCCAGGGCGCTTGCCGAGGCCCTGTTCGGAGATGAGGACTCCATGATCCGACTCGACATGTCGGAGTACATGGAGCGACATACAGTATCGCGGCTGGTCGGAGCGCCTCCTGGATACGTAGGGTATGAGGAGGCTGGGCAACTCACAGAGAAGGTGCGCCGCCGTCCGTACTCGGTGATCCTCTTTGACGAGATGGAAAAGGCTCACCCGGAGGTGTTCAATATCCTCCTGCAGGTGCTGGAGGACGGGCGCCTCACCGACGGTCAGGGCAGGACTGTAGACTTCCGGAACACGGTGCTGATAATGACGTCCAACGTAGGAGCCACCCAGATTCAGCGCGATACGGTTCTGGGCTTCCGCACTGAGCGAGACGAGCGCGATTCGTATGAGCGCATGCGCGACAAGGTCATGTCTGAGCTGAAGAGGACTTTCAGGCCGGAGTTTCTGAACCGTGTAGATGAAGTGATCGTCTTTCATGCACTGGGGCGCGCAGAGCTCGAGCAGATAGTGGAACTCATGCTTGCCGAGGTCCGTTCTCACCTCGAACCCAGGGGCATACACCTTTCGTTCACGCCTGCTGCCAAAGATTCTCTTGTGAACGAAGGCTACAGCCCCGAGTATGGCGCCCGACCGCTCAGGCGAGTGATCCAGCGCCTGGTGGAGGATCGTCTGTCGGATGAGATCATCTCCGGACGGATCAAGGATGGCCAGGAAGTGACTGTGGACGCGGGGGAGGGCACTCTCGTCTTTCGCGTCGAGGCCCGGAAGGGTTCAGAGGATGGTGCAGCGAAGGATATAGTCTAGGGGCGTCTGAGCCAGAGCTATGGAGGTTTGTGCATGAAGGGCCCGAAGGGCGTTTTCGTCTGCCAGGAGTGCGGATACGAATCTGCCAAATGGATGGGCAAATGCCCGGCCTGCGCCAGCTGGAACCGGTTCGTCGAAGAAGTTCGGCTTGCTGAGGCGCCTGTGCGCATATCCAGCCGGCGCAGCGGCCTGGGCCGCGACCCGGCCTCTGCAACCGGGCTGACATCGGCGGCGACGCCCGTCCCGGTGGATCAGGTGATCTCCGGCGACGAGGAGCGTCTCATCACCGGGATAGGCGAGTTCGACCGGGTGCTGGGCGGCGGAATCGTGGCCGGGTCAGTGGCGCTCATAGGAGGCGACCCCGGCATCGGCAAGTCCACCATACTGCTGCAGGTATCGGCCAGTGTTGCCCGGCGGATAGGCCCGGTGCTCTACGTCACGGGCGAGGAGTCGGCTCGGCAGGTCGGCATGCGCGCTGCTCGGCTTGATGCGACATGTGAGCGCCTCTTGGTGCTCCCGGAGACAGACGTGCTCTCCATCATCGAGCAGATCCATGCGGTCCGTCCGGCGCTGGTGGTTATCGACTCGATCCAGACAATGGACTACGCCGGTCTGGAATCATCGCCGGGCAGCGTGGGGCAGGTGCGCGAGTGCACGGCCCTGCTGATGCGTGTAGCCAAGGAGCAGGGAGTGCCTGTGTTTCTTGTGGGGCATGTCACCAAATCCGGCACCATTGCCGGCCCGAAGGTTCTGGAGCACATCGTCGACACTGTGCTCTATTTCGAAGGTGAGAGCGCCCACGCTTATCGCATTATCCGCGCTGTGAAGAACAGGTATGGCTCGACCAACGAAGTCGGGATCTTCGCCATGACCGATGCCGGGCTTGAGCAGGTCGAGAACCCCTCAGAGACGCTTTTATCGGAGCGGCCCGGCGGCGCGGCCGGTTCCGTGGTCGTTGCCAGCCTGGAAGGGACCCGACCGCTTCTGGTGGAGGTTCAGTCTTTGGTAGCTCGGTCGGTCACGGGCACTCCCCGCCGGACGACTACGGGCGTCGACTACAACAGGACCGCCATAATCATCGCCGTGCTCGAAAGGCGAGCGGGCTTCGCGATCGGAATGGAAGACATCTACGTGAACGTTGCAGGGGGAGTCTCCCTGAACGAACCGGCAGTGGATCTGGGAATAGCGGCGGCCGTGGTATCTAGTTTCCGCGGCGTGCCGGCCTCGGGCGGCACTGTGGTTTTCGGCGAGGTGGGGTTGGCCGGGGAGCTCAGGGCGGTGAATCATGCCGATGTGAGGGTGGCGGAGGCCCAGCGCCTGGGGTTTACCAGGTGCGTGGTTCCGCGTCACAATCTTAAGAACATGGCCAGGCGACCGAAGGATGTAGAGATCATAGGGGCTGTGAGCGTGCGTGAAGCGCTAGACGGGTTGTTTGCGGGGGTGAAGGCTTGATGTCGGAGAAGCTGCGCAAGATCTTCAGTATGGTCGCGCCCGGCACTCCGCTCTATGACGGGTTGGAGAACATCCTGCGTGCCCGGACCGGCGGGCTTATAGTGGTTGGAGATACTCCCGAGGTCATGGAGATCGTGAGAGGCGGTTTCAGGCTGGACGCCGAATTTTCTGCGGCCGCCCTTTACGAGCTTGCCAAGATGGACGGGGCCATAATCCTATCGTCCGGCGCTGACAGAATTCTTCACGCCAATGTCACACTCGCGCCCGATCCTGATATACCATCGCGCGAGACGGGCCTGCGCCACAGCACCGCGGAGCGTGTTGCCAAGATGACAGGCCAGCTAGTCATCGCGATCTCGCAGAGGCGCTCGGTGATCAGCGTGTACTGGGGGCATACCAGATACGTCCTGCGGGATATAGGTGTGGTACTGGCCAAAGCTAACCAGGCATTGCAGACCATGGCCAACTACCGCGACGCACTGGTCAAGGCGCTTGCCAACCTGACTGCGCTGGAGTTTATCGAAGAGGCTACGCTGGTAGATGTGTGCCGGGTTCTGCAAAGATACGAATTGATGAGACGCGCATGGGACGAGGTCACCGACTACATATCTGAACTGGGGTCGGAGGGCCGCCTGGTGAAGATCCAGGCGGACGAGGTTGTGGGCGGCATGTGGGAAGACGTGCTCTTCGTGGCCATGGACTATATACCCGACGGCGGTCAGGCGGAGGCCGACCGGCTGATGCGTTCGATCGCCGAGTGGCCCTTCGACGAGGTGCTGGAGCTGACGAGCCTGTCGAGGGCCTTGACTCAGAGCTCAGGAACCTCGCTCGAATCTGCCATGTCGCCCAGGGGCTACCGCGCTCTGTCGAAGATCTCGCGGTTGCCCATCTCGGTGATCCAGAATGTTGTTGAGGGATTCGGATCGCTCAAGGCCATACGTAGCGCTACCGTGGAGGAGCTCGATGAGATAGAGGGCATTGGAGATGTGCGAGCCAGAGCAGTGCGTGAAGGACTGGCTCGCCTGCGCGACCAGGTAGTTCGCAACCTTGTCATGTGAGTGGAGCGCTCATCGTCAGGGATTGGCTACCGGGGCTACTCAGGTGAGGTTGAACAAGCCCAACATGCGCAGGCGGTCGTATTCCTTTGCCATGATCTCGTTCATGTCCAGGCCTGTTATTGCACACAGGGCCGCTACATAGAAAATCGTCTGCCCCAATTCGGTCTCGAGAGCCTCTCTGCACTCGGGGCACAGCTCGCCGCTGAGGTGTGAACAGACTAGACGCCGGAGATCTTCCAGCGACACATCTTCGGGGAACTTCTGCCGGTGGGCCTGGATCTCCAGGCACCCACAGGTCGTAACCGCTTTGGCCATCGCACGGTTGACTCGCGCGCTGGCTTCCTGGAATTTCGACATTACATCGAGAACGCTTCGGTGGCGAATTAGGTACTCACAGACAGAATCCTGGAAGTCGCTACATGAGAGGTCGGCCAAGAGCGCTCACCTCCAAATCCGGAATACGCAGGTGATATGGCCGGGCTGAAG